>Ga0209211_10003475_pt1 | contig 25579 bp, 19 predicted proteins | sample RifGroA2_FD_183992 | JGI IMG/M metagenome (GOLD analysis project Ga0209211, IMG submission 183992) | Groundwater microbial communities from Rifle, Colorado, USA - Groundwater A2 (SPAdes) (version 2) | ecosystem: Environmental > Aquatic > Deep subsurface > Groundwater | place: Rifle, Colorado...
GGTGTAGACATCGTCGCTGGCCTGCAGCACCGGCGTGCCCTTCTGCAAGCGCTCGCGCGGGGTGCCGCCCTCGCGATTGGGTGCATAGATGCCCGGAATGCGCAAAATATTGACCGGTACCGCCGCGGCGCGACCAAAGTGCCGAATACGCTGTTCGGCATCAACGCGCCGTTGCGCCCGGGCGGTGGCAGCGTTGGGTGCCCGCCCCTCGGTGACCACGTCCCCCTGGCAGTCGCCATAAACACCGCTGGTGGAGCAATACACCAGGCTTTGCACCGGCGAGCGCCAGCGCAGCACCTGTAACAGCGCCTGGGTGCGCGGGTCTTGCGCCCCGCTGCCCGGCGGTGGTGCCAAATGCAACACACGCGTGGCCAGGCCACTCAAACGTTTGAGGCTGGCGGGTTTGTCCAGGTTGCCCACCAGCGGCGTGACACCCAGAGCGCGCAACTCGGCCACACGGGATACCTGTGAGGTGAGCGCCAACAAGCGCACGTGCGGACCCAGTTGGCGAGCCACACGCAGACCGACGTCGCCACAACCAATCAACAACACACGTTCGCGCCGAAAACGTGCTGGCAGGGTGCCGGGACGGCTGGCGTACAGAAGCGTATGGGGGCTTCGCAATGCAGGCAAAATCAGCTCCTTTGTTAAAAATGAGCTTTGAGGATAACCACAATATGACCGGCAACGCCAGCCCAAGTGTTTTTCACATCACCATCGAACCCAGCGGCCGCACATTTACCGTATCAGCCGATGAAACCATTCTGGCAGCTGGTATTTCACAAGGCGTCAACCTGCCCTATGGCTGCAAGGACGGCGCTTGCGGCTCGTGTAAATGCAAAAAAATCAGCGGTACCGTGCACCATGGCCAGCACCAGAGCAAGGCCCTGAGCGACGCCGAAGAAGCCCAGGGTTTTGTCCTAACCTGTTGCGCCAGCCCCACCAGTGACGTGGTGCTGAAGTCGCGCCAGGTCACGCTGGCAGGTGCCTTTGCCATCAAAAAGATGCCCACACGCATTAAGTTGATGGAGAAAAAGTCATTCGACGTGATGCGTTTGCTGCTGCAAATGCCGGCCAACGAGGTCTTTGCCTACCACGCCGGCCAGTACATTGAGTTTTTGCTGCAGGGCGGCGTGCGCCGCAGTTATTCCATGGCCAGCGCACCGCACCTGATTAGCCAGGGGCTGGAACTGCACATTCGCCACATGCCGGGCGGCACATTCACAGACCAGGTGTTTGGCAGCATGAAAGAGCGCGACATTTTGCGCATCGAAGGCCCTTTTGGCAGCTTTTACCTGCGTGAAGAAAGTGACAAACCCGTTGTGCTGCTGGCCTCGGGTACCGGTTTTGCCCCGGTCAAGGCGCTCATTGAGCACATTCAGTTCAAGGGCATCACACGCCCGGTCACGCTGTACTGGGGCGGCCGCCGCCCGCTGGATTTGTACATGGATGACTGGGTTCAAGCCAAATTGGCCGAGCTGCCCAGCCTGCGCTATGTGCCGGTGGTGTCAAACGCCCTGCCAGAAGACAACTGGCAGGGGCGCACCGGGTTTGTCCACCGTGCGGTGTTACAGGACATACCCGATCTGAGCGGCCACCAGATCTATGCCTGCGGCGCACCCATTGTGGTGGACTCGGCCCGTGCCGACTACCTGGCCGCCGGCTTGCCTGAAGACGAGTTTTATGCCGACGCGTTTACCTCCGAGGCTGACAAGGCGGCGCCCTGATTCGTTGCGGATTCTCAATTCCTGCTTACATTTCAGCGCAACTGTTCGCTAACGCACATAACAAACTTCATCCCGGCTGGTATAACTTGCGTTGAGAAATAACCCAAAAGGAACGATGATGAAAAACCTGATCTTACGCAGTCGCCCGGTGCTTGTCGGCTTGAGTGCCACCCTGGTGCTGCTCACCGGTTGCGAAAACATGACCGAGGCGCAGCGTAGCGCTGCCATTGGCGCCGGTGTGGGTGCCTTGGCGGGGGTCGCCATTGGCGACAGCGGCAAGTCGGCAGCCATTGGCGCCGGTGTGGGTGCGCTGGGAGGCTACATCTGGTCCAACCAGATGGCACAGAAAAAAGCCGCCATGGAGCAAGCCACCGCCGGTACCGGCGTGGACGTCACGCAAACTGCCGACAACCAGCTCAAACTCAACATCCCGAGCGACATTTCCTTTGACATCAACAGCGCGGTCATCAAGCCCAACCTGCGACCCATCCTGGACCAGTTTGCGCAAGGCCTGGCCAACCAGCCCAACACCGAAATCCGCATCGTGGGCCACACCGACAGCACCGGTTCGGACGCCATCAACAACCCGCTGTCGATCAACCGGGCGGCCAGCGCGCGCAACTACCTGGTGTCACGTGGGATAAGTTCGCAGCGCATCCAGATTGACGGCCGCGGCTCCTACGAACCCATTGCCGACAACTACACCGAAGCGGGCCGTGCCAAAAATCGCCGCATCGAAATGTTTTTGGCTGAGCGCGCACGTTAAACAGCCACAAGGCACTGGCAACCACCGGCGCGCTCAAAAGCGCATGGATCGACGAAAACAAGGGCTTTGTCCCCTGCGCCGGGAACACAGCATTGTTGTAAATCTCATCTTTCAAGGCCTGTGACGCGGTAAAGTCCAGGTTGACGACGCATATCTGGGTGGTGAGCGCATCGGAAACAAGGTTGGACGTGGCTCTGAAAACAAGATGGCCTTTGTCGCCGCGGCCCCAGTCACTGATGACGGCCACCCTTTGCGTGTCAAGCTCAAACCGGTGCATGGCTTCAAACTCAAAACTATTGCAGATTGGGCCAGAAAATGCCTTGCTGCTGGCAGCACCGTATATTCCATCAGCGCGCCTATTGGTAACCCCACCGGCGATTCTGACTCGCTGTGCGTAGATGCTGCGTATGCAACTGACTTCAAGCAGTTTTGCCACCAAAGGACTGACCAATCAAGTGGTTCAGCGGTTCAAGCTTTCGGCGCCGGGGGGCGCTTTAATACGCCCGACCCATGCCATACTGGGCTTCACGCGGTTGAATTTCCGTTATTTGTTTATCGTTTTTTCTCAATTTCGACGCAACTGGTGGGTTGCGTCGCCAGCACTCGCGTCAAATTGACTGGGCCTGCTGCAACCTGACGGTGTGTTTGTGCAGCACTTCATGGCACCGGAATGCTTCACGGATGTTCTCGATCAGCTCACCATCTTTCCAGGGTTTGGTCAGCACTTTGTGCAGAGCCCCCTGGTTGACGGCCTCAACCAGCGAGGTGAACTCGGCGTAGCCCGTGAACAGAATTCGAATCGTATCCGGGTACAGGCGCTTTACCTGAGCCAACAGTTCAATCCCGGTCCGACCTAACATCCGCTGGTCTGACATGACAACGTCCACGGTATTTTTTGCCAGCACTTCCAACGCCTGCTCAGCGCTGGAGGCGCACAGCACCTGAATATCCTCGCCACGCAGCAGGCACGTGATAGCGCTTTGAACGTTCACATCGTCATCGACCACCAGCAGCTTTGATACCCGCGTGGTATTTTGCAACATCATGGGAAGTCGGCAATCCGCGCGCAGCATGGCAGCCAGTTCGAGCGCTGGTAGCGCTTTGCTAAAGAGGAAACCCTGGATTTCCGAACACAGCTGGTTTTGCAGGTACCCCATTTGCAGGGGTGTTTCCACACCTTCCGCGATGCAGTCGAGGCCCAGATTCCGGGACAAGTCGAGGATGCTGCACACGATCGCGGCGGAACCGGCGTCCGCAGTCACTTTGTCGATGAAGGAACGGTCGATCTTGACCCGATCGATGGGAAATCGCTGCAGATAGGAAAGCGACGAGTAGCCGGTCCCAAAATCATCAAGGGACAAGGTAACCCCCAGTTGTTTCAACGCATGCAGGGCGCCAATGATCAGCTCCGAACCGTCCAGAATCACACTTTCCGTGATCTCCAATTCGAGCCGGTTGGGATTCAGCCCGGTCTCATCCAGAACCTGTTTGACCACGCGCACGATGTCATCGGTCTGGAACTGGTGCGCCGACAGATTGACGGCCATGCGGATCGGCGGCAGCCCTTCTCGCTGCCAGGCCATGCTTTGCTCGCACGCCGTGCGAAGCACCCATTCGCCGACCTCATTGATCAGACCGGTCGACTCCAGCATGGAAATAAAGCGGGACGGCAGAACCATGCCCAACTCTGGATTGTTCCAGCGCAACAGCGCTTCGACGCCAATGATGGCACCCGATTTCAAGCTGACCTGCGGTTGATAGTGGAGCACGAATTCCTGTTGATCCAGCGCCTGCCGGAGCCGGGTCGTGGTGACCAGACGTTGCTGTGCTGCCTCGTTCATCGCGGCCGTAAAGAACCTGTAGTTGTTGCGTCCTTTCTCTTTGGCGTTGTACATGGCGGTGTCAGCGGCGCGCAGCAAGGTCTCGGCATCCTTGCCATCCTCTGGATAGAGGCTGATGCCGACGCTGGCACCAATGTGCAGGTCGTGGCCTTTCAACAGGATAGATGAACCCAAGGCAGCGACAATTTTTTCGGCCACCAGAGCCGCATTGTGGCTATCGGCAAGTCGCGGCAGGCTGATGACGAACTCGTCGCCTCCAAGGCGGGCCACACTGTCGCCTTCGCGTACGCAGGCGCGCAATCGCTGAGCAACCTCCATCAGCAAGGCATCCCCGACATGGTGTCCAAGCGTATCGTTGACGTGCTTGAAATGGTCCAGGTCAATGAACAGGACGCCGACGTGGCTCTGGTCCCGATGGGCCTGGACGATGGCCTGGCTCAGTCGGTCCTCCAGCAAAATGCGGTTGGGCAGGTCTGTCAGCGCATCGTGGTGGGCCATGTGCTGAATGCGCGCCTGTGTTTGGTAGCGCTGGATGGCGATGCCGGCGCTGTGGGTAGCCAGTTCGATAAGGGCCAGGTCGGCCGGGGTGGGACCGTGCACTGTTTTGTAATACAGGGCAAAGGACCCCAGCGCCGGGCCTTCGGGTGACAGAATGGGCGTCGACCAACAAGCGCGCAGGCCATGGTTCAAGGCCAGACTGCGGTAATCTGACCACAGCGGATCGGTTTCGATATCGGTGACAACGACCGTTTCGCGGCGGAACATGGCGGTACCGCAGGAGCCGACCTGCGGCCCGATAGCAATGCCCACCAAGGCCGTGCAATAGGTCTCGGGCAGACCAGGGGCGACGCAAAGGTCTATATGCACGCCGTCCGGGTTGAGCAGCAACACACTGCCCAGTGCACCATCACTGCTGCGCTCGATTAACCGGATCAGGCACTCAAATACTTCCGTCAAGGGCGCCTGGGTCGCGATCATCTCAAGAATCCGGGCCTGTCCTTCACGGAAGGACACTTCTGCCAGGAGTTGCGCGTTCTTCGTCTCCAGTTCCCGCTGTGCCTTACGCAAGGCCAAATGGATGTTCGCGCGCGCCAGCACTTCTTCGATCTGAAAGGGCTTGGAAATGAAATCAACGCCTCCAGCCGCGAAACCCTTGATTTTGTCTGTGATTTCGGTCAGCGCGGTCATAAAAATGACCGGGATGTTGCGCGTGTCTGCCTGCAGACTGAGTTGATGACAGGTCTCGAACCCATCCATGCCTGGCATCATGACATCGAGAAAGATGAGGTCCGGCTGGATAAACTGTGCCCGCTTGATTCCCTCGACTCCCTCTTGGGCAACGACCACCCGGCAGCCGCAATCCTCCAGATGTTCGACCATCACGCCCAAATTCGCCGGAGTGTCGTCAATAATCAGAATCGTATAGCCTTGAAAATCCAGCGTGTTGTTCACATTGTGTCTCTCTTGTCCGTGAATTTCCCGACCCGGCCGAGCCGCACTTTTGACAGGCAGCGTTTCACTGGTTCATAGGGTGTGACAGCCAAGTGGCAATAGACGCGTGCCTGGAGCCGAGACATGATAAGACACTTGGCGGGTAAGAAAAGTAAAATTTACAAAATTGAGGACCAATACCTGATGCACTTAAGATTGCGTTCATCCATCGTACTGGTGGTCATTGTGGGGCTCATGATACCGGTATCGGTGAGTAGTTTTTTGACCTTGGGGCAGCGTCAGAAAGCGCAGACACACAAGATGCAAACCGACCACCAGCGCATGACGGAAATACTGGCGCTGGGTATGCAGGAGCCTTTGTGGAACATCAATCCTACGGGTGGACTTGCGCTGTTTGAATCCCTGATGGGCGACACCCGTATCGTCGCCATCGCAGTGACTGACAGCAGAAACCGCGAATTCTTGTCGAAAGAGTACCCGGAACGGCGCCTGGGACGCCAGATCACGCTGGATCGCGAGGTGAGCTATAACAAAAACCAGATTGGTCATGTCCGCCTGGAAATGGACAGTGGCCTGCTCGATAGCGAAGTCGCCCATGATCGGCTGGTTTTTGCCTGGACCGTGGTCGGCCAGCTTTTGTTGAGCCTGATCTTGATCGTCACCCTGCTGCAGCGTCGCGTGCTGGTTCCGATAAAGCGCTTGATGCGCGAATTCGGACGCCTGGCGGAGCGTGATCTTGTGACGCCATTCGTCTGGGAGCAAAAAGATGAGCTGGGCAGTCTGGGCGCCAGCCTGGAACACACACGACAGGCGCTGCAGGCCTTGTTCAGCGAAATTGAGGCCAAGAATTTGATGCTGGAAAAGGAAATCGAACAGCGCGCCTTGACCGAAAAGGAGCTGCTAGGCCATCGCGAGCATCTGGAAGAACTGGTCAGGGAACGCACCCGCGAACTGCAAGCGGCTAAAGAGCGGGCTGATGTGGCGAACCAGGCCAAAAGTACCTTTCTGTCCAGCATGACGCACGAATTGCGCACGCCGCTGAATGCCATCCTTGGTTATGCCCAAATTCTCCAGCGTGACAAGCCCTTGAGCGAACGCCAGGTGACGGGCTTAACCACGATTCAACAAAGCGGCGAGCATTTATTGACCCTGATTTCTGATTTGCTGGACCTGGCCAAGATTGAAGCTGGCAAGTTTGAACTCATGCCTGCGCCCATCCATTTGCCGTCCTTTTTGATCGGCATTGTGAATATCGTACGGGTCAAGGCGGAGCAAAAAAACTTGCAATTCTGCTTTGAAGCGCAAGCTGATTTGCCCAGCGCCGTGCTGCTTGACGAAAAACGCGTGCGCCAAATCTTGCTCAATTTGTTGGGCAACGCCATCAAGTTCACCGACAGCGGGCAAATCACACTGAAAGTATCGCGTTCAGGCGCGGGCGCCAAGGAGATGCGCTTGCGCTTTGAAATTCAGGACACCGGTGTAGGGATGAATCCGGATCAATTGGCGCGTATCTTTCAGCCCTTTGAACAAGTGGGCGAGGCGCAACGTAAATTCGGTGGCACGGGACTGGGTTTGTCCATCAGCCGCCAATTGGTGCGCCTGATGGACAGCGATATTCAGGTGGACAGCGAGGTCGGTAGAGGCAGCACATTCAGCTTTGAAATTCTGGTGCCGTTGAACACTATCGAAGTCCCGCCTGCCGCGCCGGAACGTGTGGTGATCAGTTATCAAGGTGCCCGCATGAAGGTACTGATCGTCGACGATGTGGAGGCGAATCGGAACGTGTTGAAGGCCTTGCTAACCGATTTTGGCTTTGACGTCGGCCTGGCGACAAACGGACTGGACGGCGTGGAACAAGCCCTCAAGACGCGGCCCGACGTCATCTTGATGGACATCCATATGCCGGTAATGGATGGTCTGGAGGCCATGCGCCGCATTCGTCATACGGCCGGCATGGAGCAGGTGACCCTCATCGCGATCTCCGCCAGCGTCACCCCGGAAGACCACAATGAAGCGACCCTGGCAGGCGCCAATGCATTCCTGGGCAAGCCGATTCAGCAAACCCTTTTGCTGGAAAAACTCGCTGAGTTTCTGGACCTGACCATCAACTACGATACATTGCTGGCTGACACGCATGCAGACGTGACCGCGAGAACCGCCGAACTGTTTGCGCCACCCGAGGAGGAGATAGACGTGCTGTATCAACTCGCGCGGGGGGGCAATATGCGCGATATCCGAAAGCGCGCGGATCACATTGAAGCCATGGATATCAGGTATCAGGCCTTTGCCGACCAATTGAGGCAGTTGGCAAAAACGTATCAATCAAAAGCCATACTGGAAATGGTCAATAAATACGCCAAACCGAGACCATCCGAATGAGCACAGGCATTGAGAAGACCCCGCAGGCAGCGGCCATCCTGATCATTGATGACTCGCCAGCCAATGTGGTCATACTGGTGGACTACCTTGACGACTTGAAAATACGCCTGGAAACAGATGAAGCAGCGCGTAGGCTCAATGCCGAGCAGCAGTTGTTGATTGCCAAATTGCAGGCGGCACGATCAACTATTACAGTCGGAAAAAATGGCCTCGCTCGGTTAGTCGGCCGCCGGCATTGCGCACGAAATCAACAACCCCACCGGGTTTGTGAACTCCAATATGGGTTCCTTGCAGAACTACTTTGAACCGGTTGGCAGCGGCGCCGACCTGGGCCTGTCTCTCTCGTATGGCTTCGTACGCAAGCATGGCCGCAGGATAGAAGTGCGCAGCGAGCGACACAAAGGAAGCAGCTTCACGGTGCATTTGCCATTCCAATCCAGCGAATCCGGATTAAAACGCGGGCCCGGGCACCTCTGCTTTGTGTCCATGCCGATTTTTCAAGAAATAAGGTCCGTTCGGTTTTCAGATTGCTGTGCATAATTTCGCCCAAGGGCTGCGTCGGAAAATCAGGTCTACCCGCACGCTCGCCATTCGCTTGTCAACAGGATGAGACACCATGAAAAATATCAAGAACTCGTCACGTGCTCGTTGCGCCATCGTCGTCATGGCTTTATTACTGGGTCAGCAAGCGTTCGGGGAAAAATGGGATGGGCCCACCAGCGGCCCGGTCAAACAAGCGGCGAAAAAAGTCCTGTTCATCTCACAGGACTTCAAGAACGGCGGCATTTCGACGGCGTATCGGGGTTTTTCTGCTGCAGCAGCAGAGCTCGGCTGGGACGTCAATGTGGTCGATGGGAAAAGCGATGTCAAGACCATTCACGCTGCGTTTCTCGATGCGATCCACTCACATCAGGATGCCATTGTCCTTGGCGGATTTCAAACTGATGAATTCAAAGATGTCGTCGCGCTTGCCAAACAGTCCAAGATCATTCTGGCTGGCTGGCACGCCGCAGCGGAGCCGGGACCAACCCAAGATCTTTTCATCAACATTGCGACGGAATCTGCCGAAGTCGCCAGAATGGCAGCCGACTACGCGATCCAAAGCGGAAGCGAGAATGTGGGGGTGATTATTTTCAATGACAATCGTTTTGGCGTAGCCAACGCCAAAACGCAACGCATGAAAGAGATTGTTGAACAGTGTAAAAAATGCAAGGTTTTGGCGGTGGAAAACCTGCTCATATCGAATGCGGGGAAGGACATTCCTGCGGCCGTTGTGCGACTCGACAAGACCTATGGCAAAGCCTGGACCCACACCTTGGCCATCAACGACGTGTATTTTGACGCCATGAATTTTCCCCTGGTGTCCATCGGAAGACTCGACATCAAGAATATATCAGCTGGTGACGGCTCCAATGTTGCCCTGAGCCGTATCAAGGGCGGGCTATCGCAACAAATCGCGACCGTGGCCGAGCCAACAAATATGCAGGGCTGGCAATTGGTCGATGAATTAAACCGCGCATTTGCCGGCGTCGCCTCAAGTGGCTACATGAGCAAGCCCATCCTGGTCACGACCCAATTGTTGAAACAAATCGGTACTGCCGCCATCGATTCCGAAATCCCCTATGAAAAAGCTTATCGAACCATCTGGCAAGTGAAGGCTGTTGAAAAACAATGACTGAGCTGTCAAGGCTTTCTTTGCATGATCTTGCGTACCATGCCATCGGCCTTGAGCTTGTCAAATGCGATACTGGTTTTTTGAACCGTTTCATCGGCGGTTAAGCTGCTGTAGGCCATGTAAAGCCCGGTGGAGGCTTCATCCAGCGTCAGCACACGCTCCAGTGCGGCACAGTCAAAATGGGCTTGGGTACACAAAGTCGCAGCATCGTCGTCGGTCAGCGGAACCAGGTCGACCTGGCGCTTGATGAGTTTGTTGAAATTGTCAATCCACTGGGCAGAAACCACCAGGCGCGTGAAACCTTTACTTTGCAGGTACTGGTGGCGGACATCATCACGCATCACGCCAATGGTGTATTTTTTGGCCTCATCAAGTGTTTTCACATCCACCTCAGTGCGCACACGCAATCGGTACAGGTGGTACTGGATTTTCATGATTTCACCAGCCCATTTGAATTGCGACTCGCGTACCGACGTACGGGCAATCAGATAAATCAGCACATCAGGTTCTTTGAGTGCCATGTCATAGGCGCGAGCCCAGGGATAAATCTTGATTTTAAAATCGGTCAAGCCCGCACTTTGCAAGGTTTTTTCAACCACTTCAGTCGCTGCACCGATCACCCGGTCACCCTTCAAATACGTGTAAGGCGTGGTCTCGGTAACCACCTGAATGGTTTGTCCCTGCACCGTGGGCAAACCCAGCGCACAAACCATGAACACGCCACAGGCTATGGCATCAGACCAAGCTTGAAAGACGTTTTTCATCACAAGGCTCCTTGAGTCATGGACATGTTCAAACGGTTCTGTCAGGTTACCGGGGTATCAAACGCTTGCTGGCTCGATGCCACGGTATTTCGGCCATTTTCTTTGGCCCGGTACAGCGCCTGGTCCGCGGCGTGAAACAGCGCGTCAAAATCGGCATGTACCGTGGGTTGAAACTGGGACAGACCAACGCTGATGGTGACCCAAGACCCAACACTTGACTTGGCATGCGGCACCTGCAAACCCAGCACGGCCAAACGCACCCGCTCCCCCACCGCCCAAGCGGCGGCGGCCGTGGTGGCCGGCAGCAACGCCACAAACTCTTCACCGCCGATACGCGCCAATACATCACCGCCCCGGATGATGGCCGATTGCATGGCCTGGGCCACCGCCTGCAGGCATAGGTCGCCATGGGCGTGGCCGTAGTGGTCGTTGTAAGCCTTGAAAAAATCAATGTCACAGATCATCAAGCTCAGTGGCTGGCCGCTGCGCAGCGCACGCTGATACTCATCGAGCTTGATGTCGTCAAAATGCCGTCGGTTAAACAAGCCCGTTAGGGCATCATGGCGTGATAACACTTCCAGTTGGCGATTCGCTTGGCGCAATGCATCCTGGGTCTGAGCAATCTGCTTCAACTGCATGTTGTGGCGCACACTGTGAAGCAACATTTGTACCGTCATGGACAACAGTGCCCGGTCTTCTGGTGGCCAGTCGCCCTGCCCCAATGGCTTGCCGATGAACAAAATGCCGTAGTCTTCATCGTCACCACGCAACAGTGCCAAGGCATTGGCACCGACCGACTGACCCAGAAAAACCTCGGCTTCATGGTCTTCCAGACTACGCTGCATTTCTGCTTGACTGAGGAAAAACAGCAACTCTTCACGCGCCAGTCTGATCGGCACCTGGGTCAGACTGGGCAACGGCATCGAACCGCTGGTATCCGTGACGCTACCCCGTTGCCACTGTGCATAAAGCCCAAATCCGGGTTGCCCGGCAACAGGCACCAACCACAACACTTGATTGGCTCCCAGACGTTGCGCCACATCGACCAAACAATCGCGCTGGCAAGCATCAAATGTCTCATGCGATGCGTGGATCAGCCGGTTGGACAGACGCAACACCAGTTGCTGTGCCAGCGTCAGATGTTCCAGCTCGGCGGTGCGCGCCTGCACCATGTCCGCCAAGTGGTCGCGGTGCTCGCCCAGTTCGTTTTCGTACTGATGCTGGCGTGCCAGGTGATGTACCAGCTTGTCTTGTAGCTGGTTGACACCACTCTCCAGCAAGGTCAGTTCATCCTTGAGAGCCGGATGGCGTTCCAGCCGCAAGGGTGCACCCATGGTCTCGGGCGTGAGCTGGCCAAGATGGTGTGCAATAAGCTGAATGTGCACCGTCACCGTGCGGCTGAACATCAGCATGATCAACCCGGCCAGCAGCAGTGACTGCAACAACTGGGCCATGACGATGTTCAGGATTTCACCGCGCAAGCGCGCCCACAACACACGTTCATCACCCGCCAGCATCAGTTCCCCCACTTTCTCGGCCCCCCCTGGAAAAGGGACGTACACCAGGTCAAGTCGATGGGTTGGGGCCAGCGTCGACGACTGCCACTCCGGGGTCACACGCTCAATCACCTCGGATGAACGGTTTTGGGAATGGATGGTGAGTGTGATCCGCCCGATCGTGCGCACCTGCGCCACACTGTCCATGTGCGCCTGCAAGGCCTCGCGGTCAATTTCCCAAATGGCTTTGCTCAGCGTTTGTCGATAGACTTGTTCAACCAGTGTCAGATCAGCATTCATCTTGGCCCAGGCTTCCTGCCAGGCCAAATAGGTGCGCACCGCCACGGCCAGCAAGGTAAAGACCAGACAAAACCCCAGTGTGGCCCAGACCAGCCGGGTGCCCAGAGAGTGACTAAAGCCACTTCTTTTTAAGCGCATCGTAGCTTCCATTGGCTTTAAGGGTGGTCAGAGCCTTGCGCAATCGCTCCACCAGCGCATCTGGCGTTTTGGTGCCAAAAGCCATGTACAACCCGTCGTCACTCAGCTCAGGGATGGCATAGCTGCTCGCCAGCGTTTGCGCGGGCTCATCCCCAGCCTGGCGCGACAAATAGGCAGCTACCAGCTCCGTCATGATCCACAGGTCTACCCGTCCGAGTTTGAGCTTTTCATAGTTCAGCTCGTACTTGACACTGGACTGCAGGTTCTTGCCTTTCTGGAACCCCTTGGAAATCAAAAATTGCTCACCTACATCCTCGTTCACGGTCGCAATCTGGTAATTTTTGGCTTGCTCAAGCTGTGTAAACTGCAATTTGCGTTGCGGCAGCGAAAACAGGTAGTACTGGGTCGGGGCAATCACACCAACCCATTTGAACAACTTCTCACGCTGCACCGTACGCGCAATGGAGTAGATCAGCACGCCGTTTGCATCTTTCGCTGTCTCGTAAGCACGCGCCCAAGGCTGGGACTGAATCAGTCCGTCAATTTTGGCCTCATGCAATACGGCACGCACCACCTCGGTACTGAAGCCGGTCAGCTGGCCATGGTCGGTGTAGTTGTAAGGCGGGAACTCCTCGGTCAATACCGTCAGGGTTTCCGCGTGTGCCACCGACACCGAGCCCAATACGGCACAAAATCCAGCAAGGCCCCAAAAGCGCTTGAACCGACACATCATGTCACCTCCGGATGAATATCGAGGCCAAAATTACCCGAGACTTCAATTGATTACGAATACTACTGCATATCATTGCATGATCTACGCAACCCTTTGATGTCAGACAAATCATCTGTCCCCAGACCGGACCAACCAACGCCAGGCCCTGCCGCGCTACGTGGGCAGGTTTTCAACGGGCGGTTCAGTCAGAAACAAGTAGCCAAAGGGCGCGTGCAGGGCCTGAGCCAGTTTTTGTGCCTGAAGGAAGCTAGTAGTTCGTTCCATTAAAACAAATACATATTAAGTCACGCCGAGGTCGAACTTGTTCCAGCGAAATACCACTGGCGATGCGTTGATCTCTGCAATCCCTTTGCGGATACGCTGTTTCAGATCGTCTTTGGATGTCACCCGAATGTGCCGCAGGAATGTGCGCGCCATTTTGGAGAAGGCGCATTCAATCAAGTTAAGCCACGAACCATGCTTGGGCGTATGAACATACTCGAAGCGCCCGGGGCGACTACTGAGGTAGGCCATGGTCTCCTTGGAGATATGGGCCGAGTGGTTGTCCAGCACCACACGGATGATGGCATCATCAGGGTAGTGCGCGTCGAGTTGTTTGAGCAAACCGATGAACTCGACGCTGCGGTGGCGGTCCTCGATGTTGGCAAAGATGTGCCCAGAGTGCAAATCAATACCAGCCAGAATGGACACTGTGCCGTGACGAACATACTCGTAGTCACGCCCAACACTGGCTGCCTTGCCCGGCACCGGCGGCAAATCGGGCGCGGTCAGTCCGATGGCTTGAACACCGGGTTTCTCATCGACGCTGACGGTGTAGATGGGGTTGGGTCGCGCATCGTGAACAGCGCCTTCTGTATAAAGCGACACGTCCCGGTAGACCATCAGGACCTCCTGCATCTTGCGATCAAATTCCGGGTCGCGTTTTTCCAGGTAGTAGCGAATCTTATGCGGCTTGATGTCGTTGTCGTCCAGGATGCGCCAGACAGTGCTTTTGCCCGCATTGGCCAGTCGGGGAAAGCCTGCCGCCTGCGCGTTCTCGCCTACAAATCGAGCCAGTGCCGAGATCGACCACAGTTCGGACGCCAGACCATGATCCTTGGGTTTGGTGCATGCGATGTTGACCACCCAAGCCTTGGCTTCGTCGCTGATCTCGGGTTCGTGTGGGCGGTGGTACTTGTCCTTGAGGCCCATCTGAATACCTGCGGCCAGCGCCTTATCCACGCACCGGTAAATCATGGGTCGACTGAATCCAAGTCGGCGCTGAAGTTCAGTGATCGAAATGCCATCGGCGTAGCCCAGCATCACCTTGGCCCGTTCCACTTCGCGCGTCGATGCCACTCGCGAAGCAGAAAGCTCTTGAAGCGTGGCGCGTTGCTCCTGCGTCAGTACCAACGACGGCCGTTCAGATTTTCTCGCCATGATCACCACCTCCATGAGTTGAAGAGGAAACATTGCGATTATCGTCTATTTAGTAACTGTATTGATGGAACGAACTACTAGGTCCTTGATTTGTCTGGTGGGAACTGAGAGATTCGAACTCTCGACCTACGGATTAAGAGGGGATAAAACCCTTATTTATCAATGACTTAGGCTCGTCTTCGCTCGTCACGTTTCGTTAGAACTCGCCAAAATTGTCACGTTTTCAACATTTGAGATAAAACTGTCGATCTCGAGCTTTCTTTTTTTCTCCACTTATCCAGTCTTGCATCTGTCCACTTTGTGGCTGTCGCGCCATTGAGTCGAAATTTGTGATTTGAGCATCCAGCGCTTTACATTCTGAAAGGCGGTTTGTTGCTGACGAGTCGTTGATAGTTGTCGTTCTAGTCACCGTGGTAGTACTGTTCATAGGCGCACGTTGTTGTTCGGCTAACTTCACTTGTTGATCGAATGGCATGCTGTCGGGGACACTGACGATGCGTTCAATCAGGGCGTTGTGTTGGTTGCAGTGCGCCTGTGCCCAAAATGTTCCTCCGCTGTAAGCTCTGCAAAGGTAAATCGATCCTGAATGTGCCCAGAGCGGAAGTAGGGCGACCACAAAAAATAGCCATTTCATTGAAAACTCCCTTTGATTTTTTGTTTGCGCTCAACTGTACGCTATGTCTATGTCGTCCATGACTTGAGGGCTACCGGATCAGAAGGCATTGTTTTTATCACCAATGCCTAGTCCAACGCCTCTTTTGCTAACCAAGTTCCACGGTCCAAAATGGTGATAGGATGTTGCTGTCAGCCTAGCTGAACCGCTGTCGAGGTTCTGTGCCGGGTGTATAGCCAGGCCGTTTTGCATTGATCGACATCGTCGTTACGAATCCCTCGGGGTTCGCCTAACGTCGAACCCCGAGGGATTCGTCTCGTCCAAGTAGGTGACATTTATTTGCAGATAATTAAAAGTAATCCGGCTTTTGAGGTGCTTCGCGAAAGAACACAAAACTACTTCTCGCGAAGTGACCTCCATTTTTCGTCTGATTCCCACCTTTGCTTTGTATGTGGAGCAGGTGGTGAAACCTTACCGGATTCAACGGAGAGAAGTCTCCGATCGCTATATGTGGAACATGTTCGGGCGTCAATAGATGAGAAAATAGTCTGTGTCCGAGCAGAGGCTGCAGTTACGGAATTTTCTCGACAACTTGAAGAACGTGGAATAAATATATCCGAATTCGAAAAAACTATCGCCGAAACGGTGGATAGTATTTTGATTTTCCCTGAAAGTCCTGGCTCATTTGCGGAGTTGGGGTATTTTTCTGCTGATATCTCTATTGCGAAAAAAATATTGGTTGCGGTTAAGCAGCAGCATCAATCTGGCTCTTTCTTGATGCTTGGGCCAATTCGATTGATTTCTAAAAATTCTATATTCGGTCCCATTCCTATTGCATTAGGGCAAATACCCGAAACTCAAATGCAAGTGATTTCGGAGCGATTAATAGGTGAATCAAAAAGAAAAAGACCATACAAGCGGAGATTTGAATTAAAAAAATGGAAAGACTACTCTCGACAAGAAACGTTGTGTATTCTTGATGAAATTGTGGACTTGGCTGAGGTGATTACAGAGCCAGATCTTTTGCAATTGGTTTTGGATATTTTTGGATATTATGATGCAACGCAAATTAGGTTGCAACTTGCATTACTTACTGCAACCGATAGAGTTTTAAGAAATGATTTCGGAGATATATTTGCCCGTAAACGAAGTAACGGTTTAATTGGTATTTCTAATAAGATGGAACGACTAGCTTTGTGCGCTAAGTGGCATGAGTTTTATCAAGTCCACATGCCCGAGGCACTCGAAGAGTTGGCCAGATTATGATGAATAACGATAATTTAATCACTGCCTGGAGTGGTCTACTACGTTCTTCATCTGAAGATGTAATTAGGTTTATCTTTACAGCACCACATCGATATAAGCATTATAAAATCCCTAAGAAAACGGGTGGCTTTCGTGATATATATCATCCTACGCCAGAACTGAAGGCTGTTCAACGCTGGCTAAATGCCAATATATTTTCGTCACTTCGCATTCATGATGCTGTGTACTCATATCGAAATGGACGAAGTATCAAAGATCATGCAAGTATTCATTTGAGTTCGAATTACTTTCTTAGATTGGATTTCAAAGACTTTTTTCCATCGATTGAACTGAGTTGGGTTGAAGAGTTTTTGAGATTTAACTCAAATAATAATATCATTCCGTGTGATTTAACAACTATTTCTACTATTTCGCATGTTGTCTGCAGATATAGTGAGAAAGAAAAAACTAATGCTCTAAGTATTGGGGCACCAACTTCACCAATACTTTCTAATGCGATTCTTTATGATCTGGATCAGGCTGTATCTCGATTGTGTTCTGAAAATGATGTGATCTACTCTAGATATGCTGATGATATTTATTTATCCACCAAACATAAAAATTCTCTTGATAGGATTGGATCGGATGTTCTTGAATTGGTTGGTAAACTCGTCCCTATGCTCCAAATTAATCAGAAGAAAACTATATATTCCTCTAGGAAGCGTAAGGTTAATATAACTGGTCTCAATATTTCGACTGAGCGAAATGTATCTGTTGGTCGGGAACTTAAGCGGAGCGTAAAAACAGAGTTTCATCTTTGGTGCATAGGCAAACTTCCGAATGAAAAACTAACTCGATTGCGTGGCATGATTTCTTATGTAAAGGGTGTCGAGCCGTCGTTCTTTGATGCCTTGAGAAATAAATTTGGAGCTGAAAAAATGGAATCATTTCTTTCTCTGAACATCGCACCTATTGAATTCGTTGAAATTCCATTTTGATTAATGAGACAGAGCAATCTCTGGTAATTGGCGTCAACGCCTGACGAAGGGGATACTGAAGGCACTGTTGGACAGGCTGAATCGTTCAACTGCAAGATGCGATATGCAAAAGCAATACGGAAAACTCACAGCTGACCAGTTCCGCGAAGTCATCGGCATGCTGCCAGAAATTAGGTATCAGCAGGCTGAACTCTCCGAAGTGATCGTTCAAATGTCAAAGGAAAAACTAAACGCCCTGTTGGTTAGGGGCTACAGCTGGGGCGAGATTTATGAGTATTCGTTCATTGAGCATGTCGCCATTGCGGTGGTTGCCTTCAATTACGCCGACACGCTGTCTGCAGCCGTTAGAACCGACGATCCTCAGCGGTACGTCCTGGACCACCGAGACCCAAGCCAGGACGATGTTGGCACTCATCCGGCATTTGAGAAACAGGCCCTGGTTGGCCTCGCCTTTTCGCTACAGCGCACCATTTTGAGTGTCATGTTGTTTCAGCGCACCTTGTCCGGCCTCATTCAGGAAGTGAGAGAGGATGACAACATGGATTCCCTGTTCAATGCCGTTCGGGTTGATCGAACAACCATGAATTGCACCACCATCGCAGACAAGATCGCTCGGGCCGAAATGCGCCAGGATAAGCATTTCTTCATTCGACTGCGCAATGCCCTCAAGGGTCCTACGCAAAAGCACTGGGCCGCCTACTGCGACCTTCGATACTCACTCTTTGTTCTGCGGGAACTCGGGTTTAACAGCTTGTCAGATGTACAGCTTGAAAAGTTGCTGGTCCAGGACCTCAAGGTCTACCCAAATACGCCATCCGCCCGGAAGAATTTGCGGGCGCAATACCAGCAATCCAGGAAGATTAAAACCATCTGAAATCGCGATTTGAGATGGTCGCCCGAAAGGGCCGACATGCATAACTTCGGTATCCAGCCCAGGTAGTCAATTCGACATGCCGGTATGGATGAAAGAAGTTTTGTATGTCTTCCAAAAAGTCTCCCGCTGGCCGCGTTGCTGGCACTACCCACGACCCCCAATCAGCCGACCGGGATTCGACGGGGGCGCGCGGCGCGCGCACCGGCGAATCCGGGCCGGAAGGTATTTCGGGTGCGTCGCCTAGTAACACAGCACCCCATAACAGCAATACAGCATTACCTGATGGCTTCAAGCTGCTGCGCCTGGCTGTTGATAGCCTGTACCTGTCCTTCCCAGGTGAACTCAATGATGCTTCGTTCTCAGCCCTGCAAAAGCTCAAGACCAATGCCCAATCTGAGAATCTGGAACAGTTAGCCAGTGCCCAATACCCGATTGGCTCCCACATCTTCGAGGTCAAGGATCGCGGGGCCGGCCTGTTCCCCTTTGTCCTGGTTGACAACGCCTACCGGATACAACTCTCCAGACCGGGCAAGAAGCTGCCCATGGCTTACGTCCAGGTGTCGGCCCACTACCTGGCCCATAAGACCCCCAGGGACATCCAAAAAGAGCTCCAGGCGCTGCTTCTGGAATTGGGAAACTTGGAGGGTCACAACACCGTCAGTCGCATTGACCTGGCTGCCGATTTCAGCACTCCCGTTGTGATGGACTCCTGGCACCGTTCTGCCTGGGTGACCCGTGCCATGGAAATCCACAACTACGCCAAAGATCAACAGTTCACGGGCTGGACCATCGGCATGGGCGGGGTCATTGGCTGTCGTCTGTACAACAAGATTGCCGAAATCCTGCACAGCGGCAAAACATGGGCCATGGACCTCTGGCTCCCCATGGGTTGGAAACCTGGGGAAGACGTCTGGCGGCTCGAATTTGAGTTCAAGCGGGATTTCCTCAAGGAACGGGGTTTGGGTTCCCTGGACAGCGTTTTAGACAGCCAGAACAGCCTTTGGCGATATGCCACCACCGAATGGCTGCGCTTGACCATTCCCAATGAAGCCGATAGCACCCGATCACGCTGGCCAACGCATCACCTGTGGTCATCGCTGGCCTCGGTCGATTGGGAGGGGCCACCAGGTGTCCTCCTGGACAAGTACAGCAACACCCGCACACCCACAGAGATTCGATTGATCACCGTGGTCTTGGGCGCTCTGACCTCGTACATGGCCATGCACAAGATCGACAACCGGGCAGAGGCCATTGATCAGATCCTGGCCAAGCTGTATGAACACTATTCAATGGTCGCTCTTCGTAAGGGCTTGACCTTTGATGAATACCTGGCACAACGGATCGCCGTCAAAGGCCGGGAATTCAACACCGCTGTTAATTCTCCAGGCCTTGCCGACAACTTGAAGCAGGATTTTCTGGATCAAGGGATGGATGCCTATCGTCGTGCCTCCAGGGGCTAACAGGACCAAGCAATGGAAGATCTCAGCCTGCCTTTGCCCCCTGTGCGTTGTCTGTCCAAAGAACAAGCGGCCATCTACCTGGGCATCGGGGTCACGCTCCTGGCGCAGTTGGAAGTGCCCCATGTTCGCCTGGGTCGGCGCTGTGTGTATGACCGTCTTGACTTGGATGCCTGGCTCGACGAACATAAGGGTGAGCGAAGACGGGCCGGAAAGGAGAATTTATGGCCCGAAATGAAGGAATCTACAAGCGGCCCGATTCCGGCAACTGGTGGATTTGTGCAACGCTCCCCAATGGCAAAAGAGTACGCCAAAGCGCTGGGACTGAAATCAAAGAGGATGCCGCTGCCTATCTAGCCAAACTCAGGCTGGATGCGTACCGCGAAACCCACTTTGGCATCAAACCCCAACGCAGTTGGCAAGAGGCCGTGGTTCGGTATCTCGAACTGAAACGGAATTTGCGTAGTTTTTCGGATGTGCAGCGGATATGCCGCTTTCTTGATCCCTACTTGGGGTCCATGATGCTTGCCCAAATCAATGGGGATGTCATCTGGTCAATCATCCAGGGCGAGACCAAGCGCGGCAACAAACCTGCCACGGTGAATCGAACGCTGTCGACCATGCGTGCCTTGCTGAGAATGGCGCGTGATGAATGGCAGTGGATCGATACCTTTCCGAAGATTCGCATGTTGTCCGGTGAAGTCGAGCGGGATCGCTGGTTGACGCATAGTGAAGCCGAATGTTTGATTCGTCACTGTCCGCCACACCTTGCGGCACTGGTACGGTATGCCCTGGCAACAGGCTGTCGTGCATCCGAGATCACGGGCTTGGAGTGGAACCGGGTGGACCTGGATCGAAAGACTGCCTGGTTAAACCACACCAAGAATGGAACGCCTCGGGGAGTACCGTTAAATGAAGATGCAATTGAAGTATTGAGGGAGCAGATTGGCAAGAGCCTGACGCATTGTTTTACCTACGAAGGTAAACCGATACGCTGGCAAATTACCAATACTGCATGGCATACCGCGTTAGCGGCTGCTGGCATCAAGGACTTTAGGTTTCACGATCTGCGCCATACCTGGGCATCGTGGCATCGCCAGGCGGGAACGTCTTGTGATGAACTCAAAGACCTTGGCGGCTGGAAGTCGCGGGAGATGGTGGATCGGTATGCCAAGTATGGAACAGAGCATTTGGCCGTAGCTGCCATGCGAATCCAGCGTGTGCGTGCTGAAGATGTGAGCAACAACGTCACGTTTTTGTCACGTTCCACAATGACAAAGGGCCTAGCCACTGGCTAAGCCCTTGATTTGTTTGGTGGGAACTGAGAGATTCGAACTCTCGACCTACGGATTAAGAGTCCGCTGCTCTACCAGCTGAGCTAAGTTCCCTTTGGTTTCAGCGAAACAGCGTGTGTTTCTTGAAGTGGCTGATTCTAGCAGAGCCTTTTCCGGGAAAATGACATGTTTACCTCTGACAAAGGCTCATAAAGTCGCCAAAAACAAATCACATCAGCAAATGCTCACCGGCGTTATCGCCGCCCAGGGTGACGTAATTGACCTTGCGGATGTCCATCAGTTTTTTGCCACCTGAATAGCTGATGGAGCTTTGCACGTCCTGCTCCATTTCAATCAAGGTGCCGGCCAGCTTGCCCTTGATGGGCTCCAGAATGCGCTTGCCTTCGACGTGTTTGTATTCACCCTTGTTGAAGTCGCTGGCCGAACCGTAATATTCCTTATACAACTTGCCATCCACTTCGACCGTTTGGCCCGGGCTTTCTTCGTGGCCGGCAAATAAAGAGCCGATCATGACCATGGTGGCGCCAAAACGGATGCTCTTGGCAATGTCGCCATGGTCGCGGATACCACCGTCGGCAATGATGGGTTTGGTGGCCACGCGGGCACACCATTTGACCGCGCTCAGTTGCCAGCCGCCGGTGCCAAAGCCGGTTTTGAGCTTGGTGATGCAGACCTTTCCTGGGCCGATGCCTACCTTGGTGGCGTCAGCGCCCCAGTTCTCCAGGTCGATCACGGCCTCGGGTGTGGCCACGTTGCCGGCAATGATGAAGGTGCCGGGGATTTTTTCACGCAGGTAGCCGATCATGTTTTTAACGCTGTCGGCGTGGCCGTGGGCGATGTCAATGGTGATGTATTCCGGCGCCAGGCCCAGTGCCACCAGCTGGTCAACGGTGTCGTAGTCGGGTTGCTTGACGCCCAGAGAAATGGAGGCGTACAGGCCCCGCGCCTTCATGGCTTTGACAAATTGCAGGTTGTCCAGGTCAAAGCGGTGCATCACGTAAAAATAGTTGTTTTGCGCCAGCCAGATGCAAATGTCTTCGCTTACCACTGTTTTCATGTTGGCTGGCACCACCGGGATGCGAAAGCGGCGCGGCCCCAATGCCACACTGGCATCACACTCGGATCGGCTCTCCACCCGGCATTTGCGGGGCAGCAGCAAGATGTTGTCGTAGTCAAAAATTTCCATGATCTAGCTCATTTCCGTTGGGTTGAAAGAGAGCGCTTGGAATGGACCCGGCAAAAAAATACCGGGCCACAATTGCTTGGGCCCGGTGCTTGATTCTATCGGGGTTTGGCGGCTTTCTACAATGCTTTCATGTTTTCAAATCTGACCCCACCCAGCCCGCCAGATGCCGGCCTACTCAACAACCTGAACCCCGAGCAGCTGGCCGCCGTCACGCTGCCTGCCGAGCACGCCCTGATTCTGGCCGGGGCCGGTTCCGGCAAAACCCGGGTGCTGACCACCCGCATTGCCTGGCTGCTGCAAACCGGGCAGGTGTCGCCCGGCGGCATTTTGGCGGTTACCTTTACCAACAAGGCCGCCAAGGAAATGATGACGCGCCTGTCCAGCATGTTGCCGCTCAATGTGCGCGGCATGTGGATTGGCACCTTTCATGGGTTGTGTAACCGCTTTTTGCGTGCCCACTACAAGTTGGCCAACTTGCCACAGAGTTTCCAGATTCTGGACATGCAAGACCAGTTGTCTTCCATCAAACGCCTGTACAAGCAGTTTGGCATCGATGACGAGCGTTTTCCACCCAAACAAATGCAATGGTTTATTGGCGGCTGTAAAGAAGACGGCCTGCGCCCCAACATGGTGGAAGCTCGCGACGACGAAACCCGTAAAAAGATCGAGATTTACCAGCTTTACGAGGAACAATGCCAGCGCGAAGGGGTGGTTGATTTTGGTGAGTTGATGCTGCGCAGTTATGAGCTGTTGCGCGACAACGATCCCATTCGGGAGCATTACCAGCGCCGCTTCACGCACATCCTGATCGACGAGTTCCAGGACACCAACAAGCTGCAATATGCCTGGATCAAGATGCTGGCCGGCACCGGTGCCCACAGCACGGTAGAGGGCGCTTTTAAGCCCACCGGCTGTGTGCTGGCTGTGGGGGATGATGACCAGAGCATTTACGCCTTTCGTGGTGCGCGCGTGGGCAATATGACCGACTTTGTGCGCGAGTTTGACGTGCAACATCAAATTAAGCTCGAAGAAAACTACCGTAGCGGCAGCAATATCCTGGACAGTGCCAACGCCCTGATCGGCCACAATAGCAAGCGCCTGGGCAAAAACCTGCGCACCGCCCAGGGTCCGGGTGAGCCGGTGCGGGTGTTTGAGGCCCCCAGCGACTTTGCCGAGGCCAAGTGGATGGTCGACGAGATGAAGCAACTGGTGCGTGACGGCTACGCGCGCAAGGAAATTGCGGTGCTGTACCGCTCCAATGCGCAAAGCCGGGTCATCGAGACCGCGCTCTTTAACGCGGGTATGCCCTACAAGGTCTATGGTGGCTTGCGTTTTTTTGAGCGCGCTGAAATCAAGAACGCACTGGCCTATCTGCGCTTGCTGGAGAATCCGCGCGACGACACCAGTTTTCTGCGTGCTGTCAATTTTCCGCCGCGCGGCATTGGCATGCGCAGCCTGGAGCAATTGCAGGATGTGGCGCGCGCCAGCGGCTGCTCACTCAGCGATGCGGTCAGTGGCCTCAGTGGCAAGGCAGGCACCAACATTGGTGCCTTTCTGGCGGGTATTGACGTGCTGCGCGAGCAGACCCAGGGCTTGAGCCTGCGCGAAACGATTGAACTCACGCTGGACCACAGCGGCCTGATCGACCACTACAAGGCCGACCGCGAAGGTGCGGACCGGGTGGAGAATCTGGAGGAATTGGTCAACGCGGCCGAGAGTTTTGTCTCGATCGAAGGTTTTGGCCGCGATGCCGTGGCGTTGCCAGTGGACGAACTTGGCCAGCCGCTAACCCAGTCACCGGCGTCCCAGGGCTTGGACCTGAACCAGCCGCTGCTCGATATCCCCGTGCCCGATGCCGAAACCGGTGAAACCCTGTCGCCGCTGGCAGCCTTTTTGACCCACGCGGCGCTGGAGGCCGGTGACAACCAGGCGCAGGTCGGGCAGGACGCCATTCAGCTCATGACAGTGCACGCCAGCAAGGGCCTGGAGTTTGACTGCGTGTTCATCACCGGCATCGAAGAAGGCTTGTTCCCGCACGAAAATTCCATGAACGACCGCGATGGTCTGGAGGAAGAGCGCCGCCTGATGTATGTGGCCATCACCCGTGCCCGCAAGCGCCTGGTCCTGAGCCATTCGCAAACCCGCATGCTGCACGGCCAGACGCGCTACAACCTGCGCAGCCGCTTTTTTGAAGAGTTGCCCGAAGAGACGCTGAAATGGATCACTCCAAAACACCCCGGCTTTGGCAAGTCAGACAGTTTTCCCGACGCCATGTATTCAGGCCATTCAAACGCTTATGGCAACCGGTCGGCAGGCCAGTTTGGCACGGATTATTCGCGCTTTTCAGCGTCCGCGCCACCGCCTGTGGCGCAGCCCAAGGCCGAGGCACAGACCAGCCTGCGCACGGGGCAAAAGGTGTTTCATGCCAAGTTTGGCGAAGGCGCCGTGTTGTCGCTGGAAGGCAAGGGCGACGATGCCCGGGCCCAGATCAACTTTCCGCGTCACGGTGTCAAGTGGCTGGCGCTGTCAGTGGCCAAGCTCACGCCCGTGCCATGATTCTGGGCGAATTGATGTCACGGCATTGACATCAATTCGCCATGAAATCGTCATCCGGGCTTGCCATCATCATGCTGTTCAACAACGGAGTACAACATGAGAGATTTGCCCAACCCGACGTTTGCCTTGTCCCCGGTCGCGATGCCCAGGGGGTCACTTCATCGACCTGATGCCGGCGGCCTGGCAGCGTTACTTTCCACGCCCAAAGTCGAGCGCGCTCCCTTGCAAGTGTCCTGGGCCCGCCACGCTGACGAAGTCCGCCAGGCCCAGCGTTTGAGGTACCGCGTCTTTGCCGATGAGATGGGCGCGCGTCTGAGCACCACGCTGCCTGGGCATGATGTTGACTTGTTTGACAATTATTGCGAACACCTGCTGGTGCGCGATACAGCCAGCCAGGAAGTGGTGGGGACCTACCGGGTGTTGACGCCGGCCCAGGCCAAACGCGTGGGCGGCACCTACAGTGATACCGAGTTTGACTTGGTGCGACTGCGCGCTTTGCGTGAGCGCATGGTCGAACTCGGGCGCAGTTGTGTGCATCCGGACCATCGCCACGGCGGTGTCATCATGGCGCTGTGGGGTGCTCTGGCCGAATTCATGGTGCGCAACCAGTTGGACACCATGATTGGCTGCGCCAGTATTCCGATGTTGCACAACGGTGTGGTCGG
>Ga0209211_10003477_pt1 | contig 25567 bp, 38 predicted proteins | sample RifGroA2_FD_183992 | JGI IMG/M metagenome (GOLD analysis project Ga0209211, IMG submission 183992) | Groundwater microbial communities from Rifle, Colorado, USA - Groundwater A2 (SPAdes) (version 2) | ecosystem: Environmental > Aquatic > Deep subsurface > Groundwater | place: Rifle, Colorado...
TAAAACTCAAGAAAGATAATCTTCAATTGAACCAAAAATATTCATTGAAGGGATATCATTATTTTTTCTTTAGTTTTCACAGGATAGGCAAGCCTATCCTGTTTCGTCTTTGTTTTCGGAGATACTGTGGATAGGCAAAGACTTAAATAAAACGAATATCTTGTTATAGGATAGAATGGTCATCGTTTCCTTTGTTTTTGACAAAGAGATGGACATTAACAATATCTGGAATGCTGTTAATTCTTCAAGTCAATATGGACATGATTTTGTTAAGAGTATTAACCCAAAAATTGTAGAATTGTGTAAAAATGTACACTTAGAGACAGTAAGAGGTAATCTTAAAGAAATAAGAAAGGAGATTCATGACTCTGTAGTCATAGAAGAGATTTTACATGCAGTGAGGAAATCCTGGAAAAATATAGAGGAAGAATATATTGGTCGAGTCGAAAGGTTTACCCTTCGCCCTTTTTTCTCTGGGAATATAACTGGTTTTGGGACGAGCATAAACAAATGTCCTTATAATCCAAGGGAAAAAACTTTCTTTTTTAATATATTTTCCAGTATATTTCATATAATCCAGACATCTGCCCATGAGATATTTCACATGCAATTCCACGAATATTTCTTTGATGAAATCTCGAAGAAGATAGGTAGCCAAAACGCACACGATATAAAAGAAGCAATAAGTGTAATTCTTAACTTAGAATTTAAAGACTTGCTTATCGTTGAGGATAAAGGGTATGAATCTCACAGGGAAATCCGAGAGTTTATCGTACGAGAGTGGAATTTCGAAAAGAACTTTAACAAACTCTTAGAAAACAGCGTAAAATATATTCAGGAATTGAAAGGAGGTGTAAAATGAGCAGTTTATTAGATTTAGTCTCAACTTTTGTTCTGAATGGGTCGAGAATTGCAATCGCAGGAGGCAGTTATCATCCGCGAATAAGTGATAATTATGCTGTTTTGCAAAGAACATACGGTTCTGATTGTGAATGCGACTGCGATTGCCAAGGGACTGCTGTGTTGATTATAGGATATCATACAACACAGCACCATGTACTCATTTCTCAGGTTTTCCTTTAATGAACATCTTTTCAGAGGGCAATGTAGTTTCTAAATCTGAATTTTTAAAGAGATATAATTCAGAAGTAGGCTCGATATTTAGGGAGAAAATGGCGCGATTTCCTTCTAATAAGTGCGATGGGTGCAATGAAAATTGCACAGGTGGATGTCCGATTTATTGGAAAAGATATAATCCTGATAAAGAAGTTAAAGGTAAACTGCACAACAGCTGAGAAAGATATATTTTCCTGATTAAGGAATTATAATCTCTATTTCTTACTCATTCTTCTATAGCCCACTACATTTTTGCCTTCATAAATTGGGACTTCGGCAGGCTGTTTTTTAGCTGAGCCTTTGACTGAGAGACCAAGACCAATAACTATTAGGGCTACGCTGATGATTAAGAGCACATTGCCTGTGAGTGAGCCGGGGAGCGGTATGGAAAGAGCTTTGCTGACACCCTCACTTGATAGGATGACTCCAATTACGCCTACAATTGTAATGATGTATCCAAGAATTTTATTTACCATTTCTTTTGATTATGAAGAGATGTTTGTATTTAAATCTTTTTGCGCAGGTCATTAAGGAGTCACAACTTCTATAAACCCTGTTCGCCTTTTCTTAGCATGAGGGGGTATGATATCGTGGGGAATATTGCAATTGTAAAGTTCCCTTGGAAAACATCTGCAAAAGAGAAGAAGAAAGAAGCTGAGAAGCTTCTAAAGATGAATAAGAGTGTTTTGACTGTTGTTGAGAAAATCAATAAATTCAAAGGCAGATTGAGAACACAGACTACAAGACACATTGCCGGAGATAAAGGAAAGGAGGTTGTTTATAGGGAAAATGGATGCAGTTTTAGATTTAATATAGACACTTGTTATTTTTCTCCTCGTTTAAGTCAGGAGAGACTTGAAGTTGCTCAGATGGTTAAGAATGGAGAAAATGTTCTTGTGATGTTTGGAGGCGTTGCGCCTTTTGCGATTGTGATTGCAAAACAAGGGAAAGCGAAAAGAGTTGTTTCTGTTGAGTTGTCGCGAGAATGTAAAAGATATGCTCTTGAGAATGTAAAGAGGAATAAGTTGGAGGGGAGAGTGGAGATTGTGCAAGGGGATGTGAGGAGAGTCGTGCCTAAAATTAAAGATAAGTTTGATAGGATTGTGATGGCGCGACCGAATTTGAAAGATTCTTTTTTGGATGTTGCACTAAAAGCAGTGAAAAGAGGAGGAACGATTCATTATTATGGATTTTGTCGAGAAGACGAAGTTGGGGAAATGAAGAAGATGATTGAAGATGAGGCCAGGAAAGCAAAGAAGAAAATTAAGATTTTTGGAGTGAAAAAAGCAGGAGATATTGGTGTGAGGAAGTTTAGGTGGAGGGTGGATTTGAAAGTTTTATAATGTTACAGAGAATTCTGATGATTAAGTCATATTTTGTTCTGAATTCTCTGTCTAGACAATTCTGTTTAAACGTGACACAACCAACAGAATTGTCTAGAAGTGGTAAATTTATAAACATGTTAAACACATGGAGAAAACATTTATTGGAGTGAGAGATGTCGATGGAGAAACATTTAGGAAATTTAAGGCTCTTGCCGTTCAGAACAGAATGAATTTGGGAGAAGCTCTTACAATGGCGCTTAAAAAGGCTATTCTGGAGCGCGAGGTTGATATTAAAAAACCGATACGATTTAAGATTATTCCTATACAAATTGGTAAGAAGAAAGTTAGATGGAGTGAGAAAGTTGACGAAATCGTTTATGGTGAAAAATAATGTTACCTGTCTCAAAAGTCCTTTAATAATTATGAACTCTGCTTTTCTAAGCATTTTATGGTCATGATTACCTTTTAATAAAAAGATATTTCCGTTCAAGGAATCTTTTAACTCTTTAACTTCTTTCTCACTTCCTAGGGCAAAACGTCAAGAATTCTCTTGCTCTTTTGAATTCTTGATCGCTCCCAAAATTCTAACACCTTTATAGAAGAATTTTGGAGTCTCCAAGATGAAGAACAATATCCTCTTTTCCGACTTTATTATTCCATCTTCTAATAATCTCTTTGTCCATTTCTTCTACGCTTTTAAATGGGCGATTAGAATATTTGATTATATTCTCGTGGTGGAAGTGTGTATCTGAGATTATGAAGACTTTCATTTTTAACCTGCCTTGTTAAACAAATCTTCAATCTCTTTCAAATCAAGATGAACTGCTCCAATATCTTGCATTCTCTTTAATGCTCTTTCTGTAAAGCCATTTTTAGAAACAAATAAGAATTTGTAAGTCCCACCATAATTAAGATATTTTGATTTTCTTTCGAGTTCTTCAATTATATCAGTATCTAATTGTTTATTTGTCCATTTAACTTCTCCAAGTAAAAAGTTCTTTTCTTTCAAGTTATATGCAAGAACATCTATTTCATTGCTATTTCTATCCCACCAAGAACCAATATTTTCAAAGTTCAATTTCAATCCTTTTATTTCTTTTGTGTTGTATAAAACTAAAAGTTCCCTAACAATATCTTCGAAAATCCTACCAACATAACTATTAAGGTCTTGTTTAATTAAATCAGAAACTAATTTAGTATTTCCTAGACTTAATGGAGTTTGATTAGGCAAAATAAATTTATACCAAAACTTAAAGAAGTTATCCTTTGTTTGATATCTTCCAAGCCTTTCTTTTCCTAAAACAGGATCTTTTCTACCAACTAAATCCAGAAGTTTATCTAATCTTTGTAGATAAGGAGGAAGATCTGTAATAAACATTTTAGTAAAATCTTGTATTTCTTTTAATAATTCTTTCCCAGAAGAAACTGCTTGAATAATAGAATTATACTTAACATGATTCTTTACATTTTCATATTCTAAAAAATTCTTTGGCTCATCCGATAATTCAGAGTTTTTTTCCAAAACAAGCTCATTTATGGCTTCGTAAGTATCCTTAAATCTTTTTGTTCTTTCAAGATAGTAAGGCGTTCCGCCAAAAACACTATATCTTAAAATTTTTTCTTCCTCAGAAAGTTCTTTGAACATTAATCTAAAATCTGAATATTTAAATGGTGAAATTTTTATTTTTTGAGCTCTTCCATAAAGAGCTCCTGCTCTGCTATTCATAATCTCTTGAATCATGCCAATAGAAGACCCTAAAAGTAAAATCATTATTTGTTTTTCTTTCAAAATACTATCCCAATAATTCTGCAAGGAGCTTATCATCTCAGGAGCAATGTCTAAAAATCTTTGAAATTCATCCAAAACTAGTGTAAACTTTCCTTCCTTAGATTTTTGAACAATATATTTAAGAAAGTCTTCTGCAGTCTCAATCTTTATGTTCTCGCCTGTTTGTTCTCTTATTGACTCTGAAAGATTATTAAAGATTATACCTCTTTGACTAACGCCTACATAAAAATAAAGTTTAGGCTCCTTAAGTGTATTTAGAAATTGTTTAATTAATTCAGTTTTACCGACTCTCCTTCTTCCATAGATTGTTAGCATAACTCCTTTTTTTGTTTGTTCTAAAAGTGAATACTTCTCTTTAAGTAAATCTAATTCATCTTTTCTATCATAAAATTCTCTTTCTACCATCTTAATTGTTCAATATAATCAGGATTATATTATAATATAATCGTGTTAATATTACTTTATAAACCTTTCTTTCTCGACTTTATATGCGGAATATGCGGATTATTTTTCATTACTTACTTTAGTATAAACTGCATTCTCTAAATCTTGAAACATTCCATTAAGGGTTTGTGCGAATATTTCTTTTCGAGTATTTTCTGGCAAGTTTTTTAGATCCCAAATACTTTTTATAATTGGAAGTTTAGCGACTAATTCTTCTTTTTTTAGCATATCTGCTTCTAGCCAGTCTTTCCACCATTTTATTCTTTCTCAATACCCCATAGTCTTGCTATGGGGATAAGGAGTACAACCTCTTAACAGAAGAAACGCGTCAATGTGCATAAACTTCAAGTCAGTATAGGGAGATAATTATCTGCTGCTCGCAATGGTCTTTGCTTCTGGTTTTTCAGATGCCCCACTCCGTCAGCAGACGGATTTGCCAGCAGGCAAAAGCTTGCTGTGGGTAGGTTCACTGCACATCGGCAGTTTTTTAACAGCTCTTTACTTTAGGAAGAGATGGGAATGGAGGTGGGAATTTTATTTGCGCTTGTCGCAATGCTTGGATGGGGATTTGGAGATTTCTTTATTCAGAAGTCTACACGAAAAGTAGGAATATGGACAACTATTTTCATTATTACTGCTATAGGCGCTATTGTTCTAACTCCGTTTGCATTAAAGAATGCGGGAAATCTTTTGAGTGTGGGAAGAAATGTTTTTATTATTGGGGCACTTGCGTATTTCATTGCGGCTTTTTTGGATCTTAAAGCGCTTAAAGAAGGGAAATTGGATGTTGTTGAGCCGATTTGGTCGTTTGAGATTGTTTCTTCTTCCCTTTTAGCTTTCTTTTTGCTTGGAGAGCGCATTGAGATGATTCAGATGGTGTTTGTTGCGCTCTTGATTATTTCTCTTATCCTTGTTTCTTTGAAGACTCTGCATTTTGAGAGGAAGTATCTCGTTGAGAAAGGCGTTTATGTTGCCTTCATTGCAGCGATTGTTATGGGTGGGGCAAACTTTCTCATTGGTGTTGGCTCAAGGACTGTTGATCCTATCACCATTAAATGGGGAATGGATATTTTTCTCGCAGTTTGTTCAGGGATATTTATGATTAAGAACAAAGAATTAGGAGGAATTTCAGGGAAGATACGCAAGAATGCACCCGTTATTCTTTGTATGAGTGTGTTTGACAATGCGGCTTGGCTTGCATTCGGATTTGCAATGGTTTTCGCCCCCATTGCTATTGCTGTCGCTCTTTCGGAGAGTTATATTGTTATTGCAGTTCTCCTAGGGTATTTTGTGAATAAAGAGAAACTCAAAAAGCATCAGATTATCGGGCTTGTGCTGAGCGTTATTTCTGCAGTTTACCTTGCGAGTTCGCTTTGAGATTATCTGGAAGAGGCGCGAGAGATTAAATTATTTCTTCAAATCAATAACGCTAAAACCGAATTTTTCGTAAATTGTGTCCGAGCTTATTATTTGGTCTTTCTCTGAACAAAGAGCCATGAGAAGACTATCAAAAATTGTTGCACCTTGTTCAATATAATCACAGGATTTTAAGTACATGTCCCAGGAGAGATGTTCTAATTTTGCGATTCTGGATATTTGAATAAGCGTTTCTTTCAATGAGATGCTTTCTCTCTTGCAGATAATCATAATCTCGGCTATCGTAAAAGGAGATATCCAGATATCTTCCTTGTTTTGTTGATAGACTTGTCTCGCCTTTTCTTTTAACCAATCTGATTCTTTTATCAATGCCAAGAAAAAATCAGTGTCTGCGTATCTTTTTTGTGGCATGTTCTTCTATTTCTGCTCTTGCCTCTTTTTTAATTTGAGTAGTAGACTTATTTTTCATTTTACCCTTTCCTAGTCTCGAGAGGGCTTCTAGTGGATCTTCTTCGATAGGTTCGAGATAAATACCTTTTCCTTGGGCTTTTGCTAAGAAAGTCCTGAATTGAATGTACTTCCTTAATTCTTCAGGAAGATACAACCTTCCCTGTTTGTCAAAACTAACTATTTTTTCCATAAATGATTTATATTTCCATTATTTATAAACTTTTCCATTCTAACTTTAAACCTTTACTTCTGTCTTTAGAGATGTAGGAGATTCTCCCCCATGCCAAGTGAAGCGAGGACGCATGCGCATAGGATAAATGCGCTCAGAATTATCGTCTAAGATTATTGCTGAGCCTTTCAGAGGCGGTAGGGAATCCATTTGTTGCCTGATGCTTTCTATCATATATGTCTGCATAATCTCATTGAGAGATTCTAAGTCTGACTTTGAAGTTACGCGATGAGATATAACTATGTCTGATTGGCTCATGACATCTTTATGTATCTGTCCGGGTTGTTGCGTTGCCAGTACTAAAGATATGCCTGGCTGTCTTCCTTCGCGGAGGAGTTGTACAAGGGCGTCAGTTGCAGGAGTTTTGCCTTCACTTGGCAAGAATTCATGTGCTTCATCGATAAAGAGCCAGACCAATGGTTCTGAGCGTTTGCCTCCATATGAAAGATAATCTTGTCCATGTTTGATTGATTCTAGTTCTTCATGCTTTCGTGCATCCATTCTGTGCTGGAATATCTTTCTGGAAAGCAGAGAGATAACCAATGCTCTAATGTTAAACGCTGCGATTGAGCTGTACACTGAGATATCTAAAACTGTTGTTGTACCTGGAGTGAGCAAATCGCGGACAGTTGTTCCTTCATGAGTCACAGCAAAAATCCCCCACGTTTGTGCGGCAGAGAAAAGAGCGCTGACGATTTCTTTCGTTGCAGGATTTGCATAAGTATCGTTTTGTAGAATGTTTATTATTTCTTTAATTGCGAAAGGAAGTAATCTTTCTTTGAGTGAATTTATTGTTCTGGTTATAAGCACTCCTGGAAGACTGGTAATATCTAAGTTGAACAGTGTAATCCAGTCCTCTGCAGCCAATTCAGAAGGTTGAAGTGCAAAGGTTGCGTCTACAGGGATTCCTTTGTTTTTATACTCTGCAGATTTTCCAAAAGGGACAATAACTTTAACTGGCAATGATTTTGCTTTTAGTTCCCATGAATCGAGAAGTTCTTTGTCTTTTTCATTGGGGTATTTCATTGTCCAAAATATACCCATTGTGTCAAAGATAAGCGAAGCAATGTTCCTTGCATTATCTGCAGGCAAGGAAGATAGTTCTTCTGCTATTGTCGCTATTGAATAACTTTTTCCTGTGCCTCTTTTTCCAGCTATAAGAACTATGTGACTTCTGACTATGTCCATCCAAATCTTGTTGGAAAGAGAGGTATATGTGCCCATGCGGACGAAACCTTTGCCGAGAAAGATAAGTCCTTTATCTCCAAATAGTTCTTTGTCTGTAGTATCTCTGCCGATGATTATATCATACGCCATTTGAGAACCTCTTTCATGGAGATGGTAAGCGAGGAGATTTAATAAAGGTTAGTGTGCTGATGCTGTGTTGCAGATCAGGAATCATGTAACACAGGAGCGTACAAACATTTTTAAAGTCTTTTTAACGCATAAGTACATGGATGAGCCGAAGAGTGCAAAAAGAGATGATGTGATTGAGATTCCTGTTGGAAAATATCTTAATGCCGTGCGCGCAAATCCCTGGAGACTTTCTACTTTTGTTCTCGTTTTAATTGTTATAGTTTTTGCAGGAGTAATGTTCTTTGGCGGAGGAACTACTGGAAATGCAATAAGCGAGGACGTAGCAGCTGAGCGACTTCTTTCATTTATCAATGCCCAGGGAAATGGTGAAGCAACCTTAGTTTCTACTGAAAATACTGGTTCATTATATCTTGTGACTGTTAATTACCAACAGCAAAATATTCCGGTCTTTATCACTCTTGATGGAAGTTATTTAATTACTGATCCTGTTCCTCTTGCTGGCAATCGTGCACCTCAGCCTTCAGGAACTGATAATGCTGAGCCTAAGGGACCTATTACTGTCGAATTAGGAGATAGTCCGGCTAAGGGAAACTCTGATGCCAAAGTGACTTTTGTCGAATTCTCTGATTATGAATGTCCTTTCTGTGGAAGATTTTATACTGATGTTTATCAAATGCTGGAAAAGGAGTACATCGCGACTGGGAAAGTCAAGCTAGTCTTTAAAGATTTCCCTCTTAGTTTTCACCCAAGTGCACAAAAGGCTGCTGAAGCGGCACATTGTGTTCGTGATCAGAAGGACGATGCGGGATACTTTATGATGCATAATCTCTTATTTGAGAATCAACAATCATTAAGTGTTGAAAACGAGAAGAAGTGGGCAAGAACCTTGGGTGTTGACGGAGCAGCTTTTGATACTTGTTTAGATTCAGGGAAGTATGCGAAACTAGTACAGGATAATCTTGTATATGGGCAATCTCTTGGAGTTTCAGGTACACCAACTTCTTACATTAATGGTAAGGAGATTGTTGGAGCTCAACCTTATTCAGTCATTAAACAGATGATTGAAGACGAGTTGGTTGCGTAGATAAAACATTCATAATCCTATGATTTATACCTTACCTAAACTTTTATATGCATATGATGCTCTGGAACCTCATATTGATGCTAAGACAATGGAAATCCACCATACCAAGCACCATCAGGTATATGTAGACAAGCTCAACGAAGCCCTTGTAAAGCATCCCGAATTAGAAAAAATATCTATAGAACAACTTCTCACAGACCTTAACAAAGTTCCTGAAGACATTCGTACAGCAGTGAGAAATCATGGTGGTGGGCATGTTAATCATTCTTTGTTTTGGGAAACTATGACTCCTGACTTGAAGGCACGCGAATTCAAGGGAAAGATTGCGGATGAAATTAATAGATTCTTTGGAAGTCTTGACAAGTTTAAAGAATCATTTAATGCTGTGGCTTTGGGTAGATTTGGGAGTGGATGGGCTTGGCTTGTTTTGAATAAGGGAAAATTAGAAGTTTATAACACTCCTAATCAAGATTCTCCTTTGATGGAAGACAAAATACCTCTTCTTGGATTGGATGTCTGGGAACATGCTTATTATCTTAAATGGATGTCCAATAGGAAAGGTTATGCTGAAGGTTTTTGGAATGTTGTTAATTGGAAGAAGGTAGATGAGATCTATCAAAGAGTTATAAAGAAATAGTTACTTTCGTACAAACTTTATTTCAAATTGGGTTTAATACCCTGCAGCTTGTTGCGCCCATTTGAAACGTCAAGAATTTTCAATTCTTGATCGTGCTCAAGAACACACAAAATGAAGGGGTGTTCTTGACATTAGAGATTTCCGTTTCGAAGCCGAGCGTAATATCTTATCAGCTTGCTGTGGGGACTTCGAAAATCTTTGAGTTTTGATTCTCGACAGTGCTCAAGGACAGAAGTCCTTGACATAGCGAAGGCTTAGGAAATCTCTTTATTTAATATAATTGATTATAGATAATCATCTTATTCTGCTTTAGTTATAGCTAGCTATTTTTCCCCACGTAACAAAATCAACAAGATAGGACTTTCTTTGAGAATGACACCAGATGAAGTTGCCTATATTCAAATCTCCGCTAACATATCCTAATTCTTCAGCACGAGCAATTTCTGCATTTGCACTTGACTCTGCTTCTTTAAATAAAGCAGGATCTAAACGCAAAAGATGGAAACCATTGATTCCAGGAATAATTTTCATAATAAACGCAGTACACACTACTCCATCACGAGGATGCTTGATTTCTCTCAATGCTTCGGAATAGGGGACGGCGATTCCGTGAGAATATAACTCACTTGCAACTTTAAAATCATGAGCAAGGCGATTTAAGTTCTGATCTAATGTTCCAGGCATCCCGCGATACCACGCGAGAAATTTAGCAACGCGAGTCATTGAAATTTGATAGACATCTCCATGAGTGCCTTCTCCATCAATAAGACGAGGTAACACAAATAGTTGACAATTATTCATATTTTTATCTAGTAATTAGTTTTTTAAACTTATCCATTATTTATACTGCTTTAAAGACATACAAACGCTTTGGTTTCAAAGAAAATATCGAGCGAATGAGTCTCACTTTAAATTTAAATTATGATTCTTCTTCTTTAGAATCTTCTTTATCATCTTTTTCTTTAGAATCTTCTTTATCATCTTTTTCTTCATCCTCAGAGCCATCAACTATTTCATCAAGTTCTTCATCTTCATCAACAACGTCGACTTCCAATTGTTCTAAAATTGAGATGATTTTATCCAATTTTGTGTTCAGTTGTTTGAATTGTTCTTGAGAGATGCCATTCGAATTTTGAGCCGAGCTTTCCTGTCCTCTTGGGGAAAAGCTTCCGCGAGAGTCTGAGTTATTATTTTTAAAGCAATCTGAACAATACACTGGCTTGCCGCCTGATGGTCTGAATGGAATCTTACACTGCTTTCCACATTTGCTACATTCTGCATCATGCATTTCTCTGTCTCCTTCTCCAAACCCTCTTCTTTCTCTTCCGAATCTATCGCCTGACCTTTTATCTCCTCCAAACCCTCTTGAGCTACCGCCAAATCTGCTGCCACCTGAGCGATTGTCTCTGCTAAATCCTCCACTTCTACTATTCCCTGATCTAAATGATCCCATATAAGTTAATTTAAATCAGGGTATATAAATGTAAGTGAAGTCGGATACTGTATACTTGAAGGGATATAGTTAAATAGCCCAATTTCCTCCTGTTTACAGGATGTGATTAATGAAGTGTCCAAAATGCAAAGGCATAGATGTTGTAAAAAGAGGAAAGAGATATAACCAATCTGGAGCAAAACAAAGATTTTTATGTAACAAATGCAAATCTATCTTTATTAAAAAGGATGGATTTGAAAGAATGAGATTCACAAAAAAAGATATTGCCAGGGCAATTCACTTGCATAATGATGGTCTTTCACTTTTTCAGATACAAAACCATCTCTGGCAACATGATGGTGTAAAAGTAACGCGGAAAACAATCAGTGACTGGATAAAGAAGTACAGTGTTTTTTTAAAATCCGGTAAATAAAATTACTCCCGTCATTAAAGGACGGATTCACTACGATGAAAAGTATGTGGAAGTCTTGAAAGAATTTTGTTATGATCTCAATGCCGTGGATAGCATAACAAAATTCGTGTTAGCACATAGATTTGTCGACGAAAGATCTCATAAGGAATGTGTTCTTTTCCTTTCTGAGATAAAAGTAAATTGTTATCAACAGATACTCCAAAGGTACCTGTCAGAGAAATTTAAGAAAGTGAAAGAGAGAAAATTATTTGAGTTTGTCTGTGACGGATTTGAAAGCTATCGATCCGCATTCAATAAGCTGTTCAGCAGAACAGCTACGTTAACTTTTGGAGTTCCAATTGGATGCAAGAAATTCGGATTATTGCACAATAATAATCCTGTTGAAAGATACAATGGAAAAACAGAAGACAGGATCAAGACTATTCGTGGAGGATTTGGAAGTTTTGATGGTGCAAGATATTTTATGGACTTACGCAGAATCATGAATAATTTTGTCAATCCTCACCAAGAATTAGGTGGAAAAACTCCAGCAGAAATGGCTGAGATAACTCTTCCTTTAAAGAGAAATAAACTCTTGAGTCTTATCGAATATTGTGCACAAGAATTACGAGGATAAACCGTTAAGGTTACAGTGTCGTGAAGTCGGTTTGAAGCGGGGAATAAAATTATTTCTTCAAAAAATCAATTTCTTCTTCTGAAAGACGAAGCTGGTGCTGAACTTCTGGCTTTTGCAATATTGGTTTGAGCAGGAAGAAGTCACTCAACGCACGTTTTGTAGAACAGTGCACTAAACGAGCATATTTCTTTGCAATGCTCTTCTTCTGGACAATCTTCTGGTTGTTCATCCAGATTTTGAGAATACGTTTCGGAGGCTCGTATTTTGTAAAACTGGCATTAGGCTCATTTTTTGCGTACGAGACTCCTGCGCTCTGGAAAATATTTTGATAGACTAAGAAACGCCAACTCTGGTTTTTATAGATGCGACCTCTGAAAACGTCCGCATTACCAAGTGCATAATAAGCCTTTGCCAGTGATTCATTTTTATATTCTCTGGGAATGTTTTCCTCAAGCCAGAGCAGGATTTCATCGAGAGAGAGCTTTGTGCTATCAAAAAGATTCAGGAAGTCCTGACGTTCTTTAAAGAGTCTGCGGAGGATATTAAATATGGTGTCTTCAACATCTCTTCTTTCAGTAGTATCTACTGCAAGCGAGTTATTTTGTGCATAGGATTGCAAATCATTTAAGGCTGCGCGCAAATCTCCCTGAGATTTTATTGCGATTTTACTGAAGAACGAGCTGTCGCGTGTAATTCCTTCTTTTTCAGCAACTCTTCTTATAATCTCTGTAATCATTGCAGGCGAGAGAGATTTCATTTCAATAAGCTTGCATTTGCCTCTGAGCTGTGCTAGTTTAGATTGCCAGATGTCGTTACAAGTCATGATAATCGGGTGTTTTGTTTCTTCCAAAATGCGGATGAGTTCGGAAATGCCTCCAATATCTGTGCCCGTTACACCGTCTACTTCATCCATGAGCAGAACCTTGCTACGTTTGAAGAGACTTTGCTGGAGAGTTGCTGGCTTTAGTACTTCCTCCAGTTTTGCTCTGTTTCTGAGATCAGATGCATTTAGTTCCAATACTTCGATATTATTTTCATACGCTGCGGCGAGCGCGAGTGAGGTTTTTCCTGTGCCTGCAGGTCCGTGTAGTATTGCTCCCCTTTTTTTTGGGAATTCATGCAGGAACTTCTTTATGTCCTCAATTGCCTGCGCTTGGAAATGAATGTCTTTATATACATGTGCGCGGTATTTCTCAACTAAGCTGATTCCGTTTGTTTGAATCATTTTACCCACTCCATGCCTTCAAAATGTATCTCTGATTCTTTTGGGTCGAATATTGCATGTACTCCATAAGAACCTGAAGTCCATATTTTATCTTCATCTATTTTTATATGCGTTGATTCAAGAATGCTAATTGCCGCAATCGGGCGAGAGAGTCTGCCATTTCCTGACGTTGTACAAAGGGGAATCGCACCATCAAGCCAATAATTTCTTTGTCCTTTCTTAAGAAACTCGTAGATGCCTCCGACTTCGATATTTTCCGGAAGACATTCTTCTGGGAGTCTACCGCTCGAACCATATTCACGTAATGCAAGATCAGGGTTGAATTCTACAAGGATGCCCATAGCTAATTTGCCTTGCCTTGTCCTGCTAGGACAAATGATGCAAGGAGCGCTTGTAACTGCACAAATTCATCTGAGCCTTCAATCATGCGAAATTCTGTCTCTCCTGTTTTTTCTGTTAGGCGGACCTTTACTTCTGGTTCGACTTGTAGATTCCAGATTTCTTTCTGGAGAAGCTTTATTATATCTGTGCCCGAAACACTCTCTTTTAACATTAAATCCAGAAGTTTGTCTCGTGCATTTATAAAGTCTCCTGCTAGTGCGTAATCTAACACAATACGCAGACTACCTGGTTTTGCCGAAGCAGCAATCATGTTGATAAGTTCTGCATTGATATCAAGAGCGATTGAGGCAGTTGCTTGCAGAAGGTTAATTGCTCTTCTGCAATCACCTTCACTTGCTTCGTAGAGGGTTTGGTAGGCATCTTCACTTATCTTTAGCTTTTCATTCTCTGCGATACGCTTTACAATCTCACTAATATCCTTTTTTTCAAGTAATTTGAAGCGGAAAACAACACAACGCGATTGTATGGGATCTATAATGTTGCTTGAATAGTTGCATGACATTATAAATCTACATGTATGCGTGTAATTCTCCATTGTGCGACGAAGTGCCTGCTGAGCTTCTCTTGTTAAAGCGTCTGCTTCATCTAGGAAAATTACTTTGAATGGAACGTTCTCAATAGCTTTTGTACGAGCAAAATCCTTAACTTTTTGGCGGATAACATCTATGCCCCGTTCATCTGATGCATTAAGTTCAAGATAATTCTCGCGCCATGCTTCTCCGAAGAGCGAGCGCACAGTAATTAATGCAAGTGTTGATTTTCCTGTTCCTGCCGGACCTGCAAAAAGAAAATGAGGAATATTGAGAGATTGTACGAGAGAGCGGACACGCTTGATAATCTCCTGCTGCCCAACTACTTCTTCAAACTTTAATGGACGATATTTTTCTGTCCATATGTCGCTTTGGCTCATTTTCTTACTTCCAATGCCTCTTTTCTTTCATGAACTTTCAGAGTGTAGGCTTTTTATAAAGATTTGTGTGATGTCTTCGGATTGAAACCCAGAGCACTTTCCTAATCTACGCAGAACGTTCGCGGTGCATGCGTCTCTTGCGCTTTTCTTTTTTAAGCCTTTTGCGCTGCCATTTCCATCTCATTTGGCGTTTTTTCTTCCAGCGTCGTGAGGATCTTTTCATAATACGGTAAGAAAAAGGAGATTTATAAAGGTTTTTAAGGCTCTTAAACCATTAAAAGAAATGGGATTTTGGTTTGTTGTTGAAAGGGTTATTAGAGAAGCGCATCTTGTTCTGTTTATCTTAGATGCGCGTATGCCTGAGCTTTCACGCAATAAGGAACTGGAGAATATTGCAGAAAAATATGGAAAGCAATTGATTATGGTCTTTACGAAGATTGATCTCATGACTCCTGAACGTTTGAATGAACTTTCTACGCAGCATCCTGACGCATTTTTTGTATCTGGGACAAGAAATATTGGATTAAAGCAGCTGAAAACGCAGCTTATGATACGAGGAAAAAAGCTTGGCAAGGATTCTCCTAAATTAGGGGTAGTTGGATACCCTAATGTTGGCAAGAGCGCAATTATTAATGCCCTTGCGCATCGTGCAAGGGCAGCAGTATCGCCTAAGGCAGGCACTACTCGGGGTGTGCAGTTTGTTCGTGCTGGAAGCCTTAGAATCTTGGACTCTCCAGGTGTTATTCCTTATGAAGACAAGGAGACAAAGCTAGGTTTGCTTGCTGCGAAAAATGTCGAGAAAATCAAGGATCCTGAACGCGTAGCTGTCGAAGTTATTAAGTTATTCTTGGAGAAAGATAAGAATGCTTTGGAGACGCATTATGGTATTACTCTCCAGACTGATGAACCCCTAGATATTATCGAGCAAATAGGAAAACGCAGAGGTTTTCTGAAGAAAGGTGGAATTGTTGATGACCTTAAGACTGCTATGACTATTGTTCGTGATTGGCAGACTGGAAAGTTGCGTCTTTAAACTGAATTCTTCTTATTTTTTTATTGCATTACCAAATGCTGCCGCACCAGCGAGTCGATGCAATAGGATTATATCTTGCGCAGTCGTTTTTTCAGGGTCCCGACCATACACCTTGAGGATATAATTCTCCGCAGGGTTAAGTGTGTACTTATCTGTTTGGCTGTCGTAACGTTCTGCAAGAAGTCTTTGCTCTGTTTCAGAAAGTTTATCAATGGGAATTGCTTGAATAGAACGAGCGTACCTCTGACGTTCAGCCTTGTTTTTCGGCGCCCAGATTAGCATAGCTTGCACGAGTTGGTTGTCTTGAAAGCGTATTGTGCTACTTTGCTGGAGCGATGTGCAACCTGAGAATGTTAGTGTTGCAGCAAGAGCACATAATGTTGTATATCTTCTGATATTCATATTGCTACTACTAATTAGATACACTATATAAATGTTAGTATATAAAATATACGATTGTTAGCGCGCAATTGGATACGCAATCTTTGTGGCTGCGTGTCTCATACTACTTGCGCGTAGAACGCGCCTGCGTGCTAACTTGTTTGGTCAGTATATTTCAATTGTGCAGAAACTATTTAAGTAATCCTGCTCTAGATAGCACATGGTAAAGAGAGTCGGTTATTTGGCAGGTATCTTGATTCTTTCTGCTCTCTTGTTTTATCTTCTTTTAGGGCAAGACATTAGTGGCAATGAAGTTTACGAAACGAGCCAGAATGCGCTAGCTGCATTGTGCAATCAATCATCTTTTGCAAGCGATTCAAACGCGTTTGTATGTGGGTCAGGTTGTTGTTTCAGCGAGCAAACCTGTTATAAACAGCAGGTTTGTTGTGCGCCTGATGAAGAAGGTGCAGACATCGCAGGCATTTATTATTGCAAAAAGAAGAAGTGTGATATTCGTCTTGGTCTGAAACGATGCGGTAATATATGTTATAGTCCACTTACTGAAGAATGTCGAGAGCAAGGCGTCGGTTCTGCAAAAGTCGGCAATATCATCCCCAAGGTCCAAGGCTATACGCTTTGCCACGCTCCTGGACAATCTGCTTGTCCTGCGCGCGGCAAACTCCTTGTATGCTGCAAAGAAAATGAGGAATGCCTGTCTAGGAAAGTTGATTTGCCTTTTGTACCTGATTTTCTTGATCCAACTGTCTGGGGCTGTACGGTCAGTGCGCAGCAAGGATGCGGCGAAGACACATTGTGTGAGGGAACAGGACAATTTAATAGATATCGTATTTGTTGCAAGAATAATACTGAACAATGTGTGCCGCAACCAAATGGTTTTGTATATTGTCGTGCTGTCGCAGGAACGCAGAGTGCGTATTCTGATGAAAGTGGGGGAGAGGACAATACTTTAACAAACTCAATTGTATTTAATGAACGGGAGAAAGAAGATTCGCCTGAATATTCTGGAAGTTTGCTTTCGTAAGTCTACTGATTCAGTTTTATTTTGTCTATTTCTTCTTTGAAGAGCTGAGCTTTTTCTTCACCAATTATTGGAGAATAGAGCGAGACATTTGAATGGATTGCTTTCCCGAGCGTGCCTGCTGTTTTGACAAGCGCTGCAATGTCTGCTTCGGGCAGGGATGTCTTTGAGAGAATGCGCCAACCTTTGATTGGCACCTGCTGTATGAGTTTTTCATAAGCAAGCATGCTTAATATGTTATTTTGGTCGAGTATTTCATCATATGTAAGACTTTCTAGGAGAACTCGTGATTTCTTTAAGTCTAAGCGAGTGTAGTCTTTGATTACTAGATTAGTTTCCTTGTCAACACCATGAGTTAATTCTTTTAGTCTTGTCTTCAGTAGCGTGCCCTCGCTGCCTGCTTCAATAGTGTATCTTTTCATATCAGTTGCTATTTTTTGGACTAAATGGCCTTTTTGGATAACTATTAGTGCTTGCTGGAGGCTTGGATTGTTACGTACCTCGAATTTTGTTAGTTTCTCAACATTACGATCGAAAAGTTCGCGCTGTTTTTCAAGCAACTGCAAGTGGTCATTTGCCTTCCTCAGGACATCGTCAGTACTTTTTATCGCGTATTTGATGTTTTTGTAAAAGAGAGTTATCTCATTTTTACGCTCTGAGATGGCAATTATCAATGTTCCTGCATGTTTTGCTGTGCGTTCTGCAGCCTTGTGACGTGTTCCTGTTTCTGCAGTCTTTATTTTACTATCTGGCGTGAGAAGAACATTCGCATAATTGATGCGCTTTAGGTCTTTTGCCAGAACAATTGCCCCGTCCATTTTTGCAAGCTCGATAAGACGTTGTGGGGTAAAGCGACAATTAACACGAAAACCTCCATCTAACATTGGAAGCAGCCACTCATTCTCTACTACAATCAAGGCTCCACGACCAGTTTTAAGTGCACCATCCAGAGCGGTTCTAAAGCTTGTACCTGGAGCAATCATCTTTAAAACAGAAAAAAATTCTTCTTCTTGTACCTTTGCATTTGATTGCTGTACCGGTATGATTGTCTCCTGTACTTCTTTTCTTAGTTCTTTTTCCGCAGTGATTTTTTCAGCTTCAAGCTCTGCTTGTATGTCCATGAATTTAATACGAGCAGGTTATATTTAAGCTTATTCTCAGGATTTACCGAGGGAATAATCGTCGATATTCTTATTGATAAGTCGTATAGGTTTTTGTATTTGAAAAGCTAAGAGAAATAATAGGTATACTCTATGGAAATGACTAACTATTAAATTATATGGGAATAACGTTCTGGACTGCACACTTTAAATGCGATAAAAAGTTAAAGCCCTCAACTATAATTATGCAGTTATCCTCCACAACCGCATCCTCCACCATTAGCTCCGCAAGTCATTCCAGAAGAAAGGGGTGTTTGAACGTAATTGGACTTTGACCCATCTGATTCTAAAACTGCAAATGTTCCCTTATACATATTCATTGAACAAGCAATATAAAAAGTTCCTGCTTTATTTGGTGTAAACTCTAGAGTATTATCTACGGAATTGAAAGTTTTTTTAATGTTCAGTTCAGAACTAATAACTGATTTAGAACATCCAGGCATTCTAGAAATATCTGCTTCTAACCTTACTGGCACGTCTTTCTTGACACTTGATGGTTCAAAAACATATTGCGACCCTTCGACATACATTTTAACGATTTGAACATCGTCTGAGACAGTATTTGTATTAGTTTTGACTAGTGCTCCATTAACTCCGCTCACTATACTGCTTTCAGAATTCAAAAAAAATCCAGCTAAGACTAAAACAATAAAAATCATGCTTATCCACAATGTACTTTTTTTTATTATCATTTTAACCAAACAACGTACTTCTTGGTCCAAATACCATTAACCACGTTGTTACTATAATAAGAACAAAGGTAATTACAATTGTCATGCTGTGATCTTCTTTCTTTTGTCTTTCATTCTCTTTCATCTCAAAGAAAATCATATAATTTAGACTTATTGAAATAATTGCAGTAAATATCGAAATTATTATTGTTGCCAGTTTAAGATTATCATTTAATAACATAACTGAGGTCATCGCTCCCATCAATCCACCCATAAATCCAGCCATTATCCCTTCCATGAACCCCATAACTCCACAGCACGAGCCCGTCCAAACACCTAGTACAGTGCCGACAATCATTCCAAACACTCCACCGATAAACATCCCATTTGTTGCACCTATGAAATAACCGCTCATAAATCCAACTACCATTCCCGCAGTCATTCCAATCATCATTCCCGACATACAATTAAAGTGTTTGTAAGCTCTTACTTGTCTTACTGTAGGCAATATTAAAGCGTAACTTATCGCCGCTAAAAATAAATAAAATCCATACTTTGGGATGAAATTAGTTACATTTTTGAGAATTAATAAATATAGAATACCTATAACTATGAAAGAAGTAACTAAAGAATAAAAGACGGTTTTAAGAATCTCTCCTTCAACTCTACTTCCGTTCAATTCTTTAGTGAATTGTTTAAATGACATATTAATTTGTGGAATAATGATTATATAAGTGCTTGTGTGAAACTAATTTCAGTCTTGTATTCTCTTATATTCTTGTCCTCCTTAATAAATTTGCATTTGCAACAACGCTTATTGATGATAATGCCATTGCTAACTCTGCAACGATTGGATTCAATACACCGGCTACTGCAAGGGGGATGGCAATAACATTATATCCAAATGCCCAGAATAAGTTCTGCTTTATCTTTCTGAATGTTGCTTTTGACAGATTTATTGCCTGAACAACGCCTATTAGCGATCCTTTAACGAGTACAATATCTCCCACTTCAATTGCTATGTCGCTTCCTGAACCCATGGCAATGCTAACATTGCTTTGTTTTAATGCTGGAGCGTCATTTATCCCGTCACCTACAAATGCAACCATTCCCTGCTTTTGTAATTCCTCTATTTTCTTCGCCTTTTCATCTGGGAGAACATTTGCAATGATTTCATCAATGCCAATTTGTTTAGCAATTGCTTTTGCCGTGGTTTCATTGTCTCCTGTAATCATGACAGTTCTATATCCTCTTCTTTTTAAGGCGTTAATGGCTTTAATAGAATCATCTTTTATAGCATCCGCAACTGCAATGGCCCCTATAACTTTTGTGTTTTCCGCAACTATCATCGTGGTTTTGCCTTCTTCTTCCCAACTTTTAATTTGTTGTTCTATTACTCTGAAAGAGATGCTTTTTTCATTCATCAAAGTTCTATTTCCAATTGTTATCCTCTTATTTCCAAGTTTTCCTTCTAATCCTCTACCTCGCATTACAGAGAAACTAGTGAATTTCTTATAATTTTTCAGAGTTGCTTTTGTGACTATTGCTTTAGCAATGGGATGTTCGCTTAGATGCTCCAGACTTCCTGCAACTTCCCAGAAATAATTCTCTTTGACTTTGCAGATAAAATCAGTGACTTCTGGTTTTCCTTTAGTTATTGTTCCTGTTTTGTCAAATGCAACTGTTTTAACTTCTTTCATGGTTTGGATTGCCTCCCCTTTTCTGATTAATATTCCCCTCTTTGCGCCCATTCCCGAGCCAACAGTTAAAGCAATAGGGACTGCTAGACCTAAAGCACATGGACAGGCAATAACAAGAACAGAGATTGCTGCACCCAGCGCTCTGCTCCAATCGTTTGAGAAAACAACCCACCCGATAAAAGTGAGCACGGTCAGAACTAATATTGCAGGAACAAAAATATTAGTGACTTTGTCAGCGACTTTTTGAATCGGCACTTTTGTGCCCTGCGCTTCTTCAACAAGATTAATAATATGGGCAAGAAATGTGTCACTTCCTATTTTAGTTGCTTTTACGTAAAGAATGCCGTCCTGATTAATAGTTGCTCCAATAACCGTATCTTTTATCTTTTTTTCAACAGGCATGCTCTCGCCAGTAATCATACTCTCATCAACTGCACTTTGTCCTTTGACAATAATACCATCAGTTGGGATTTTTTCCCCTGGTCTAATAACTATAATATCATCAATCTTAACTTCACTTATTGGAATCTCAATTTCTTCTTTACCTCTCAAGACTCTTGCTTTTTTGGCGCCTAATTCAAGAAGTTTTTTTATTTCTTGGCTTGCCTTGCCTCTAGCTTTAGTCTCTATATATTTTCCTGCAATGAATATAGCCATAATCATAGCAGAAACACCAGAATAATCTTGTACGTCAATGAAAAATGCTAAAATACCTGTCACATAGGCTATAATTGTTCCTAGTGCAATAAGAGAGTCCATGCTAAAATAAAAGCTTACAAATCCTCTTACTCCTGTTTTGATAGTTGTCCATCCAAAGAAGAATACAACTGGGAATCCAATGAGTAGAATAATGAATGAGGTAATCTCACCAAACGGCATTATCTTAAAGAATCTTTCTAATATCATAAGCATTGCAATTGGAACTGCAAATACCCATGCACCCCAGAGTCTTCGTTTCCAAAGGCGCATTTCTTCCTCTTCAAATGATTCAGTACGAGGTTTATGTTCCATAATAATTATCCTGTCTTTACTTCTACTGCTTTATATCCTGTTCTTGCAACTGCTTGTTTTAATGATTCTTCAGAAACATTATCTTCTACTTCGACAATGCTTTTATTAGTCATCAGACTAACTGAAACATTCTTTACTCCCTGCACTTTTTTTAAACTGCGCTCAACATTTCCTGCACAAGAAGCACAATGCATTCCAGATATGGTTATTTTAAGTTTTTTCATTTTCGCCCCCTTTCATCACTGAGTTGTTTAATTAGCCATATTATAAACAGAACCAGTGTGATTAGAACTAAAATCATAATTAGCCCTCCAAATATCCACATAAATCCGAATCCCCCATAAAATCCGTTCATCATTCTATACATTCCTCCGTAATTATTATATCCCATCATTCCAAAACCACCAAAAGCTAAGAATATGAGCAATAAAACTATCACTACAATAATGGTATTATTTTCTTTATTCATGATTCTTTTTCTCCCTTATGCAAGATATGAATACAGTAATGAGACATATGTTTGTCAATAAGTTTCATTAAAGGAAGTATGGTCTTTTTATTAAGCTGGTAATATCTGAATCTTCCCTTTACTGTTGCCTTTACGAAGCCACATCTTTTAAGTTTTGTTAAATCATGCGATATGGAAGTCTGGTCTTCTTTTAATATATCTATAATTTCACCTACGTTTTTTTCACCTTCACGTAGGAGATTGATTATTTTTAGTCTTGATTCAGAGACAAGAGTTCCAAAGAATATTTTATACGCTCCATAAATCTCCTTTTCTTCCAGATTTGTTTTATGAATATGTTGTAATATGTATCTGTTCTTCATATGATAAATTGATGCATATGAGTATTTAAAGATTTCTATTTTAAAAGATGGGTGTAGTGTCCGCTAAGAGGGGCGCAGTCCAAAATTGTATGCTTTTGTCGGGATTTAGATTCTTTTGGTATAATTAAGGGCATTTGTGATACAAACTTAATATAAGATTATTGCAGCTATTGAGGTTTAAATACGTCTGCTATAACTTGCTGAGAGCAGCAAATCATTTTCTGAGAGTCATTTGTTGTTGAATCTCTAAAAGTCAAGATTTAGAATTCTCTTGATATATTTCTCAATTTCTTTTATTTTTTCGATATTGAGAGATACTTGTAAACCATAACTTGTTGGTTTTGTTTTAATATATTCTTCTCTGATTAAACCTTTTGCAACATTATCTACTTCTTTGCCTAGATGAGATGGAAGGCCCCTTTTTAACGTATCATAATGAGTATGTTTTGCTCCAATTACTCTTTTTCTTCTGAGATGATAGAGAATTGTTGCTCTTATTTTATCCTCTGTTTCAAAATGCATATAAATATTAAAGAAATGTAATATTTAAATACTTCTATCTTAGTAATATAAAAACATATATGGGAACATTTATAAAGGTGAAGATTGTGAAGAAGTTATGGAAAATGAAAGCGTGTTTATAGAAGTCTTTGGGAACAATCCGATTATGAAAGTCTTAGATTTTCTTATAACTTTTCAATTATTTGACTATCCGTTGACGGAGATTGCCAGAAACTCAGGAGTAGGATATTCAACGCTTCAGAGCTTTTGGAGCAGGCTGGTCGATAATAATCTCATTATAAAAACGCGAAGAGTAGGCAAATCGGATTTATTTAAGATTAACACAGAAAATCCTGCCGTACAGCAGTTGATACGGCTCGATTGGAATCTTATCAAAGGCTCAGAGAATCAAGAGGAAGCAGTTCTCACGTAATTTTATTGATCATGAAAAATCCATATAGAAAAATTGCACAAGAATGGATTATGAAAAATGGTGCTTGTAAGTTCGACTTTAAAAATCGTGATATCTTATTATGTGATGGTGGATTGTTTAGTATAGAAAAAGAAAAAATAATGTTGTCTAAGATAATTGGAACAAAAAAACTTTCCAACGGAATGTCTCAAATAATATTTAGTAAAAAGAAATATCCTTCCGATAGTTTCTTTGCAATGTTATGGATGGAAGAGTTAGATGATACTATTCGATATTTCAGAAGCATGAAAAGAATGCTTAATAAGATTGGATTTAAAACAAGCCGTTTTAGAAAGTAATTTTTCAAAAATCTCTTCAAAATCAAAAAATACAGCATGCCCTGCCGAGACCAAGCCATTTTTGCATTTTCAGGGAAACTTACAACCTTAGAAAATATGCCTAATGTGCCTAGGCAGGACATCTTAATAAATAAAGTCGGAAACGAATGGATATATTAACATCTAGAGATAAGTTCGTTACAAGTGAACCATAGAAAAGGATAAAAGTCTCATAAGCTCTATATGATTGGAAAAATATGGGTGCAAAACAATTCGACTATTACGTTTTCATAGATTACTCTGAAAGTTTTCTCGGCTATTTAATCATAGAACAAAGTAAAATCAGAGAAATTATTCCAAAGATATCTAAATTTGCACATTATAAAGAACTCAAACATAAATCTACTTATATCCATTCGATTAAAAGAGTAATTGAAAATAATAAAGTTTTGCAGTATCTTCTTAAGGTTAAAATCAAGAGAACAACCGATACCCCTGAAATATACTCTGATATCTTAGAATTCTTAAAGGAACATGATAACTGTTTGGTTTTCATTTCTGTAGATAATAAGCAATACTCTAACTTTGAAAGACTAGTAAATATCATTGATGGAACTCATACAAAAGTAGTAAGAGAAAATGAGCTGAGAAAAGATACATTCGAGTATAGAATAAGTCTCGTTCTTGATACCATATTAAACATAGAAAGATTAAGACACAAAGCATAGGGTAAGGAGGTCCGTCAATCCTAATAACCACGTCAAGCGTGGGGTTCGTCAGGTCCTGTTCCCCTATGAATTATACACTGATTCGTATGATTTAAACTTTTCGGTGTTTATAAAGCAGTTTTCCTGCTTGCATGGCATCTTTAAAACACTTGTCGACGACTTGATGGTGACAGATCAAAAAAGTAATTAATTCTTGATAAGCCATTCGAAATATATCTCCTATACTTCTTGCGGAAATACAAACATAAGGTTTATATATAGTAATTATCTAGTAGTATCATGTATATAAAGGACCGTATTAAAGATGGACTTGTATTAATTGGTCTTGTTAGCATTTGCTATTGGAGTCCCAAACTTGCACAAAAATACATCCCCTCGCAATATATACAGATAATGGAATATAGTCCCATGTACCCTCATGTTCTAGATAAATCGACTGTAGAAATTGGTTTGGGAGCAAGCCTAATTGATGAAGATGGTAACGGATCACCAGATAGAAAAATCCAAGTTGCAGCTTCTAGACAGGGTTTTCATCAATGGAACTTACCCATCACTGAAAAAGATAGACAAATATTCAAAGATCTTGCATCAGGATTGTAGTTTCTCTTTATTGCTTTTTTCATATCTTCAAGGTAACGAAGAATTATATCTGAGTTTTCTTTGGTGACACCTTTAATTCTTAGTTGAACGCTTTCATTCAATTCAAGGTGCTTCTCCTTATTGTCGTACGGGTCTATTTTCATATGTCTCCTATGCAGTTGCTATATAAGCAATGCCCGCATTTTTCTGGACATATTTAGATTTGTGTGCCGAGTTCCCCAGAAAATGTAAAAATAACCCATGCCCCTGCAATGTCATTAAGTTAAGCTTATCTATAAAACACAAATATTTATATACTAAGAGCTCTTAAGAGCTCTATGAAAGAGATAACAATAAACAGTAAAGGATTAACTTTGAAAGATAATCAAATACTAGA
>Ga0209211_10003479_pt1 | contig 25547 bp, 9 predicted proteins | sample RifGroA2_FD_183992 | JGI IMG/M metagenome (GOLD analysis project Ga0209211, IMG submission 183992) | Groundwater microbial communities from Rifle, Colorado, USA - Groundwater A2 (SPAdes) (version 2) | ecosystem: Environmental > Aquatic > Deep subsurface > Groundwater | place: Rifle, Colorado...
CCGTATCCCGCCATTTCACTGCTTCTGCTGCCGCATCAAGATGTGATCCGCCCTCTGACAGCGCTTTTGTCATCTGTTTCTGATTGACGCCGACTTCTTTCCGGAGAGTTGCATCTATGGTTCTTTGTGCTTGGCGATCAGCCCGCCACTTCGCAATTGCATTAATGGGTCGTGAAATGGTTTCGGTCGCTGCTTTAATAACCAGTGCTCTTTTAGATGCCGCTACTGCCTGATCCAATTTTTGGACAGCATCAAGGGCAACCTCATGGTACCTGACTGTCAATTCAGCCTGTTTGATAGCTTCAGGATCAACACCGGCCTGCGTTTTTAGATCTGTAAATTTTTTCTGTGCGGTTTTCAACTCCGTCTCTGCCTGGGAAATGGTAAGTCCGTCAAATCCTCCGGAGACGCGTCTTTGTATTTCAGCTGCCTGCTGTTTTGCTCCACTTAGCTTCGTCGTAAGCTCCTGCACCTGCATATCTGCATCAGCAAACTTTTTCATTGCTGATTCATATTTCAAAGCCTCTGTTTCCTGAGGCGTCAGTTTTTCCGGAGCTTTTGTTTTAGCGCTCTCAAGAATATCTTCGTATTGAGCGGGTTTGGTTTTTTCTAATGCATCTAATTCTCTTTGCGTAACATTCTTGTTTTCAACTGCTTTCTGAAGGTCACTTTCGAGTGCTCGTACCGTCTCACTCTCTTTGATGTAATCCGGATTTAAACTCGCCGCCTGATCACGCGCCTTTGCTGCTTCATCAACAGCGACCTCTGCAGCCCTTCCGGGACCGGCAAAAATATCTTTTACCGAAGTAATGTTTATCCTTTCTACATTTACCTTCGCTTCATTGACCCGTTTCAAAGCTTCCTGATATTCAATACTATCGACCGTTGACGTTAACGCCACCTTTTTAAAGTTCTCCTGTACGACTTTCAATTCTTTAACAGGAGCAGGTTCTGCATTGAAAACCTTCTGGATTGCATCAGTAATTTTTTGCACTGTTGACCGCGGGGATTCGTATGCCGCTTCCTGTTCTATGCGAAAAGCAGTAGAGGCTTTTAGTACATCCTGAACCTGTGTGGCATCAAGGCTGGATAGCAGCGTTCCGTTTTGATCGAAAGATGTTTCATACTTTGCAAGCAAGTCTTTTTGGGCTGCAGTCCGTTCTGCTTCCGGAGTCTTTTGAATCTCCTCAGCCTGAACTTTGACTGTCCCCTGCAGGAATCCCTGATTGTATGCGGAAGCAACAAGCTCTTCTGCGAGCATTGTTGCAACTTTCTGCTGTTGAACAGGATCAACCGGTACCTCCACTTGTTTTCCTCGTATTGTAACTTTTTCACCCGCTTTTGCAGTGTTGAACGCTTCAACGTCTTTCAGGACTTCTTCCAGCGGTCTTACCGGAAGCTGCTCTGTTTCCGTTGTTGCACCCTTCTTCCCGCCCGGCTGTACGTAAGTAAGCCCTGCTCCAAGGACAGCCACGGCGCACTGTTCTCCCGTTACCTGTCCCTTCAAAGCCGCTATACAGGTTTGTCCTGCCATGATCGTAAAGAGAACCTGATTTGATTTTAGAAGCGATTGCTCGTAAGAAGAAAGGCCTGCCGGAGAGGTTGGGGCAACGGGAGCTTTTGTAAATAAATGCCCCATCGATACCAAACCCATCCCCAAGCTCACTGCACAGTTGAGTGTCGCACCTTCCGTGACACACGTATTGACCCCTTGAGCAATAAACGCAACTGGAACGAATCCTTTCATAAATTGACTGACTGTAGAGGGAGTGCCTTTCAATGCCATGCTTTCTGCGGTCTGTACTAATCCGTTTGCCCGATTAAGGAGAGTCTCTCCTGTTACGTTGCTTCCGAGTGAGACAATACCTGCAGTTTGGGCTCCTTTTGCTACCGTTGACTGAATGAGTTTGGTAATGTTTACCGTACTCCCCAGGGCTCCGTAGGACATCGCGACAGACATGGCAAAATCCAAAACGCATTGCTTCCCGGTTCCGGGCTGCAGGGAACAGACCTCCATCGTATTTGCTATCGTGTCACTGGCAAACTTGTACGCGACGTAGGAATTGGCAACTTGCGTCGCCATCGTCCATACTGATATGCCGGCTGATACGCCGCGAACAAGTTGCACTGGGAGAAGGAGACTCGCGAGAGTATCAATGACCGGCTGAATGACTTGCTGGACCAATCCGCGGCCGACATCCCAGCCTGCTATTAAATACTGGCCTGATTTCCATTCCTGTTGTCCCTGCAGTACGGTCAACCGTCCGCTCAAGAGACTCCCGCCATAGTGCTCATTTACTTTCCAAGCTATTCGGTTTATGAAGTTGCCTTCTATCATTTGTTGGGCCGCAACGAAATCAAATTCGCCGTTCAGGGCTTTTTCGATCGGAGCTATCACGCCCGCTTCTTTCTGAAGCATCTTATTCATAGCGCTTCCAATGTCCATGAATGCTTTTATCTGGCTAAGCTGATAGGCCTCAGGGTCGGCAATGGCAGGATTTTTCTTCAGTTCGGAAAGCGCCTGCTTTTGGTATTCTGGAGGCAAACTGTCCTGATAGGCTTTCGCAAGAATGTCTTTTTGAGCGTCAATAATCTTTTGCTTTACTGCCTCCTGCATCTGCCCCGCTACTTTTCCGCTCAAAGCCGTGGTGTCAATTTGGGCATCAATAAGGCTTTTTTGCAAAGCCGTTGTGCTTACCGTGCCGTTGAGGACGCTACGGATGAGCCAATTCGGATCCGACTCAAAGAGGGTAGCTAACTGCTTTTGTGCTTCAATTGATGTATCGGTAAGATCTCCGGAGAGTTTCCCGATCGGACTGCTCACTGAATCCTGCAGCTTCAACGCACCTGACAACTGCTCCTTGAAATAGTCTTCCGCCGTCTTTGTTTGATTTTCCGGCTTGCTCTGCCAAGCTAGATATTCCGGATCCTTCATAGTTTTAGTAAGCGTTGCGTTATACGCATCGGGATCATCAAGCTTCAACTGATTGGATAAAAGACTAGCTGCCCAATCCCGTTGGGAATCCGTGGCTGACGTGCTCGTTAGCTTCCATCCATACGCACTGGATAATCCGAAAACAGGACCAAGATACTCACGGATGTCGAGCATAACGTTGGTCAGCACGTTTTTCTTCATGTCTTCGATCGGTTTGAGAGCTGATGTCGGATCTACTTCTCCTCGAACTATTTGACGCAGTACTGCGGTTTCCGTTTCAGGCCGAACATAACCGGAAGCGTAGTATGTTCCTTGTTCGCGGAAATAATCTTCAAGTTTTTCCTTTTGGGCAATTTCCGCTGCATTCGGTAGCTTGGCTAATTCCGGATTTTGATGCAGCCAATCCTGATACGTTTTTGATGACTTAAATGCTTCCAGGTCTAACGCTCTCTGAGCATCCGACTGCGTCTGGAGAAACATTGCAGTTCTACCTTCAGCATAAATATTTGGATTGGGGGCACGATTTCTTAAAAGGTATCCGTTGGTAATGGTGTTATATGCTATCGCGATAGCAGAAAGCGGATTCTTGAAAAATTTTGCCTGAGGGTCCCAGACATTTTTCTTGTATTCTACCGGATCAATCAAGCCTTTCTGCACCTGCTGGTAGAAAAGATCCCATGCTCCCATCGCCCGAAGGCCGGGTGCCATGGCTTTGAGTGCTGCTTCCTGAGCGGCCTGATCAGCAAAAACGATAGGATGCGAAGTTTCTACAAACTGGTCATACCCAGAAGTAACAATGTGTATGTACGGAGCGGCTACGGGATTGGTGTAAAGTTCGCTACTTGCCTTGTCATACACTGTTTTGGATCCCGCGCATTCGGACGGAGTGTTATCTAATGCCGTACACGTATCGTACACAAACCGTGCGGTATAGTAATCGGTTTGGAGCGGCTCAACTTTTGAAAAATTCGTAACCAGAGGATCACTCTGGTACCCTTTATAAAGCGCATTCGCAGAAGCCAAATCATTTGCTTCCTTTCCGCAGGCAACAGAAGGATCGGCAAATCCCTGATCCGGCAAAGAATTCGCACACAAATCGTACGCAATCTGCGCCGCATCCACCTGCTGTTTTGCTGTGTCTGCTTTTACAAGCAGATTTGGAAGATACTCTGTATCAAAATACTGCGTGGCTGCGCTTTCAAATTGTGCTTTGAGTTTATCATCCGCATTTTTATATACTTCGTTTGTGGTTTTGAATTGGTTCAATAAATCGCTTAATCCTTTACATCCGGACGAATTATCATTGGTTCGTATACATTCATTCACGCCTACAGTCAGTTGAGAATAATCTGTGATGGCGGCCTGTTGGGCTACATACGTATCGTAGTTTGCACGGATCTGCGCCTGCGCTTCAGCGCTCAACGAGGTAAATCCTTTACTCTGAGTGAGAACTGATAAATTTTTTTGCTTTAGGTCAAGATTTTGCTTCAAACCATAACATTCTGTAACACTATTTTGCCCGATGCACGCATTGTAGTCCGACCGAGCCTTATCAACAACTAATTGAGCATCGACATACCTCTGCCCGATCGTCTGCGCCAAAGCGCTCTGGTACGATTCACCTCTCTGAGCAGCAAAATTCTGTTCAAGAGTGGGAATGTACGTCTGGTATTTTTGAAACTCGGGTGTTTTTAGAAGTTTGTCAACTGCTGATTGTTGATCGGCGCAGCTGTATCTTCTGCCTGCTGCAGCCGGGTTTTGGAGGCAGTCCTGAAGTGCGTCCATGACCGGATCGTACTTTATCTGCAGAACAGCCAAATCCGCTTCGACTTTCTTTGTCTTTTCCTGCTGCACTTTCAAATCTGCTAAAATTTTCTGCTGCACTGCTGAATCATATGGGGAAACAAGAGATTGGGCATAGCGGGTTAAATAATTATCTGTACCAGTAATTGTGTTGCATGTTGTTCCTCCGCCTAGCTTTGAACATAGAGCGTGGCGTTCGGAAGAAAATCCCTGGCTGATTTGGGCAAGCTGCTGCTGAACATAATTGACAACAATAGTGTTTTTAAGATCTGTTGAGACGTTCTTTTCACTGATAAGATGTTGCTGCCGATACTCCATATCACAATCAAGGGTATTTCCTTTCTTGTCTTTCATGCAGTCTTTATATGCTTCAGATTGCCTATCCGCGGAGGTAACGGGAGCATTATATGAGGCTTCAAGGCTTTTATATGAGGCATATTCAGATTTCAACTGGGACTGCAGACATTCTTCCTGGGCTCCAACCGAACAATTATCTCCCGTCTGTTGGCTAAGACTCGCTAACACGTCACCGCTTTTATCTGGGCAATTTTTGACACCACTGTCTATACATGTCTGATAATCCAATTTAGCATTGAAGTATTGTTGTTTAGAGGTATCATAGACGTATTGGGTAAATTCGGCGTCTACTTTTGCCTTGTCTATCTGCTTCAGATCAGGGTTAGCCCACACCGCATCCATGTTCGCTTTGAGATCTTTACAGGCTTGACTTGTCGATCCGGAGGTACAACCGAAACTGTTATACTGTCCGGTGTACCTATAGTAACCCACGATTTTGGAATTGATGCGTTCTATTTTTTGAACCTCTGCAATGATTTCCTTTGTTTGTGAAGCAGTATATCCGGTAAATGCTTTTGCTTGAGCTCGCTTATCGCATGTCTCATAATCAATCGCATTAGTAACATCCGAACATCCTTTTAACAGATCTTTATATGTTGTTACCGTTTGTGTTTTTTTATCCTCTGCAATGATTGCCAATGCCTGCTCCTGGGAATACCCGGTAAATGCGGTTTGTATTGCCTGCGCTCTGCACGCGTTGTACTCTTTCGCATTGCGGTCGCTGCACTCTTTCAATAGTTCGTTATATGTCGCCACAGCCTTTTGTTGACTCATTGGACCCGGCGGCTGAACTCCTGTCTTTGTTTTTGCTAATTCCGCTATCTCCTTTTCCGTAAGACCAGTCGTATCTTTTGAAACACCGGTTGCAACCGCACTCATTTTTGCCTCGATAGCTTTATCAAGCGCCAAGGAAATCTTTTGTCCGTTCGTAAGCTTTGCAAGCGCAGGATCTTTCAAGGAAGCGTTATATGTATCTGTAAACACTTTTATCTGTGTCGTATCTGTGATTTTGAAAAGTTTTAGTAATTCGTTGACACGCGTTTCCTGTTGAATATATACCGGAATGACGTTAAGAAGAGCGGTCGTGTCTTTCCATAACCCAGTTGATTTACACTCAACATGGCCTCCGCCCGGGCCTATAGCTACTGTTCCTTCAGGATAGCCTCCGGGGCAGGTTGCGGACGGCTGACTAACCTTGGCAGGAGCAGCAGGAGCTGCACCAGTGGCAACCCCACCGGCTGGTGCTGCTTGTAACGCTTGTCCTTCTTTAGTCACTGCAGGACGATCGTCTGCTGTTGCGGTAGCTGAATCAAATTTTGCAAGAGCTTTCGGATCTTTATCTGGATCAAGGGTTTTAACGAGGTCCTTTAACTTAACGTCTTTCCCGGTAGCCGGATCTTTGACTGTTTTGTCTCCCCTGGCAAGACTTTGCGTTTTCCCTTTCCCTGCTTTCACGTTCAACTCTGACTGAAGCTTCATTGCTTTCATGTAATCATCACACGAGTCGTAACCTGTGCTTTGACAGTCGGTATCCTCCGCTCTGCTTCGGATATCTTCCGGCTGGTTTTTCTGCATGACCACCACCACTGTCGCGGTACTCAAAAGTATCGCGACCAGTAAAAACAAGGGAACAATCCTTCGGAGGGAATACTTTTTTGTCTGCGGAGGCTCAATCACCCATGGATCATTATGCATCAAACTATTAACTTCTGGTACATCAGGGACGAACAGTGAGGAAGCTTCCTTTATGAAGTTCTTTTTTTCTTCAGCTACTTTCCACGGATGTTGAAAAAATACCCGCATTCAGGTAGGGTCGGTAGCGCTTGCCCCAAACCACAGCAAAGCACCGTCATACCCTTTTTTTTTAGACGTTCGGGACGGGGTGATTTTCCCTCATTCGCCTCTTCATCAAACCTCTGTTTACACCTTAGAGTAAAGAGATAAATAAAGGATATTCCCCATATAATAATAATGCGGGTATTCTGTACCCAATGTCAAGGGCTTGACATTTCCCCGCAGACCTATCTCAAATTTTAGCTTCAAATAACACATAGGGAATTACACGCCTTACCAAAATTACCGATACCGTTGACAGCTGCAGTCTTTTGCGCGATACTACAGGAAGTATGAAACATAAAACAATTCTCAATTACCAAGCGGTTTTTCAGAAAGAACCAACAGGCGGATATGCCGTATGGATTCCTGAATTACCGGGATGTGCATCTCAAGGAAACACCCTCGACGAAGCAAAATCAAATATCGAAGAAGCTATTCAATTATATCTGGAAGATGCACCGGATGACGTAGTCCGGGAAGCACGGTCACCACGGGAACAATTTTTCGTCCGGGAATTCTCCGCCCTATCGGTATGACCGTTGACGAATTTCTTCACTGGCTGCGTCCATAGTAATTTTTCTTTAAAAAATCGCACTTGACAGACACTCTTCTTTTATGCAACGCTGTATGCATATGAAGAAAAAAACCGTGCGCAAAGCACACAGCGCTCATACGCGCCGCCGCACCCAGCCGAAGAAAAATTTCCTTTTTCTTCTCAAAAGCTGGATGTTTGTGGTCATGTTTGCCCTCATGCTGGGAGTAGGAGCCATCATCGGCACTTATATCAACCAGGAGATGAACATGTCTAATCCGCAAGTGGCAGGCGTAGAGATAGAAGCAGGGTACTAGACAGCACCCTGTTGAAGAGGGGTACTGACTAGTACCCCTAGAAGCGCAGTAACCAATTCCTTCAACCTTCAAGGCTAAGCCTTGATTTATTTTAGGGCTTCGTCATAGGATTTTTACATCCTATTCTAACCTTTTTTAAAGTGGACCGTGGGAGAATCCCTGCCCGCCATCTGCTATTGTCGAACCAGCCCGCATTGACAGCATCAAAGCGATGTCTGGCGGAGGCAAGTGTAGGCGGGGAACTCCCGTTTCCGCAATGCGAATGCAGCGCCTCAACTGCCACACTCACTGTGGCGCCGCGACTACGCGGCATCCACAGTTGGTAAACTCACTTCGTTCGTTAACCAACTGTGGACCTAGCCGGAATCGAACCGGCGACTCTATCATGCGAAGATAGCGGTATTCCACTTACCTATAGGCCCGAATGCGGTGCATTACCACTGTGCTAACGGCCCTGTTGAGTGGACCGGAAGAGATTCGAACTCTCAACCTCCTCGATGCCATCGAGGCGCGCTGCCATTGCGCCACCGGCCCAAAGATATAGCAGGATTACTTCGAAATTTGATAATCATGTGTGATTATACATGAGAAGATTTTATGTTTCTACTCTCTATCCCCTATGCGGAAAAACTGCAACGATCACCTTTTTCCTTAAAACTATTCGGTAATATGGTAGCAATCCTGTCATGACAGTGCTAATACCCACCATTAGCACTTCGGTAAACTGATTGCCAGATGCGTTTTGAGGCTAATTTTTCTCCATGATGCTCATTTAATATACGGAAGCGGATTGACCGCTATACCGCCATTCCGTACTTCAAAATGGAGGTGGGTGCCGGTAGAACGTCCGGTAGATCCCATTTTCCCGATGATTTGGCCTCGGGCCACGCGGTCTCCTGGTTTGACGTATATTGCCTGCAGATGGCCGTACAGGGTCGAAAGTCCATTACCGTGATCTACGATCACATGGAATCCATAGCCGTACCGAAAGTATTCAACGAGGATGACCGTCCCTCCGTCGGCAGCAGCCACGCCCGGAGCGGAGTTATCCGCAATATCCAGAGCCATGTGATACCACGACGGATACTGTGTGACCCCGCCGCTTGTTGGCCATAACAGCCGTCCGGTCCCTTGGCCAAGTGCAAACACCGGACCCCTGGGAACCACGATGGCCGGCGCCTCCGGCTGAATGCCGTCAGGCACAACCAAATCCTGACCGACATTGAGAGCAAATGTGTCCTGATCAGCAAAATCATTAAAGGGGAAGTTGACGATGCTTTGCGCTTCTGTCCGGTATTTCTTTGCAATCGTATAGATGGTATCCCCTTCCCGCACTTTGTGAACAATACCGGTAACCGGCGGGATCTTGAGTTGCTGTCTAATCGCAAGACTATCTCTTTTTATATCATTAGCCCATTTTACTGTATCAACCGATACACCCATGCTCTCTGCGATGCTGGAAATCGTATCCCCTTCTTTTACGGTATACAGCTCCATTTTATCCCGCGGTTTTTCGGAGATCTGCGTCTGGACGGTCTGGGAAAGATCAAGCGTAGAAAGGACCGCAGACGGCGGCGTCTCGCTTTTCAGGTCATTTGCGCTCCCCGGATACGCGCTGGCTACCATCGGAGCAGACAAAACGCCGGTGATAAGGAGAATAAGCAGGGAAAGATGGAGGAATGGCCATTGGTACGTTCCCCTGCGGGCAAGAAGAAAATCCACGATCATGTCTTTCTGCGCTTCAAACCGGATGCCGAACCGCACCAGGTGCCGCTCGATGTAGAGATACCACCCGCGGTACCAGGACCGGATATCAAAAAGGAATTCCTGCCAATCTTTTTGCATAGATGGAAAAAGAGTACCAGAAAATGGGGCGGGAAGCAAATTGAGAAGCAAGGGAAAAAGTTAGCTTCACAAGGACAGGCCTTATGAAGCTAAATAACTTGAATTACGAAATGAACGAGGCTATTCTATTGTCATCCCGCACTTGATGCGGGATCCAGGGAGTAAAACCTAGATTCCTGCTTTCCTGCCCGCAATCGCTTCCGCCCGCAACTGCGTAGCTGTTGGCGGATGCAGGCGGGCGCAGGAATGACCAGTCAGAACAATCGAAATAGTCATTTTCTATTTCGTAACTCAGGTTAATTAATCTACGGGTGACGCGGGCGAGAGTTCCTGCAACCGCCCGCAGTAGCGTACTGCTGAAAGAAGACTTGTGAACACTATGTTCCTTGGTCATTCAGGAATTGAGGAAATTGGATACGCTTCCGCGTTCATGAGGACGGTTGCGGGACACGCCCGCGTCAGGACCCGTTTATCAAAATAATTTTCAATATAACTATAGGTTCTCCATTTTTAGTACTCTCTGTTTTTAAGAAAAATAAGGACAATCAAGATAATACACTGGTAATCTGCATGAATTACGCTGATAGAATAATCTAAATCTAAAAATAAATATTTATTTGAAAAAAACAACCTATAGCTTTTTTTACCAGTTTTTCCCGCTTTTTTTCCCCGCAAAAGCCTATAAGTTAGCCTCAAACCCTATTTTTATCACAAGGCTATTTGACACCCCGCACTCCTTCCTTTTTAATAAAAGTATGAGCAGTATTTTTGCTTCCAAAAGCCACCTAAAATTCAAACATAATTCCCGCTTTCTCTCTCACTGCATGCGTAAATGCGGGGATTTAATTAACGTATCATAATAATTACTATACTATGGACCAGCCAATATACTACACTATCGGCCAATCAGCAAAAAAACTCGGGGTCTCCAAAAGCACGATCCGTGCGTGGATTCAGAAAGGAAAACTGCAATTTAGCCTCGATCCTCATGGGACACACCTCATCCCGGAAGCAGCATTACATATTATCAAAACATATTTTAGTGTATCAAAACCAAATTTCCCAAAACCCAAAAATGTCTCAAAAAACATCAGAGTACCGCAGTACCCATTAGCCTTAGAGAAAGCTGCACAATTCCTCAACATCTCCAAAAACACCCTGCTCCGATGGGAAAAAGCAGGTATTATCAAAAGCACCCGTACCGCAGGAGGAGCCCGACGGTACTATCCTAAGGATCTGGTTGCTCTTTCTGCCTCCCGCACTCCTTACCAGCGGCTGCCAAAATACGAACCATCACTCCTTACTCCTCCGCCAAACACCCTCCTTCTGACTACGGAAGCTGTTGAGGCACTGCTTCCTGAAACAGCAAGCCCTGTTTCCCTTCTCCGGCCGGAGGCAAAAACGGTTATAGCAGGCATATTTCAACCGGAAGTACCAACATCCCCATTAGCAATTGACGTACCTCAAGTGCCAATTATGCCATCAAATCCTGATGGCATCATCATACCGCAGCAAACTGGAGCAACACATATTATTGATTCGGAAAAAATAAAACACCTGTTTCATTCTCCGCTTCTGCCTCTGGGTATCGCGCTTCTTCTCCTTTTTGTGGGATCTGGTTTGATCTTTGCTCAAATATTTGCTCTGGAAAAAGACAAGCACGTATCAACCCAGGCAAAAGCTGCAGGGACAAGCGCTGCTGTAAATCTCGGGATAGGGGCACAGGGATCTACCGCAACATCGCAGGCAATTTCCTGGTCATCAGGACTGATAGGGCCAACCGGAGAAATCGGAGAAACCGGTCCATCCGGAGAAGTCGGTGAAACCGGACCGACAGGTCCGGACGGCGATAGCGGTCCGACTGGTTCTATCGGCATCACAGGTCCAACCGGCCCGTCCGGAACCACCGGTTCATCCGGTCCCACAGGCCCTTCCGGCACAGGAGGTCCAACCGGCCCGTCGGGACCATCTGGTCCCACAGGGCCTTCCGGACCTACAGGCCCCTCCGGCCCGACCGGGCCTTCCGGACCTACAGGCCCGTCAGGCGAAACCGGACCAACTGGTGCTACCGGAGCTACTGGGATTACCGGTAGCACCGGCCAGACAGGTCCCACAGGAGCTACCGGAGCTACGGGCGTTACAGGCGCAACCGGTGAAACCGGTCAAACCGGCCCGACGGGCGCTACAGGTGCTACTGGCGCAACGGGCGCTACCGGAGACATAGGACAGACTGGTCCTACGGGAGCAACGGGAGCAACGGGAGCCACCGGAAGCACAGGTCAAACAGGACCGACCGGATCTACCGGCCAGGAAGGACCAACCGGTGCAACCGGTGCAACCGGAGCAACGGGAGCCACCGGAAGCACAGGTCAGGAGGGTCCAACCGGAACAACCGGAGCAACGGGAACAACCGGAGCTACCGGACAAACAGGGCCAACCGGAGCAACGGGAACAACCGGAGCTACCGGACAAACAGGGCCAACCGGAGCAACGGGAACAACCGGAGCTACCGGAGCCACCGGAAGCACAGGTCAGGAGGGTCCAACCGGATCTTCCGGCAGTAATGGCCCAACGGGTGCAACGGGGGCTACCGGAGCAACCGGACAATCCGGCCAAACCGGACCGACGGGCGCTAGCGGAGCCACGGGAGCAACGGGAGCCACGGGAAGCACCGGTCAGGAAGGACCAAGTGGCGCTACAGGCGCTACCGGAGCCACAGGCGCAACCGGTGCAACGGGAAAAACAGGACAGGAAGGGCCAACGGGTGCAACAGGCGCTACCGGTGCAACGGGAGTTACCGGCCAAACTGGCCAGACAGGGCCGACAGGTGCTACCGGCGCTACCGGTGCAACGGGAGCTACTGGAGCTACTGGAGATACCGGGCAAACAGGACCAACCGGAGCAACGGGAGCTACAGGCGCTACCGGAGTTACCGGCCAGACAGGGCCGACAGGTGCTACCGGCGCTACCGGAGTTACCGGCGCAACGGGAAATACGGGACAGACAGGGCCAACCGGAGCAACGGGAGCTACAGGAGCTACCGGGAATACCGGGCAAACAGGACCAACCGGAGCTTCCGGCAGTAACGGCCCCACAGGTTCAACTGGCGCTACCGGCGCTACGGGCGTTACAGGCGCAACCGGTGAAACCGGTCAAACCGGCCCGACGGGCGCTACAGGCGCTACCGGTGCTACAGGAGCTACCGGGAATACCGGGCAAACAGGACCAACCGGAGCTTCCGGCAGTAACGGCCCCACAGGTTCAACTGGAGCAACGGGCTCTACCGGATCAACTGGCGCTACCGGTGACAGCGGCCCAACCGGATCTACCGGCCTCATGGGCGCAAACGGCGAACCAATTATGACACAGGCAAATAATCTCCTCTTCCCCTATCCTGTTGTTGATAGGAGTATTGCTCTTGGAAGTACGGTTGGCCCGGGAGAATCGACAACCGCTACAACAAGCGCCCTTATATATCTTAACGGAAGTACCACAGGAAACAACGGATATTCATGGTTAAACAGTGGCAATGTCGGTATCGGAACAACCGCTCCAGATGCAAGATTGTCAGTACAAACAAGCGGAACAACGGATATTTTGAATTTATTTGAAACTGGCGGAACAGAAGTGTTTACTGTATTAGAGAGCGGCAAAGTCGGTATCGGGACGACGAATCCAACAGTTCCACTCACTGTTAATGGTCAAATAAACGGCACCATACTTAGTGCATCAAGTTATTTTATTACTGGTAGTATGGTTCTATCCAGTAACCAATTATACTGGTCTGGTAGTGAGAGAGGCACAATCGGTAAGGATACTTCTACCGCACTTGGAGCAACTCCCTGGATTATTGCCTCAGGCGATGCTGCAACCTATACAGACGGTTATATAGTTTTCAAAACTGCTGGAACAGAGAAAGTGAGAATTAATAGTAGCGGTTACGTCGGTATCGGGACGACGAATCCCACACACCTCATTGAACTTGCAGGAGGAGCGTACTCTGACGGAACTGGTGATTGGGTTGCGGGATCGGACCTGGCTCTTAAAAAAGATATTGTACCGCTGGAAAAATATGGACTCAAGGAGGTATTGGAGCTCAATCCAGTCACATATATCCATAAACAGGATACGCAAGGAAAAACGCAGCTTGGATTTATTGCACAAGATGTAAAACCAATCATACCGGAAGTCGTAGAAGGCACGGAGGGAAGCTACAGCATTGCGTACAGCAGGTTTGTGCCGGTATTAGTCAATGCCATCAAAGAACTCTCCTCTTCTGTAAGCAGTCAACAAACGCAGATTACATCTTTCTCAGAAAATCTTCAGAAAGTTTTAAAAGCAAATGTCATTTCCGCTAATAGAATATCCACAGACTCATTAACAATTGCCGGTATTAACATCCGTGATTACATTTCAGATGTTGTAAGAAGTGTCCAACCTCCTCTATCCCCCATTCCCGAAATTCCGGAACTGAAAACTGATGTCATCACCCCGTTAGGATCAGACAGTATTGATTTATTACTTACTGATAAAAACAATATTAATCCTGATAGTAATGATATTATCTCTCCCCTCCCCGCGGTACGAATTAAAAACAGCGATGAAGAAGTTGTCACATCATTTGACACATATGGAAACATATCCACCATGGGTAATTTCTCCACACCAGCTACCGTATCGGCCCAAACAGTTCTTACTACGAACATTAAAACAGACCGGATTCAGGCTGACTCTGTTGACGCTTCAACTATTCAAACTTATAATCTGAATGCCCAACAAATATCAACGGATGACCTGATAAGCCAGAATGCAACAATTGCAGGTACTCTCCGGGCAGACCGCATCAGAACCAGTTTCGGAGATTTGGATGAAACGCTCTCGGGTGTTGAGTCATCTATGTCATCTGTTATGATAAAACTGGGTGAAGTTGAATCGCAAACCAGAGCAAATCAACTCTTAGAAACACCAGCTCAGACTCCGCCTCCGGATCTTTATTCGGAACTTTCAGCTACCACAGCAGCCATTCTTGAATCTATTTTTGCATCTCCTCCTGAAACACCGGTTGCTGTTGACCTTTCCGGAAAACAGCTGACGATTGATTCAGTGAAACTTTTCGGCAATATAACGGCATTGGGCGGGGCAACCCTTGGGGAAACGATGATTGCAGGGTCCCTCATGGTGGACGCAACCGTGCTAATAGATGTAAGCGGCATTCAGTCCCTCGGTATGCCCTTGGCATTCCAAAAATCCAAACTCTTCGGCATTGACTTTATGGACGGCTCCATGGTGATTGACGAAAAAGGCAATGTCACGATTGCCCAAGATCTTTTGGTACAAGGAGCGGTACACACAACTACCCTGTCGCCTCTTTCAGACGACTTGACTATTAATTTATCCCGCACCCAAATAACGGCAACGGATTCAGCAGGAGATGTTAGCTATCAAGAAGAAGCAACCGGATCTGCTTCTTCTTTTGGAAAACTCCTTGTGAAAGGCATCGACGGCCAAACCGTCGCTTCTTTTGACAGCGCCGGAGGCGCTACAGTTTCCGGCACGCTATCCGCCAAAGATTTGCTAACCCAAAAACTATCCGTTGTGAGGGATTTCGGTACCGAAGAACCGACAGAAAACACCGCGTCAGTGGGTGAAAGCATTCTCCCTCGGGGGAAACTCTCTGTTATGATCCCGACGTCCCAGGTTACCGGCAATTCACTGATTTTCATTACCCCGACTACGCCGACGGACAACATACTCTCTGTCACGGAAACCCAAGACGGCCTGTTTACCGTTTCCGTCACCACCCCCTCCCTCACCGACATCACGTTTAACTGGTGGGTCATCAATTAGAAAAATGTGCCTGCGTAAAACCTAGCTTCGCAAGGCCAGGCCTTGCGAAGCTAACTATTTTCTATATACTCAAAAGTATGCCTGCCAAGCATCGACTGAAAATCTACGAAGAAAATGCGTATTATCATCTCTATAACCGCGGAGTAAATAAACAGCTTATATTTCAGGATGATCAGGACTTCGGCGTATTTCTCTCCTATTTAAAAAACTACCTTGAAATGAAAGATGAAAAAGCGCTTCAGCGTGTCATAGCTAACCCAACAGCATCTTGGAGAGAAAAAGATCAGGCAATAAAACTTCTCCGGCTCAATAACTTTTTCGGCACAATCACTCTTGTCTCGCACTGTCTCATGCCAAATCATTTTCATTTTCTGATTCGACAAACAGACGCTGATGCGATCGACCGATTCATGAATTCTCTCTGCACCCGCTATACTATGTATTTCAATAAAAAATACAAACGCATAGGTCCCCTTTTTCAAAGTGTCTATAAAGCGGTTATGGTTACGACGGACGAACAGCTTAAGCATCTGACGCGATATATTCATCGCAATCCAATACATAAAGGTTCATATAAAGAAATCCCGTCACGGATACTCGCGACATATCAATATTCTTCATATCCGGAATTCCTCGGTCTTCGAACCACAGAATGGATCCATGCAGAAAAGATACTTGCTTATTTTGGAAATAACACACAGTCATATCAGTCGTTTGTTGAAGATATGGATATTGAAGAGGACACAATTCTCTTTACTCGCTCATTAGTTCTTGATTGACAATCTAGCTTCGCAAGGCCTGGCCTTGCGAAGCTAACCCTGGTTGAGGCTTTCCACAAATTCCGCATTGGATGCGGTTTTGGAGAGACGCTCGATCATCATCGCGGTCTGCTCGTCGTCAGAAAGCAAAGCAAGCATATGCCGGAGCGTGACGATCTTTTTCATTGCTTCCTCTCCGATCATAAGCTCATCATGGCGGGTGCCGGACGTGGCAATATCAATGGCCGGAAAAATTCTCCGCTCCTGGAGTTTGCGGGACAGATGGAGCTCCATATTGCCGGTGCCTTTAAACTCTTCATAAATAAGGTCATCCATGCGGCTTCCGGTATCAATAAGACACGTACCAATGACGGTCAAAGATCCATTGGTTTTGGGTAATCCTGAGCCCGTCGAAGGACTTTCTCCAGCTTCCAGCGTTGCCTCGATACACCGGGCTGCTCCTAAAAATTTCTTCGCCGGATACAAGGCTGCCGGATCAAATCCGCCGGAGAGGGTCCTCCCTGAAGGATTCACAACGAGGTTGTACGCCCGTGCCAGCCTGGTGATAGAATCCAGAAGTATCACAACATCTTTCCCGATTTCCACCAGCCGTTTGGCGCGGTCCAATGCTACTTCCGCTACCCGCACCTGCTCGGACGGCGACTGGTCAAAGTTGCTGGACAGGACTTCTCCTTTGATATTGCGGGTAAGATCCGTTACCTCTTCCGGCCGCTCACCGATGAGAGCTGCCATGAGGTGGACGTTTGGGTAATTGGCAGAGATGCCGGAGGCAATTTCCTTAAGAATCGTAGTTTTCCCTGCTTTCGGAGGAGAAACAATGAGCCCCCTCTGCCCAAACCCGATCGGAGAAAGGAGGTCGATGATCCTTGTCGAAAGCGGCAGCTGCCCCGTCTCGAGTTTCAGGTGAACACTGGGATATATAGGGATGAGGTCATCAAATCGCGGACGGTCCGTCATGCCTTCCGCCTCAAGCCCGTTAATTTTTTCAACTTTGAGAAGCCCCCAGTACCGTTCGTTGTCTTTCGGAGGCCTTGCTTGTCCTGTCACCTCATCCCCGTTTCTCAGAAGAAATCTCCGGATTTGTGATTGGGATATGTACACATCCCGGTCTGACGGAGTAAATTTAGGACGCAAAAATCCGTGTCCCTCCGGCATGATATCCAGAATCCCTTTCACGGTTTCGGTTGGTACGGCGATGTCCTGCACTACGCCGTTTTCCCCTTGGGAAAAATCCCGTTGAGGACGTCTATACCCTCGGTCATACCCGCTTCCGTATCCCCGTACCGGTCCCCGGTATCCGCCCGGGCTTCCATCCTGGTATCCGCTTGGTCTGGTGTACCGCTGATAACTGCGGGGTCCATATCCTTGATCTCGCGGTTCTGAATAGGAAAAAGACGGTGTTGGTGAGGGAGATGCTGGAGGTGTTGGGGTGATTTCCGGTCTTTGAATCATGGGTTCAACCTTTTTTTCAGGAGGCAACACGGAGCCGGATGAAACTGGCCCGCCGATCAAAGCATCAACGGACAATTCCTCTGCCTTTGTCGGAGGTACTTCAATAATTGGCCCGCCTAGACCCGGGGAGGCAGGCCCCGATTGAATCGGGGATGATTTCTTTTCTTCTGTTGTTTTCGTTGACTTTTCAGCTGATGGCGTCCCTGATTTCACAGAAGCCGATCGTTTTGTCGTAGCTCTGTAGGCCATATATGAGTTATGCTTGCCCTTCGTATCCGCCAGATGGCGGAGAAGAATGGAATTATGAATTTTCTCTGGCGTTCCAATTGAATCCGTTATGTGATGTGCATCATCCTATCCAAAAAAACATAGCGTTAAATGATGGAAAGTATCATGGAATCATCAAGTTTCAAACGAGGAAACGCAAGGTATGGCTTATATTGTACGTACCTTCCCTCTTGTTTGTCAATAGCCAACTTCGGAACTCCTTCCGACCTCATACACGACCGTATCCCCGGATCGGAATGCAACGGTTCCCAGAGATGTCATGCGCTCTTCATTCAACTGTGTATATTTTTCCCGTTCCAGTTTGCCTACAACGATGTAGCGGACATTATACGTTTCCAGAATCGACCGCACCTCATCTAAATCAGGAGACTCGTACACTTTTGCGACCTCTTCCCGCCGAGGTGCCACCACGTCATAGCTTCCCCGCCACAGCCACTCGTGGACTGCCCACCCGACAATCGTAGGCACGCCGGAAAATGCGGAAATATGGTTGTAATCCGTATAACTCTCCCCATCCGCTTCGACAATGGAAAAATTCTGAATTCTGAATTCTGAATTCTGAATTCGATTACGAAGCCACATAATTGCTTCGTAATCATAAGGGTACTCTTCTTCCAGCCACTTCAATCCGTAAATACTCTGGTATGTCCGTAATTCTCCGAAATATGATCTGACGGAAAACCATGGATAGATGGAAACAAGAAAAAGCTGAGGAATAAGTAAAATGAAAAAAAGTATTCTGACTTTTTTATATTTGATATGTATATTGAATATTTTATTTTTTATATTTAATATTGGATTATCTCGTTGAAAAATGAAATGGACAATAACATATGCGGAAATTATGGACCAAAGGATAAACGCCTCATATCCCAGCTTAAACATCGTGTTTGAGCGGAAGTGCGCCGGATAGATATCTTTGACATAAAAAAATTCAGGAATGACGATAAGTACCAAACCATAGAGAAAGAACACTTTCAGTATTCGGTGAATAATCCCATTATACTGCTCTTTTTTCCATATTTGTCTGATAAACAGCCATGCACCGGTATACCAAAAAAATCCCCAGAGAAGCTCCATCATCCAGAGGGGTGATTTCTGGCATTTGTCCACTCCTTCAAAAATGAACGGCCCGATTTTTGTGTTGGCAAGAAATCCCGGCGGACAATTAACCCCGATTCCCGCAGCAAACGAGTTGAAATGCCATAAAAACGGCAAGGCGGTTACACATAGCGTGCTTATAACAACAATGATTGGGATAAAAATAGTTGAAAACGCTCGACGTGCTTTTTGGTCATTAAAAATTGAGTTTTGATTGAAAATTCCTTTTGTTGTAACGAGCAATGCGAGGAACAACAAAAGGTATATCGGCCCATCCAAAGCGTTGGTCATAAGAAGGATTCCGAGAAGAAAGCCGTAGAAGACAATATGAAATTGAGAATTGAGAATTGAGAATTGAGAATGTATTTGATATTTTCCATTTTCCTGCCGCGACTGGCAAAACAACGTAATGAGTAACCCTATGGCCAACAAAACAAATGGGATAGAAAGGACGTGTCCATGCACATCAGAGACCACAAATGAGTAGCTGGGAAATTCATGAATGGTAAACGGAATAAAGCGGGTGGCATTCGCATACCAATATATAAGCATCCCCTCCCTAACCTTAGAAAAAAATTCTGTCCGATTCCATAGAATAGTCCAAAACGGCACGACATTATCTCCTAAATACCCTTTTGTGAATGCATAGATAGTCTGCATGTTTCCGGCCAAGGTGACAAGAAAGGCAGTCAAAAGACCACCGATAAGCGTCTTTATATGTCCTATCCGTCCTATGTGTCCTATCCTAACAATCTGCACACCAATGCTGAACGACATCGTAAGCGTCAGTGCAAACAGTGTCGCCAGCATGAGGTTAAACGTAACGGATAAATCCAACCCTGAAAGCTTTGTAAGAACCGCAGTAACCAGGTGTCCGAAAAAGTAATAGTTAATCGATCCTCCTTGCCACCACATGTCAGGAGCCGGAAAGTATGTGCTATTAAACAATGACTGCATAAACCCGTAGTCCATAAATTTCTCCAGTCCCCGGATACTCGGTTCATGCGCCTTCACCCAGCTCCAAAAAAGGAGCGCCCCGAAAAAGACAACCTCCTCCAACAAGATGCATAAAATTAGCTTCGCAAGGCCTCGCCTTGCGAAGCTAAAAAATATATTCCCCGTCTTACCTGTCCGCCGAAGCTTTAGCGAAGGCGGATTCGTCCTATCCGTCCAATGTGTCCTATCAGACAATAGAATCCCTAATACAAACAGAATAATCATCGCTTCTATAACGTTAAAAAAGGTGAAAGGTAACACGTGGAGCGTCCCGAACAGAAAAACTATATAGGACACCACCGCCATCCCGACAGCTTTACTAAAGAAGTACCCACGATCAAACCAGCCCCGCCTCGACGTCTCCGGCGAGGCGGGCCATCCGCTGGCCGGCGGACTAAATAATTTTTTTGTCAGTGGAAATGCAGCTGCACCGACCAAAAACAGCGCTGACCACCATTGGAGGACAAGCTGTATATCTCCTATTGGCATATATGAGCTATTCTAACATCCCTGCGTTTTTTCCATAAGATGTACGTAATGAAAAATTGAAGAACCAATAAATAACTCGGCGTGTTACTCTGTTTGAAGAGAAAGTTGTGTAGCTATAAAAAAAGCAGTAAGGGCTTCCACAGCATCCGCACCCAAATCTTCAGCGATATGATTGATCGCACGTAATTTTGGTAAAAATTCTTCCGGTGGTGTGTTTTGTTAAAATGATGCGGAGAAAGCCCGAAATCCGTCCTGAAAAGTTGGATTATTTACCACTGCCGCTACCCGTTGGACAGCTCGTCTTTCTCCCTCCGGATCATTACCAAACATCAATCCTCCAGGCTGCAATTCTTGAACATACTTCTGAATGGCCTCAAGTGGTACTTCCTTCGGAAGCTCTCCGTTACTCATATAGCCAGTATCCTATATTATTTGAGCGGAAAAATCAATAGTTCAGCCCATTGCGATAATACAAATCAAAATTATCACATCACGTCTGCTTTCAAACACATCTGATCTCTCATCAGACATACATTGATCTGATACAATAAATTCGTTCTATGAAGAAACAAAAACTTTCTCTCTATAGCATAATTGCTTTCGCACTACTCGTTCTTTTTGCACTCTCGTTCTCTTCATGGCTCATGTTCCATACCTTCTCCTACGATCAAAACTCCCAATCCATAGAAATTGCCGCCAAATGCTGGAGTGATTTCGGCGCGCACATCCCCCTCATCCGCTCATTTTCCATGGGCGGAAATTTTGACCGTATCATCCATTTCAAACTTCCCGAATATCCGATTTTCCCGGGCGAACCCATCCGATACCATTTCATTTTTTATATGATCGTGGGGCTTGTGGAAAAAATGGGAATACGCATTGACTGGGCGCTCAACATTCCTTCCATTATTGGTTTTGCTTCTCTTCTTATGTGTATTTTTTATGTTGCTGTGGTGCTATTCAACAATAGAACGATTTCGCGATTTCGCGATTATGCTATAGGGCTGTTAAGCATTCTCTTTTTCCTTTTCAACGGCACTCTCTCGTTCCTCCCGTTTTTCCATAAACATCCGATTTCCGATTTCACACCGCTTGATATTGTGTTCAACAAAACGTTCCCTTCCTTCGGCCCATGGGACGGTGGACTCGTATCTGCATTCTGGAACCTCAATATCTACACCAATCAACGGCATCTGTCTGCAGGATTTGGCTTGGGCCTGGGATTCATCGCGCTTCTTCTCTATCTGGAAAAAAAACCGTTGAAGCACCAACTGCCATATCTTTTCATCTCGGTTCCCTTACTTTCCATCCTGCCGTACTTTCACCAACCCATGCTTCTTATTCTTGGAATTTTTATGATATGGTATTTTTTGGTATTTGCCAACCTCCGGATTTTTTTACTGCTCACCGGACTTCTTGCGGAAGCTCCCATCATTCTCCAGCTTTTTTCCTATACAAAAGATGCGTCCTCTGTTGCCTGGTACCCGGGCTACCTCATCCACGGCAACCTAACCCCCCTCTCATTTCTGACGTACTGGTTCCACAACCTAGGAGTCCACCTGATTCTCATCCCCATCGGCTTCCTGATAGCGCCGTTGAAAGTAAAAAAAATCGTATTCCCGGTCTTCATCCTCTTTGTGGCCGCGAACCTTTTCAAATTTTCCGTTGAAATTGCCGCTAATCACAAATTTTTCAACTTCTTCATGATTTTCGGAAATATGCTATCGGCATATGTCATTATGCGATTATGGACGGTGGTACCAAAAATGGAACAGTCGCGCGTAGGGGGACCCCCGTCGAGCGCCTGCAGTCCCGCAGTGTGCAACGATGTCACGGATAAAAATAATACAGATAGTAATGTGGTCGAAAGACTGATGAAATCTATTTTTGGCTATGCGGGACGAGGACGTCGGACGGGGGAAGACGCGCGACATAAACGTGCGAGCAGCGGAGCAAGAAAATTTTATCACCCCGTGCGATATTTTCTACAATGCATGGCGATAACCATCATCTTCTCCCTCACCCTCTCGGGCATCATCGACTTTTTTCCCGTGTTCAATGACCGGAAGATCCCGATTGTGGATATCCCGCGAAATGAAATCGCTTTGTGGATTGCCCAAAATACTCCCAACGACGCGGTATTCCTCAATACCCGCTATCTCTATGATCCCGCGTCCATCGCCGGACGGAGCATATTCCTCGGCTGGCCGTATTTCCCATGGTCAGCAGGCTACAAGGAAAACAGGATACTGATTATGAAAAAAATGTATGAAAGCAAAAATCCGAACGTCTTTTGTCCGCTCCTGAAAAAATACCGCATCTCCTATATCACGGTTGAGGCGGTGTCTGATAATCCGGATATGCCGACTATTGATCCTTTGTATTTCCGCTCTCTCGCCACCCCGCAATACGAAAATGCGGGTCATACGTACCTGATTTTCTCAACTTCTTCCGTATGCAAAAAAACAGAATAAAAACCGTACTCTCTGTCATACTTGCCGTATGTTGCCTGGCTGCGGTATCCGTTGATGTATATCAGCAATCCGTCAGTCTCCGGACGCTCGGTGCATGGATAGTATTACTGGGTTCATTTTTTTTCATTACGCGTGGCTTACTGCATAAACAACCCGCATCTCATCATGTTTCATGTGTTACAAAAAAAGAAAAAATTATTCTCCTTTTATTGGGAATTGAAACGCTCGTCAGCCTTTGGTGGTTCGGCATTCAACCCACCCATTTCCATTATGATGAATTCATTACCGCTACCACCTCCTATACGCTCCCGATATTCCAAAAAATAAACTGGTTTGGCGTATTTCCGAATATTGACGAGTGGGTATGCCAATTCCCGATTCTTTTCCATATCCTGCAGTATCCGTTTATACGCGTATTTCCGACGGTCATGGGTGTACGGATGTCTACGTGGCCGTATACGGTGGGCACGGTATGTATCGTCTATCTGATGACCCGTCATATCACAAAAAGGAAAGTTCTGGCATTCTTTGCTGCAAATGCTTTTATCTTCATTGCCCCGCAGCAATACATCGGAAGTTTGGGATTACACTTTCATGCAGGCATATTCTTTTTTATGCTCAGTATCTACAGCTTCATGAAGATCTCGGATGAGCAACGCCCCCTAGACGTATTTGTACTGGGGATATCCGCCGCATGCTGTTATTTAGGGTATACCGCAGCCTATATTATCGCTCCGCTTCTCATAATGATGGGAGTAATCAGGATGCTCCTGAAACCGAAAAAAAAACTCCTCATAGCGTACGCAATTGCTTCCATAATCGCACTATTTGCAGTAACACCATGGATTATCTATGCAGTACGGTATAACAATTTCTTTCTTCAACGGATTAATCAAATAAACGTATTTACCGGCACCTGGATAGAATCCCAAAATAAAGTGACGATACAAAACATCACTACATTGCTCCCGACAAGAATTCTCACCATACTCTCCTCGTTTCTCCGGGACAATAAATCCGGCGTCGGCGAATATTTTTTCGGATCCATGGCTCTCCTTGATCCGTTTTCAGTCATTCTTTTGTGCAGCGGAGTGGTATATTTTATGATTCTCATCGTTAGGAAAAAATTCAATGCATTCGTACTGGTAACCAGCATGGTGCTCCTTTTTATAACCAGCACGGTACTGACGCAAAACCCTACCCCGTTTCATCGATTAAGCATAGATTTTCCGTTTGTCGGTATCTGTATCGGATGCGGTATGGGAACCATGTATATCCTTTGGAGTAAATATTCCACATTGCGGACAGTCGGATATGCCATAAGCATACTTTTACTCATAGCATATATTTTTGTAAATACATATAGGGCGGGTATAATGGTAGAGAATGATAAAACATTGCGAAATATGGAAAGTCTTTCAATAGCATGGTATGTGAAGGCCTACACACATCCCGGCGATAGCGTACAGATTATCGCATTTCCTCAATATCATCTTGGAAAAGAGCTATTTTTCCGTACAAACGGTACAATACGCTATATCACTGATCGCACTATTGAGGTTATGGATATGCCCGAACCTCAACTTATTATTGTGCAGTATCCTAACAATGAAACACTGTCAGCCGTTAAAAAACGGTATCCGAATGCTGCCCGGTTATACGATCCATTTACATTACACAATCATGCCGTATTTATTAATCAATAATATCTTTTATTTATTTGTTGCTATATATTTATGAACATCGCTGTCATCTTGCTTCACTTCGCGAATCGAAGCGGGCGGCGGCGGGCTTGCCTCGCCGGATACCGGCTGGTATCCTGCCTCGCCGAAGAATTAAGTATCTGTTTTTCTGCTAATACGTAATTAACTCCAATGCACGTGCATCGTTGACATTACGCATAAAATATCGCTATTCAAACACAAAACAACCGCGTGATACAATCCGGGTATGAACATTGCTATCATCGGAGGCGGGCTCACCGGTCTGACTGCCGCATATGAACTGCTCAAATATGGACACCAGGTAACAGTGTTTGAAAAAGAAAAAACCCTTGGAGGCCTGGCTGGAGGCTTCAAACCCGCCTCGCGTCGAGGAGCGGACGCGAGCTCGCCTCGCGTCGAAGCGGGTCGAGGCGGGATGCCAAACTGGACGTGGTCGTTGGAATTGTTTTACCACCATTTTTTTACCAATGATTCCGCGCTTATTTCCTTAGCAAAAGAATTAGGGTTGGAAAAAGACATGCTGATCCTGCGGCCGATCACCTCAACGCTCTGTCAGAAGACTGAAGACAGGAAACAGAAGGCGGAAGACGGAAAAGATGATTTCAAACAAATGAGTGGCGTGCGTTTGGGGATCCCCGTCGAGCGCCCGCAGTCCCGCAACCTGCTACGACAATCGTTATATAACCTCGGCAAGGTATTTATGTGGTCAGAAGACAAAGAAAACACCTTTGAGGAACGCGGGGCGAGGACGTCGGACGGGGAAAGGCGCACG
>Ga0209211_10003480_pt1 | contig 25538 bp, 10 predicted proteins | sample RifGroA2_FD_183992 | JGI IMG/M metagenome (GOLD analysis project Ga0209211, IMG submission 183992) | Groundwater microbial communities from Rifle, Colorado, USA - Groundwater A2 (SPAdes) (version 2) | ecosystem: Environmental > Aquatic > Deep subsurface > Groundwater | place: Rifle, Colorado...
ATAGCGGACTCTAACTTCGACACAATTCCACGTTTCGAGTGTGCTGTTTGTGCGAGCACGCTTGAGTAGAAGAGATCGACATTCAGGTAAGGCTTGCTCCAGCTATCGTCACCATCGGCCCGGTCGTTGTCTCGTGCACTCAGGGAAAGCGCAACCCACTCTGTCCCATCTGACGCAACACGAACGAGACACGACTCGTGCCGCGAAAAATCATCAGTGCGAACCCAATCCTTCATATCCGAGGACTTGGGCGGAAAATTGTATCTTGGCCCTGCCAACAATTCGTCGGGATAGGAACCTTGCGGCATGAGGTCCCGAATATCTGTTGGATCCGACTTGCGTACACCCACTGACCAAAGGTATTCAGGCCCAGGTTTGCGGTCCGAGTAGCCCTTGGAAGCACCAACGTTGTCCGCAAGCACCCCCAATAACCTGTGAAGGGCAATCCAGTAATACTTTTTCCCGAGTCTCTCTGCGTATCCTTTCCTTCCTCGTCCAGACCCGAACTCGTAGTTCAAGGCCCGATCATAATGAAGTGCCGAGTTTCCGAAACCTGGATAGCCAAGATTCATACTCTCAACCATGATCCATGCAGCAATGTTCTCAAGGGTAATGCCGACAGTCGCCAAATCGAACTCTTTAACGCGAGGTTCGACGATATAGCGCCAGAAGTCTGGAGCAAGTGACTTGCTCCAGAGCTTCATGTCTGAAGGGAGCCCTTCAAGCGATAGCAACGGTTCTGCGTTACTTGTGGTAGGCCATGAACTTGGTACTTTGACTGATGTTGGATAGTGAACGAGTCGATTTTTCAGTGCATTGGGCAACCCAGTAATTGCTAGACGTCGTGCCAATAGTTGAACCGTGTCACGTATCATGACATTGGGCGTATCGTAGCTAGATGAAATGAGTGCGTTCAGCGCCGGGAGATATTCAGACTCCTGGCCTGCGTTTAAGAGGCATGCGCTGTAGCTTGCCAAGACTACGCTTTCAAGCACGTAGTCATCGTCGCAACCCTCAAAGACTTCCAACAGCTCCTCGGCCAGCGAGGGCCGGTAGCCGAACACACGGGCCAAGCCCTTCGTCGCTTGGTCTCTTACGCGCCTGTCTGCACAGGAGGTCAACCAAGCAAGAGCGTGCGTTGCCAGTCGAAGACTCTCGGTGGGCCATTGAGAAATGTTTGCACGCAGTGATGCTTGGATAAGTGACTTCACCGCCCCATCGGCGTCATAGGACTTAAAAGCGGCCAACGACAAGTATGCGTCTCTGTTAGTGAGGCTTTGGCGCCACAGGAATGGGTGAAGCCATTCCACTGCGTTCAAGCGATGGTTGGGCACCAAACACAACTTGAAGAACACTTCATACACTTCTTGCCAAAGGCCAGGAATTGCTAACGCAGATAATATGTGATCGTCTATATCGCTTGGCATGCTTTCGCGAGACCGCCAAGGAAGGCTTGCTACAAAAAGGCGATTTGCATGCTGTGTCTCAAGTTCCAGTGTGCTGTCTGTGATCTCATGACCACTCCGTTCTGGAAGAATAGCCGCAAGGGCTTCCAGCAATCCCTCGTCGTCAGCCGTCAGCAACTTGAGGCGGTCCCTAATGCACAATAGGTCAACATTGCCCGCCGCATCAGTGGAAGCTTCTACCAGGCTAAGTGCGCGGAGAACATCACCATATCGCTGATAGCCGAGACGAACAACCCATTCATCATTTTCACCGCCAGTCAGGATTAGCAGGCCCTCATGCTGCAACTCTTGTAGGAGAGTCTCGGGAGTGAATTCGGTACCAACAATTGGACGTAGTGTACTGGCGCAACTCGACCATGTGCGTGCATTCGGCTCGGGGCTGACAAGTAGGTTTGCCAAGGCCACCATTGCCTTGCGAACTACGTTGCAGGGATTGCCGTAGCTCAACCGGGCGCGCACTGCCTTGTCGCAACTGCTGATGTGACTCTCGAAGAGCGATGAGAATCCCGGTAAGGAAACATCGAGCGCAACCTTACCCTGTTCTTTTAGAGTTTGACAGGCCAAGTGCAGGAAAAGCGGATTGGTTAGTTCATCCGCAAACAATGGAGTAATTTCTGCATCTAGCCCGTAGAACGATGCAAATGCCTGAAGCGCCTCAAACTCACGCCCCTCAAATCCAGCGTGATGAAACGCGAATCCTGGAAACTTGGCATCGACTACCAGTTCGCGATATGTGTCACGGGTTGAAACGCAAACCTTTATGCCGGAATACAGCTTGCATTGCTGAAGCAACTCTGGAAGCTTGACCTTCCATCGTGCTTCGCGGGGACTTTCGTTCAAGGCGTCAATGGCAACTATAAATGGAAGGCCCGTGTTTTCTGCACAAGCCTGCATACATTCGAAAAGCATCTCCCGGCCCACATCCGCACCAAAGCCGAGCTTCGAGCGAAGAACCTCCCAAGGCTCGGCACGTCCAAAATCGTCGCCAAACACGACCAGGGAGTAACCTCCTTTCTCAAAACGACGCTGGGCTGCACTAACAAGCGCATGGGTCTTGCCTGCACCCGCAGGGCCAATCAGAAGCAAAGATTGCGTAGTCGAGGCTTGAACCAATGGCGAAAGCAGTATCTCGTCGAGTGTAGCAATCAGTTTCTCGGTTTCCCGAGCTACATCCATTCGACCCGCAGGGAAGGTGCACATATACTCAGCGTTGAATTGGCGGAAGCTTGGCGTGTCTTTGTCGGCTCCGTGCTCTGCTGCAAATGCGGCCTCCTGCAATTCACGAGCCTTTGTGGCCAACGGACTAAGTTCGTTCAAGACATCACGGATGCTCTTTACAAGTGTCGCAACACCGACCTCATCCCTGATGAGGCCAGCCTGGAAGCTTGCCTCTGCAAACAAGCGCACAGCCGCATCTCGCTGTTCTGGTGGTAACAGCTCAAACGTCTCGTTGGCTCGCCTTGCAAGCGAGCGTGCCTCGGCAAGCAAGGGCACTAAGACACTCTCTCGCCAAGCTGCGAAATCGCCTATACCACCAAAGAAGTCCAGCGTTTGATGGGCATTGGTGACAACATCAAATTCCTTTGTGTAACGAGGGCCTGCAAAGACCTTTGCTTGGTCTAAACACCCTTGAATCTGCACATCGGTCAATATCGCGTCGTCAAACCAATACCGTCGGAGGCCGCCATGTGTGTCAGTCCGCTGAAGTTGGTCACGGATCGTGGACGCGCTGCAAAGCACTACACTTAGCCGCTTTCCACTTTTACGAGCGGCAGACTCGACCTCCACCTTCCATTCCTCGAAACGCTCAACCTGGCCCTTACCCCGCTTGCCTGCACTCTTGCGACCGGTTAAGTCGAAGGGAACATAAACCCAGTACTGCGTCAGACTCGGGTGGTTGGATAGCGCCGTTTGCAGAGAATCCGCTATCTGGCCAAGTTCTGAAGCATCAAGTTTGAAAAAATATTTTGCCTGCACCCCAAAAACCTCATCAGCAGGCGTCCTAAAATATCCCTCAACTCCTCCATCTCCACCATCTCCTCGAAGGCTGTAGAAGGTGGATAGATCAGGAACTAAACATGAAACGCGAAATAGCTGAACAGCCAAAGCCTCGAAGCTATCGTTGCGGCTCTTTGGGGCACTTCGTATGCGAGAAAAGTCGATAGTTGTCATTTGTTAAGGATTGTCTGATACCTGACCACAAGGCGGTTGACGAGCTTTTTCAGATTCATACCGTTTTCTCCATGTCAGCCTCAAAGAATGCCCATGCGATTTTGTAATCTGCTTCGCGGCTGGCGAGGGCAAATGGCGCGGTGTAGCTGCGGGTTCGTGTCTGCGGGCCACCGGGCTGGGTGTCGTCTTGCACGGTGGTGGTGACGGTGCTGCCAGCGGGCAAGCTACCGGCATCCTGCATCTGGCGCAGGTCGTCCCAGCCGAATTTGCCGGTTTTGCTGCGACCATCGGGGGTGGTGTAGGTGACGTCGGCGGTGGTGCGGCTGCTCTTGCGCGGCAGGCCGACGCCGACGAGACCCTTGCTGTTGGTGAAAACGATGCGGCCGGCCATGTCGTACCAGGTGTCGCGTTCGTATTGCTGCATGACCGGGAACTGGACGCGGTAGATCAGCAGCAGTTCGTCCAGCGTCAGGCCAAGGGCTTGTGCGACCAGCACATCGATTTCCACCAGCGCCATGCGGCGGGCGTAGTCGGTGCGCAGCGCACAGTGGCGCTGCCACTCAGATGTGAGGTTGGTGAAGAAATGCTGCGGCAGGCGCGGGTTATCGGGCTGGCTCCAGCGTTGGGCTGTGAATTCTGGAGTGAAAACTTCGGCCCACAGCGGAGCGTAATGATTGGTCAATGAAGATAAAGTCAATACACGAGAGGATAATGCAGGTGAAAGGGAATGATCTTCAAGGAGCGGATAGTCATCTAAACTTTGATGTAAATTAGTTCTCCCAAGTAGTTTTATGAGGAAATCAAAAACTAATGAAATCGAACATCCTACCAACCCAAGTAAATTCTTAGTCTCACGGAACGCATAAGAACGAACACCGCTGGTATGTGCAACACCGTTTGGAACTAAAGCAGCAACTAGCCCTTTTTCCGCGCCGATGCTTATCATTCCACGAGCAACAAACCGAAAATATTCCGTCACGCGCTTCTGCCGGTAACGTTGAACTGCGACGTGCAGCCCTTTCTGATTAGTATGTTCGGCTTGTTCTTCGGTAGTAAGTTGAGCCCAAGGTAACGTTAGAGTTTCTGGTTCCGACCAACTCACCCGTGGCGTACGTCGTGCGTATTCCGAACGGTCTTCCATGGGGCTATAGTTGCTGCGTGGCAGGTAATCGTCGGGCAGCGTTTCGAGATCGAGCGGGTCGTAGTGTCCCTTTTCGCTGCAAATAGCGCGCGGAGTCTTGTTGAAGGGATTGGCGAGAAAAAAATGTGGGCCGGACAATATCCAATCTTCCAAAGTTGCAGCAAATGAAGCGCTACGGTCGGCGTTGCGACTAATCGTTCCATCACGTGTAGCGTATGCCTCGTCAAACCCCACCGTGAAGAAATAATCTTCACGCAAATCGGCCAGTCGGCGCGGGTAAGTGGCAAGTCTGCTCAGTACGTTGGAAAGCTGCCCAGAGTGCAATGCCGGCAGGCGCGCACGGCGGGGCAGTGTGCCGGGTTCATCGTAGAGTTGGGCGAATATGGACAGCTGCGTATCACCTACACGGACAATACGGTCACGGTGGCCAGCGGTATCCCATTGGTTATCTTCGGTCTTAATTCCGCCGGTTAAACCTCCTCCATCATGCGCATAACATGCGTCAACAGTGCTGGGGGTGAATAGATTTGCTAAGTGGTCAAAACCCGGTCGTGCCAAAGGAGAGCCGTAGAGGTTGATGCTGTACTTCACGCGGTGACCAATCGGGAATAGTATGAACTGGTTCTGAAACTGAAAATGTGCCCGCAATCGCGCATAGACAGCCTCTCGCAATACTCCTCCCTTAGCGTCATCATAAGCACCTTCAGGATGCAGGTAGCCAACAACTCCGGAATGCCTAGCCAACATCCAGCCGAGGGGCATGAAGCACTTGTACAGATTGGTCTGCACGCCCTTAAGCAGCGGGTAGTTCTGCTGGGCGTTGAGGTAATTCTGCGTGGCCTCGGCCTCTTCCAGCTCTGATGTCCAGTCGCCTTGCAGCGTGGGGAATTGTGAAAATGCCGTGCTACGCTGTTGTGCAAGTTCATTAGCACTCAACTTGCGGATCGCCACCAGAGGGTTGGCTTCGCCCAGTATTCCAGCTTCATTCCATTCCACCTTGAGCCAAGGCGGATTCCCCAGCACCAAATCAAAACCACCCCGGCGGGCGAACACATCGGCGAAAGTCAGTTCCCAGTGCATGAACCTGCGCTTCCGGGCGATAGCCTCAACGGTGGCCACTCTCGGAAAATGCTGGCGCAATTTACTGATGCGCAGTTGCCCAAATTTGTCGTGCAGGTTGGGTTGTGCCGAGCTAGTAGCAAGCGTGGGTTGCACCGCACCAAACATATCATCCTGCACTTCGGGCAGTAGTTGCTGTGCCACCGATGCTGGGGTGAAGTCCATCTGCCCTTGCGGTGCCAGATCAACAATATTGCCCTCAAGAATCGCACCGATTTCCAGCCACCATTGTTCACGGCTGGGAAGATCGGCGCTTTGGGTGATCGGCCAGAACCACAACGCGCACCAATAATCCATTACCAGCTTGAGGCGGCGGTAAGGCGTGGCGTAATCGCCGTCTTCGTTGAGCAGGCCCTTGGTGCGGATGGCTTCCTTCTGGGCGCGGGTGGTTGCATTTTCTGATTCCGAACTTGCAGGCCAAAGCGCCAAGGGGTCTTCCGTACGAGCACGATCCTCGGCCACCTGTTTTGCGTGTGCGACCCACAATTCGTCAATGGCTTCGGAGAGCTGCTGGAGGCGCAGGATTTCGTGCGCGTCCAAGGGTTTGTTCAAAGCCGTGCGCCAGAGTTTGAGGCGATCGAAATCTTCTTTGTAAAGCTGTTTAGCCACTTTATCGGTGTAGTTGGCCATGCCGGTGTCGGGCAGCAGGAAGTGGTACACCTCATCCACCTTGCGCGTGGGAATTTTCGGATCGAGTCGGCGCGGGGCATCGCCGTACCATGCGGGTTTGCTGCCCTTGCGTAACGAGATGGCGGCGAACACTTCGCGCCGCGCGCCGATGAGGCTGTTGCCGGCAAACAGTTGATAGCCAAACCACGGCACGCGGGCGGCCTTGGGTGGTTGGCCGGGTTCTGCGGGTTCACCGTAAATGGCATTGAGCCACAGGCTGACTTCGGCCAGTTCGGTGGCGATGGGGTTCAAGTCCACGCCATAGACATTGCGGTCGGCAAGGTACATGCGGGTCTTTTGCAGCTCGATGGTGTATTGCTCGTGCGGGATGCGGCGCTTGAGTTCGGCTTGCTTGCGCTCAAGATACGCTTCGGCAAGCTGATTGACGGCTTCGTTCAAGAACGCGGCGCTGCCCATGGCGGGTTCGCACACGGTGAGGTTCAGAATCTCGTCGGCGGTTTTGTCTTTGAGCAGTTCCTTGAGCGCATATTTCACCAAGCAACGGGTGAGCACTTGGGGTGTGTAATAGCTGGCGCTCTTTTGCCGGTCGCGCCCGGCCAGCCGGTAGATGAAGGTGTCGCGCGGATATTTGCGCAGGGCTTTGTGGCCGTTGTCGTCAATATCATGCACGCGCTCGCTGGCTTTGTATTGGTCGATGCGGCTGGCGGGAACAAACCAGGCGTTCTCCATCACATCGGTGCTGCCGCCACCGCTCTCCTCTTCACCGCCGTCTTCATCGTCGTCATCGTTGGTAGCGGCGGCCTTCTTGGGTTCGGGCTGAACTTCGTACAGGTCTTCCGGCGCGAAGAATCCCCGATAAGAGAGCAGCGCTTCATACACCGCGCCAAGCTGGTTGATTGACAGCAACTGGTAGCTGACGCGCCCCTTGTGCTTGCCGTTTGACAGCGACATGAGGCGGATGACGCACTGCCAGACATGGTTGGGAAAACGCACTTGGTTGAGCAAGGGTGTCGCGGCGGGATCGAACAGTTTGCTATCCAGCGGAGCCAGCGCGAAGGCTTCTTTCACGCTACCGGCGAGGATGCTCTGTTGCATTGCGGCACCACAGCCCTGCCCGATGAGCGAGAATAACCGGCGCAGGGTGGCATCGAAAAACATGCCGTCACGCGCAGTCTGGGTGTTGAGCTGGGTCAGCTCCAGATCGCGCAGCGATTCGAGGCTGTAGCCCTTGGCGTAAATCTCGCTTTTCTGAATCGGCACGTAGCCCAGCTCTGGCCGTGCTTCGATGTAGAACATGAACAGCAGGCGATAGACCAGACGCAAACATTCGAGACTCAGCTCCTCGGCATCGACGGCATCTTTGCCGGTGTAGAAGCCTTGTTTATTGGCTTGGGCTTTTTGCCGGAGTTGTTGCACGGCCTCGTTGCCAAGCAGCTCGATAGCTTCACGCAGCGCGTACTTGAGGTCTTCGCTGACGCCGAAGGCATGCTTGTGAGCGTTTTCATCCAGGCCGTCGAGCAGGCTGGCACCTTGATTGGGGGCGAGGCTGTCGTGGTGCAGCAAGGCCGCTGCGGCTTGCAGGGTATAGTTTTCCTTGCGGTCGAGAATTTCGGTCCAGTCAAAGCGCAGCAGACGATTGTTGGGCCATTTGTAACGGTCAAGCAACAGCCATTCCTTGAAGCCAACCAGAATGACATAGCGCGGCGGTTGGTCGGTGCCGAACAGGGCTTCGGAGAGGATTTCCAGCCAGGAAAGATTGCTGAAGGCTTTGGGAATCTCCTGTCCACCATAGTGGGCGGCAATCAGGTTGTGATCGAGCGGGTCGTCTTCCTCGCGACCGGGTTGGTAGGCTGGCACGATGAGCAACTGCGGGGCTTGATGGGCTTCGCCAAACGCTGCCCATACCGGCACAGGCATACCACCCTGCAATTCTATTTGCCGGGGTTGCAGCTTGTAGCCCAGCGCTTCAAATAGAGGCGTATGAAGTAGCAGGTGGTTTTGCAGGCGCTCAGTGTCTTCGCGCAGGCGGCCATGACTGGCGAGCGTCGCAAACCACTTGCCGCCGAGCCCGCCAAGACGTTTGTAAGGGGCGCGGGATTCGGCGCGGGTTTCTTCCGTGGCTGCGCCGGTTGTAATGGCCTGAGCAGCGGCATCTTCAGTCGCCTGCCAGCTCTCGATCAGGGTACGGATGTCGCCCTTGAACACTTCGGCCAGGTAGTGGTGGCCGTAGAACTCGTTCTCATTGGCGATGCCGGCAAAGCTTTGGATAGTTTGGGCGACGGACATAATCGGTTTCTCTTTATTTTTTTATCGCACTGCGGCAGCCAGCACTTGAATGAAGGGCTGCGGCTCGGTGGTCATGGTGTCTTGTACCCACTGCCGATATTCGTCGAACACTTTGCGGATATGTTGCGTGCGCTGCTCGCGGCGCGTCTTCTTGAACTGTTCGGCTTGCTGGTTGGCTGCCAGGCGCAATTCGAGCTGCTCGATCTGTTTGCCTTGCAGGCGCTCCAGATCAGCCAGGGTTCCCTTCAGGCGTGCCGTCATGTCCGCCGCAAAGCTTTCCTGCAAGATGACCATGTGCCGCTGCATGGCGGCGACTGCGCCGGGCAGGTTATTTTGCAGGCTGGTGGTTGCGATACCTTGACCGGGATTGGACAGGGAATTGGCTTTGAGCTTGGTGCGCGTTACAAAATCGGGGAAGGCTTGCAAGTTCCAGTTACCGCCGCTGAACACCGCCACTTGCCACTCGATCAGCAGCGGCTGGCCTTTGCGATTGGGTATCAAGCCCATGAGCATAAAAGCGTGTTCGCCGTCAGCGAGCTGTGGGCATTGAATGACCGGCGCGCGGTGGCGGCCAAAGGCGGTAAGAACACGGTCTGATAACCAATCCATGATGGGATGCTGCGGCCAGAGGTAGTGCAGCAATGGCCAGCTTTCCTCTCCCGCTTTGGCCTGGCGAGCCAGCTCAATAGCTTGGGCAATTCGGGCTTTATTGGCGCACAGTTCGTAACGGTGATTGCCGTCGCGAACTTCCAACGGCAATGTGACACGCAGTCGCTCTTGCAAGTCACGCGGGGCGGTCAGCGTGATAGTCTGGCTTGCATCGTCGGAACTGAATTGCGCGATAGGGATGGGGTTCGAGAGCTGATGCAATGCCGTCTTGGCAAAGGCGTAGTCGCCACTTTGTTCTGCGCTACCAAAAAGTGAGAGACCCGGTCGGATGAAATCGGTGCTGGGCTTGGCGGGTGCGGCAGATTCGTCTGAGGTTTCGGTCTGGGCGAACAGTTTGAGTAGCCAGTCGCCATCGTCATCGCCTGCTCCGCTTGCGGGTATATTTGACGAGGCTTGCGCGGCATCAATCTCGGCTTCAAATTGCTGTGGGTTAATGCCAGAGGCCATGATGTCTGCAACTTTGGCTGCCTCTTTTTCTGGATCGAACACATGTAGGAAGGAAGCAGGATCGCCCAGGTTCTTGTTGGCCTGCTCATCTTTGGTTTGCAGGATTTCCAGTATCCGCATGTCCCCTTTGATACGCTCAACGTTAGTTTCAGTGAACAGGTAGATGATGCGCGGCGGCTGGGTTTGACCATAACGATCCACGCGGCCATTGCGCTGCTGGAACACCATGAGCGACCACGGCAGATCAAAGTGTACCAGCCGGTGGCAGAAGTAATGCAGGTTGAGACCTTCGGAGGCGACATCCGAGCACAGCAACACGCGCATTGGATCATCTTTTCGACCAAAGCGATCAACCATATCTTGCTGCTCGGTGTCGGTCATTCCGCCGTGCAGGATTTCAAAATGTGCAGGCTTCAGGCCAACTGCTTTGGGGAGGTTTTCTTGTAGCCAGCGCAGTGTTTCGATGCGCTCAGAGAAAATGACAATCCGGTCTGACGGGTCAGCCTGTTGCCAGTTGAACTGCGGGTTCCTGAGGTGCTGGACCAGACGCTGAAATTTGCTGAAGCTGCTGGCATCTATCTCGCGCAAGGTAGTCGCGAAATCCTGTAGGGCAGCGACTTCTGACTGCTCGTCTGCGCTGACGGTCGGTTTTGCCTGAAGCAGATTTATTCGGCGCTCCGTGGAATCCAGCGCGGCAAACGGGCTGGAGAATATGGCCTTTTGCATGCCCACCCGTTGCAACTCTTGCTGCTTGCCGGCGCGATGCTCGCCTTTTTGGGTAAACGGGATAGCCAGCAAGGCTCGGTATGCAGCTTCTTCCTGCGGGCTGGCGGCTTGCTTGAGTTGCTCAGTGATGCGTTCCTGAAAATCGGCACTCACCTGATCGCGGATGTCTTTCTTGAATCGACGAACGACCAAGCCTTTGTCACGAAAATCCTGAGGCGTGTAGTCATCGGGATCGCTGATGGCGGTGGGATCGAGCAGGCTCATGAGCGAGGCAAAGCTGCGCGCCGATCCGTCGTGCGGTGTTGCCGACAGCAGCATCATGGTGTCGGAGCGACCGGCGAGCATGCGTGCAAGCCTGGCGCGACGCGACATGCCATCTTCATTGCCACGAGCAGCCACGTTGTGACACTCATCAATAATGATGATGTCCCACCAGGCATTCTCCAGATAATTCCGGTACTCAAGATTGTTCTTGAGCGTATCGATCGAAATGATGGTGCGGTCGTAGAAGTTGAACGGGTTGTGATTGCTGGGAATGCTGTTGCGCACCCGTTGCAAACCCACAGAATCCAGCCGCACCAAGGGTATAGAGAAACGGCTCCAGAATTCCTTTTGAAACTGGGTCAACATGCTTTTGAGCGTGATAACCAGAATGCGCTGCCCTCGCCCGCGCTGGATCAGCTCGGTGGCAAGAATGCCAGCTTCAAGCGTTTTTCCCAGCCCCACTGCGTCAGCAATCAGGATGCGTTGGCGCGGTTGCTTGAGTGCCTGTAGCGCAGGGTCAAGCTGGTAAGGCACCAGGTTCATCACCGCGCGATGGCCCAAATGAATCTGGTCGTCGTTGGGCGTGCTGCGCCGCAATTGCGCTTCGAGGTATAGGAACGTGCTGTTGAAGTGGGAGCTTGTATCAGCGACAAGCTCGGTTTTGGCTGGATCGAGGACAAGGATTTCATCCTCAAGCTCCGTCAGAAACTGAGCCGCACGACCTCGAACCAGTTCAGATACGCCATCACAACTAAGCAGGTGCCCTCCGTCACTGGAAGGATCAACACGACGCACCAGCCATTCTTCATCACGAATGACAACTCTGGCACCTGGAGCGTAGGGGAGCATTTATTTTCTTTTCTTATTGTGAGCAGGAACGAACCATCGAGCAGTGTTGAAATATAACATCCGCCATTCTGCCATAAGAAATAATTATGGGCCGTCGAATCCAAGCTCGCGTGCACCACGCATCGGCCACGCGCAGTGATGAGTGAGCGACCGATGGCATGTGTGCAAATCATTCCTGTTGTCAATCGGCATACTCAATTGTATGGCTCAATTGTAAGCGTCCAGCGCCCCCACATTGATTGAGTAAGCGAAAGATAAGAGCATAGTGTCCACCAATTTTTTAGTGGACACTTTCATGAGCTCATCTGATCCGATCCGCCGTCGGCGGCAACATGCACCTGAATTCAAACGCAGCCTTGTCGCGCTTTGCCGGCCAGGCGTTTCCATTTCGGCGGTAGCGCTCGCACACGGCGTGAATGCCAATCTGCTGCGCCGCTGGATCAACCAGTACCGGAATGAACTGCCTGCGGCGCCCGCAGCTTCGCAGCCTTCAAAATTGGTCGCAGTGCAGGTCGATCTGCCAGCCTCGGTTCCGGCCAGAGATGAGGCGATAGAAATCAGCATCGAAAAGAACAGCGCGCGTATCAACATACGCTGGCCGGGCAACCAAGCGCAGGCGTTTGGACTATGGTTGGGGGCGTGGCTCAAATGATCCGGCCGGAACAGGTGTTCTTGCACGCCGCGCCGGTGGACATGCGCTGGGGCATGGATCGACTGTCGCTGTTAATCCAGCAAATCGACGGGCGTTCTCCCTGCGATGGCACGGCTTACGGATTTACCAATCGCAATTATTCGCGCATCAAGCTGTTGATCTGGGATGGCACCGGGGTCTGGCTGTGCCATCGCCGTCTGCACAAGGGACGTTTCCGCTGGCCGGATTCCGGCGAAACATTGTTCCACATGAGTGCCGAGCAATGGCGCTGGTTGACTACCGGAGTGGACTGGCAGCGACTGTGTGCGATGCCTTCCGCACACTGGCGGGTTTAGTGTAAAAACCCGAATATTTTTACCCATATTCAGCCAATTGCGTGACGTCGCGTGGTATAATCAAGCCCATGAATTCATGGGGTAAAACAACTCATTCCAGTGTTTCGCCAACCCCGGTTTGCGGAGCCCAAATCCCTCCGTTGCCGACCGGTGACGACGAAATTACCCGACTCACCAGCATCATCAGCTCGCAGGATTTGACCATCCGTTCACAGGACATCAAGATCCAGGCGCTGATCCAGGAAGTGGCGTACTTGCGTCGCATCCGCTACGGGGCCAGGAGCGAAGCGCTGAACCCGGAACAGCGCCAGCTGTTCGAGGATGATCTGGCACAGGACGTCGCCGCCGTCGAAGCCGAACTCAAACTGCCCGCCACGCCCACAGCACCCAGAAGCCGCGCCGGACGCCAGGCCTTGCCCGAACATCTGGAGCGGGTCGAAGTGCGCCATGAACCGGAATCCTGCACCTGCCCGGCTTGCCAGGCCAACCTCGTCAAGATCGGCGAGGACGTCAGCGAACAACTGGACATCGAGCCGGCCCGCTTCTTCGTGATCCGCCACATTCGCCCGCAATATGCCTGCCGCCAGTGCGAAACCGTCACGGCAGCACCCGTAGCACCTGCGGTCATCGACGGATCGCTGGCCGCGCCCGGCTTGCTGGCTTGGGTCGCCATCGGCAAGTATCTGGACCACCTGCCGCTGTACCGGCTGGAGCAGATCGCCGCCCGTCAGCAAGTGATCCTGTCACGCAGCACCATGAGCGAATGGATCGGCCGCATCGGATTTGCCCTGCAACCGCTGGCCGACCGGCTGGCGGAGCTGCTCAAACAAAGACCGGTGTTGCACGCCGATGAAACCCCGGTGAAGCAACTTGATCCGGGTGCGGGCAAAACCAAACGGGCCTATCTGTGGAGTTACCGCAGCAACGACTTGGATACCGGTCCGCCGATTGTGGTGTTCGATTACCAGAGCAGCCGCTCCGGCCAGCATGCGCGAGATTTTTTGCAGGGCTGGCAGGGCAGTCTCATGGTCGATGACTATGGTGGTTACAAGAAGATGTTCGCAGGCGATGCGGCGCACGCCGTCACCGAGCTGGGCTGCTGGGCGCATGCCCGGCGCAAGTTCTTCGACCTGCAGGTCGATGGCGCGCATCCTCGGGCTGCGGAGGCATTGCAACGGATAGGCAAGCTCTACGCCGTCGAGGAAGAAGCCCGCGCGATGGCACCTGCCAGCCGCGCGCTGCATCGCCAGCAAAACAGCGTGCCGATCCTGGCGGACATGCATGACTGGCTGATTCAGCTGCGCATCTCCACCGCCGATGGCAGCGGCCTGGCCCGTGCGATCGACTACAGCCTGAATCGCTGGGCGAGCCTGGTTCGCTACGCGCAAACCGGCCATCTGCCGATCGACAACAACCCGGTGGAAAATGCGATCCGCCCGATCGCTCTGGGCAAGAAAAACTGGCTGTTCGCCGGCAGCGAACGCGCCGGAAAACGGGCGGCCGCGATACAAAGCCTGTTCGCCACCGCCAAGCTTAACGGCATCGAACCGGCCGCCTGGCTGAAAGATACCTTGGAAAAACTCCCCGTCTGGACCATGAGACGGATCGACGAACTCCTGCCGATCAAGCCAGCAGCACAAATGTCATCGACTTAACAGGTGGAGGGGCTGGACGCTTACGCTCAATTGGCACAAACCTACCAACGGCTGCCAGTCATGGCGTTCAACTCCCTACCATTTCTGCCGATCAAGCTCCTCCCAGAGAGTCTTCTCCACACACGGAATGTCGTAGAATGTTTGAATTTAAGGGTATATCTGGAGCTTGGAGGAAACCATGTCGGTCATATCAGAAATCAAGAAGGAATCGAACGGTGCGCAGTTTCGCCGAGCGGATCTCCACATACACTCTTACGGTGAGATGGGGTCATACGACGTAGGCGATACGGATATGACTCCCGAGAATATCATCAATTTGGCGATAGACGAGAACCTGCAGGTCATTGCGATCACGGACCATAATCAAATCGGAAACGTCCAGCGGGCGCTGAAGCATGCGGAAGGTAAATCACTTCTTGTTGTGCCTGGCGTTGAGCTTTCCACCCCTCAAGGTCATCTTCTAGCCTACTTCCCGACGGATCTGGCGCTCGAACGGTTCTACGGAAAGCTGAACATATCGCCGGATAAAAAGACCTGTTACGACACGATTCCTCAATGCCTCAAGTATGCGGATGAATTTGATGGCTTTGGAATCTGTGCCCATATCGACACCGAAAGCGGATTCGAAAAAGCTCACACGAAGTATGATGTCTTTAAACAGGAAATCCTGAACTGCAAAAACCTTCTTGCACTGGAAGTCGCAAAAGCCAGCAACAGCTTGTGGTTCTCGCATTCAGACGAGGACAAGAACCGCAAAAACTGCGTTGTGCTCCGCTGCGAACACCTCGGCCAAGAAGCGGGGACTGAACTGGCTAAGGTCATGTCGTCAGATGCACATGCTCTCGACGCGTTTGGTAAGAACGCCAGTGGTGAACGTCGGCTCACTCGGTTAAAAATGGAGGCGCTGACTTTCGAAGCACTCCGTATTGCCTTGTACGATAGTGCCGCTCGGGTCAGGTTGGAAGATCTAATCCCATCCTCAATTCCGCATTTCATCGGCATGAAGCTTGAAGGTGGTTTCCTGAAAAACCAGGTGGTACATTTCAGCCGGAACCTCACATGCATTATCGGTGGCAGGGGAGCAGGCAAGTCTACAATGCTTGAGTCATTGCGGGTCGCTTCGGGAAATCCCCCTATCAAAAACCAGATTGTCGATTCTGAGGTTTGGCCAGATGAAATTTCACTTGTCTACGAAGACGAAGTCGGACAACAACACACCCTAACACGCAGCAAGTTGAACGACATTTCAAACGCTGATTCAGATGGGCCAACATGGATTGCAATCGAGAGCTATGGACAGGGAGAAACTGCAGAGACAATTCAGCACTGCGATAGAAATCCCACAATCCTGCTCAAATTTCTTGACGGATTCATGGACATTAGTGCAATGAACCAGAAGGATAATGAGCTTCGGGACAAGCTACTAGAGAATCAGACTCTAATCGAGAAACTGCAGCAGGATATAGACCAGATTAGTGAAACAGAGAAAGCGAAAACTATTGCCGATGGGCAAGTTGCAGCGCTGAAAAGCCAGAAGGCAAGTGAGGTAGTAGATCTTGAGGAGAAATTAGCTAAGGAACGGCGTTTCCGAGACCAACTCAAAGCAAGTCTAAAAACGTTGCTCAATTCAATCAATGACAGCCTTACAAGCGAAGAGCTTAAGAGCTTGATGTTGGAGCATGATGGGGCGGCACTCGCGGTTGGAACGGCTGAATTTGAATCAGTAAAAATATTGGTGAGTAGCCTCGCCACTGACGTTGAGATGCTTTCGACTCAACTAAAAACAAAGGTAACTGAGGCCAATACTAAAATTACTGCCCAACTACAAAGTTGGGCAGTCAAGGAAAAGGATACTCAAGCGAAAATTGAGGACATTCGACGAGAACTTGAGAAGCAGGGTATCAAGCTCGACATAGCGTTCATCCGGAAGGTTGCAAAGGATGCGGCTGACTTGGCTGTGAAATTGATAGTGCTTAAGAGAAGCATTCCAAAGCAACATGAAGCTTTCAAGGCGCGGCGGGAAATGATAAGTGACCGCCAAGAATTAAAGAGCAGATTATTCATCACGCGACAGGCGTTCGCGAAGGCGATGAATGATAACCTCTCAAAAACGGTGGTGGACTATAGGGTAACAATCAGATTTCACGAAGGCCTGCTTTCCAACGACTTGGAGAATTTAATAAAAACGGCAATGGGGTGGCGAACCTCGCAGGTACCCAAGTCTAGCCTAGTTGCTTCGCATCTGTCCCCGACTAACCTGCTGGATGCAATCAATCGGAAGGACGCGAGCAGCTTAGAACAGGTAATCGACGGTAACGGTAGTAAAGTATTCTCTAAAGCCGAAGCAAATGAGGTACTCGCCAGAATGGGCGAATGGGGCAACAAATCTGCACTTGAGCGGTGCGCTTTCGAGGACCATCCGGAAATCAAGGTGACCAAAACAGTAGTGATGGACGACGGAAGCACTGCTTATCCGGTACGAGACTTTTCAATATTGTCACTTGGTCAGCAACAATCGATTCTGCTGTCGATTTTATTGTTTTCGAAGAGCAAAACACCACTTATCATCGACCAGCCGGAGGATAACCTCGATAGCGAGTTTATCTACAAGACACTGGTGCGTTCCCTCCGCAGTATCAAAGAGCATCGGCAGGTCATAATCGTGACCCATAACGCGAATATTGCGGTCTTAGGGGATGCCGAGTTAATCATTCCGCTACGTGGCGCAAGCGAACTGTCAGTAATCCGGGATCGCGGATCTATCGACACTACGGAGACAAAAGATATCGCCTGCACTATTTTGGAAGGTAGCCAGAAGGCATTCAAGCGGCGACAGGAAGTCTACGGATTCTAGCAGACGCGAGCGCCAGCGCAGAATTAGCCGAGTGCAAGAGAATGATGAAACAAAGCAACCCGCTGCAAGCAGCGAGGTATTCGACTGCTAACCAACACCACACAACCAAAACAAATAACCATGCGCTTCCTGCACACATCTGACTGGCATCTTGGCCAGACTCTGCACAGTTTCGAGCGAACCTACGAGCATCAGTGCTTCCTCGATTGGCTACTCGATATCATCACCTCCGAACAGGCGGAAGGCTTGCTTATCTCCGGCGACATCTTTGACAATGCAAATCCATCAGCAGCATCGCAAAAAAAGCTTTACCGTTTTCTGCAACAAGCCAAAGCGCGTGTGCCGCACCTCAATATCATCATCATTGCAGGTAACCACGACTCACCCGGAAGGCTGGAAGCTCCGGGGCCGTTGCTGGAAGAATTTGATACCACCGTGGTGGGGCATGTTCGGCGCACAGCCAATGGCGATATTGATCTCAGCCAGCTGGTAGTACCTTTGAAAAATCGGGATGGAACCATCGCGGCCTGGTGTTTGGCGATCCCATTTCTGCGCCCCGGTGATGTGCCGCGCGTTGAAACGGAGGGCGATGCTTATATGGAAGGCATTGCCCTGCTTTATCGCCAAGCACTCGAATTGGCACTGGCGCGTCGCCAACCGGGGCAAGCCATCCTGGCACTCGGGCACTGCCACATGGCGGGGGCCGAAATATCGGCAGAATCAGAACGCCGCATCGTGATCGGCGGCGCTGAGGCTCTCTCTGCCGCCATCTTCGCCCCCGCCATCGCGTATGCCGCGCTGGGGCATTTGCATCGAGCCCAACGCGTGGGAAAGCAGGAACATCTGCGTTATTGCGGCAGTCCGCTACCTTTGTCGTTTGCGGAAATCGACTATACCCACCAGATTTTGCGCGTTGATCTGGAGGGAGAATCGGTGCAGTCCATCACCGCAATCCCAGTACCTCGTGCCGTTGAATTGCTTCGGATACCCACGCAACCTGCACCTGTGGAAGAGGTTCTGGCCGCATTGGCGGCACTCGATCTGCCTGCGCAACCCGACATGCTCGCCCATCCTTATCTGGAGGTGCGTGTGCGACTGGACACACCCGAACCTGGTCTGCGTGCCCGCGTTGAAGCTGCACTTGAAAACAAACCTGTTCGCCTTGCCAAGATTGAAACCAGCGTCGATCACAAGCTATCCGAGATAGTTGAGCCGATGTCACTCGATGATCTGAATCGTTTGCAGCCCGAAGATATATTCCAACGGCTTTACCAAAGCAAATTCGGCAGTGAAGCTCCACCGGAACAACTCGCCGCATTCGCCGAGCTGTTGCTTGAACCGAGCGAAAGTGTCGCTTAATGAAAATCCTCGCGATACGCGGCAAGAACCTAGCCTCGCTGGCGGACGAGTTCAAAATCCCTTTTCAGCAAGAACCGCTCGCATCCGCCGGGCTATTTGCGATCAGCGGGCCCACGGGTGCGGGTAAAAGCACTCTGCTTGATGCGCTGTGCCTCGCCTTGTATGACGATACTCCGCGCCTGCTAAAGGCGGTTAGCGCGGGCACCAAGCTGCCAGACGTGGCCGGTGAAACGGTCACTCCGCATGATACCCGCACCTTGTTGCGGCGCGGTGCTGCTGAAGGTTATGCCGAAGTGGATTTTGTCGGCAATGATGGGCGTGAGTACCGTGCCCGGTGGAGCGTGCGGCGTTCCAGGGTCAAGATTCATGGCAAACTTCAAGACGTGAACATGACCTTGAAGAGCCTACCTGACTTGCAGCAAATTGGTGGCATAAACAGGGAAGTTAAAGCCGAGATTGTGCAACGCATCGGGCTGAATTTCGGACAATTTACCCGCTCGGTGTTGCTGGCGCAAAACGAATTTTCTGCGTTTCTCAAAGCCGACGACAACGAGCGGGGCGAACTGCTCGAAACCCTGACCGGCATCGTCATTTACACCGCCATTTCAAAGCGCGCTTATGAACGGTCAAAAGCCGAGCAAGCTTCTTTGGCGCGGCTAAATGATCGCCTCGCCGACCAGAAGCCGTTAAACCATGAAGAGCGTGCGCTACTCGACCAAAATAGCAGCCAGGCCAACGATGCACTCGCGGCAGTGGAGCAACGCAAAAAAACTCTCGACGAGCATCTGCGCTGGCATGATGCCTTGGGTAAAGCTCAACACAGCGAACAACTGGCGCAGAATGAATGGAGCAAACATTTTGCTGAGCAGCAAGCCGCCGCACCGCGCCGGGAAAGTTTTGACCGCATCGAATCGGTGCAAAAAGCCCGTCCTTTACTGGCCGATTGCGAGCGTATCCAGACGGATATGGAGCTTGGCAAGCTTGCCATCGGCAACAGCGAGGGTGCTCTTGCCCAGGCAACGCTGGCACTGCAAGCGGCTAATGAGTCGCACGATATAGCCCGTCAGGCTTTGCTTGACGCGGAGCAACGTCAAAGCGCCGCTGCACCCGACCTCGATCGAGCAAAGGCACTCGACACCCAGCTTGAGACACTCAAGCCGCTACACGTTCAAGCGAGCCAATCGCGGGATGATGCATGTGCTGCTGAATCTCTCGCCCGGCAGGCGCTTCAGGACAATGAGCGGCAACACACCCTTGCGCAGGAAGAACAGAAAGAGGCCGCTGATTGGCTGGCGCAACACGCACACCTCAAAACCCTCGCCGATAGCTGGCCGCGCTGGGATACGCTGTTTAGCCAAGCCACACAGCTCGCCCAAAATCAAGCAAAGCTCAAAGAGGAATTAGCAACTGCGCAAAAGAATGAAGCGCGTCTGATTGAAGCCGAGGATGCGGCCAGCGCCAAACTCGTCGCGGCGGAGCAATCCATGAGTTTGGCGGAAATAAAGCGCACAGCATTACAGAAAAAACTAGATGAATTCGATGTTCAAGCGCGGCTTGAGCGCAAGCAATCCGCCGAGCTAAGACGCGACTTGCTCGACTCTGCCGAACAACATTGGCGCGATCTGGCGGGCAACCTGTCGGAGCAATTGCGACTGGATAGCGAAGCCAGGCAACTGCAAGACGCTATCAGGCAAGATGAAACCGCACTGAGTCAGTTGAAAGAACCAACCCAGAGCACGAACGCCGCGCTTGCACAGGCCGAACGTTCCCTCAAAACTGCCGAAGCTGCTTGCGCCAAAAATGTCGAAACATTGCGCGCCGCGCTCGAAGAGAATGAAGCGTGCCCGGTGTGCGGCGCGCTGGATCATCCGTACCGTAGCAAAAATCCACAGACGCACGCCATGCTGGATAACCTGCAAACCGAAGTGACTCTGTGTCGTGGAAAAGCGCAACAGCTACAGCAACAACAAACTACGCTTAGCACACGTATCACCAGCAGTTGCGACCAATTGAACGCCATCACTCAGCAATTATTCAAACTGGAAGAGACTATCAAAACCTGCCAGTCTGCGTGGGAATCTCACGCCCTCGCCACCGAGCTTGGCAACATTGCAGCCAATGATAGAACCCTTTGGTTTGCCGACCAACAGCAGGCCGTGCGGATGCAATTGCGAGCCATCGGCGAGGAAGAGAAAGCCGAACGCGCAGCCGCACTAGCCAGAGACAATTCACAGATAGAATGCAATAGTGCGACCCAACAACACACCGCCTGCAAAGACGCTGTAATGGCGGCGCAGGCTTTGCTTGTCAAAGCCCGTTCCGAGTGCTTTGCCAGTGCGGAAAAACACACCGAAATCGCACGGCGTATGGAGGACACACTCGCCGAACTTGATACCGCCTTCGATAATCAGGGCTGGATGGAAGCATGGCGCAATGCTCCAGAAACATTCCACGCCAAACGCAAGGCTGGCATCGTGCAATGGCAAACACAATGTAAAGAGCGTGACGAGCGCCAGGTTCAACTCGGCAAGCTGGAGGTCGCCCACGCGGCACTGCTGGACGCACTTGGCAAGGCAAGCGCGGAAGCCAGTCGCACCGCAGCAACGCTTGCTACCAGCACCGCCAATATCGAAGAAATTCAAACCGCCCGTAGCGCCCTGTTTGATGGCAAAGCAACCAGCCAGATTCAGGCAGAACTTGGTGGTGCGATTACGTCAGAGAAAATCAATCTAGCCGAGCAAGTTGAATTGATGCAGCAATTCACCAATGCCAAAACTCGGCACCAGGAAGCACTCGATCAAGCGAGAATGCGCCTTGCCGGGCAAATGCAAGATGAAGAAACCGCTGCCGCAACTCTGGCGGGTTGGATCAGTCAGTTCAATATCAGCAACCCTGCCACGCCCATCAACACCGAACAACTGCGCGCACTGCTCGCACACACGGTTGAATGGATCAGCGACGAGCGCAAACAACTGCAAGCCATCGAATCCGCTCTCCAGAAGGCCGCAGCCGTACTGCAAGAACGTCAGCAACAACGGGAAATGCACGAACAAAACCGGCCAACAGCAGATAGTTCAGATGTCGTGAAAGAGGCGTTAGCCCTGCTCGAAGATGAGCGTCTAACAGCCCAAACGCAAGCCACCGCCATGCAGCTCGCCATCGCCCAAGACCAGGTGCGCCGCGAGCATTCGGCATCCATGCTGGCAGAGATTGAAAAACAGGAAGCCACCCACCGGCTCTGGGCGCAACTGAGCGACTTGATAGGCTCAGCCGACGGCAAAAAATTCCGCAACTACGCCCAACAATTCACGCTCGACGTGTTGTTGGGCTACGCCAACCGACACATGACAGAGCTGTCCCGCCGCTACCGCATGGAGCGCATCAAAGATACACTGGCGCTGATGGTGGTCGATCAGGATATGGGTGACGAGCTGCGCTCGGTACACTCTCTCTCTGGTGGCGAATCTTTTCTGGTCTCGCTGGCACTTGCGCTGGGCCTGGCATCGCTATCATCGAACCGTGTTCGCGTCGAATCACTGTTCATCGACGAAGGTTTCGGCAGTCTTGATCCCGAAACCCTGTCCGTAGCAATGAATGCGCTGGATGGCTTGCAAGATATGGGGCGCAAGGTCGGCGTCATCTCGCATGTGCAGGAAATGACGGAACGAATCGCGACCAGGATTCTGGTGCAGCGGATGGCGGGGGGAAAGAGTCAAGTGGTGATTGCTTAGTCAGGGTTTATATTCGACCAGAGCCCAACTGAATGTAATTCAATTTCTTCTTCGTGGCGCATGATCAAATGATTTGTAACGTTGCATTAGCACGATAACATTAACGATGTTACCGTGTAACTTATATGTGCAAAGCAATTACCCCGACTATTACCCTTCATGTCCCCAGCGCCATCACATAAGGTCGTATCAGGCTGAAGGCGAGCATCCTCCAGTCAAATCCTTTTCTGCAAATTACTCACCCACAACCAGATTGCCGTCCCAACCAAAGCGATGGCGGCAGGCGCCACTATCGACGGAACGGCGACCGGCACGACAATCCAGAATGCGACACCAAGCATTACCGCCATGCCAACCAATACGCCGAATCTGTGCCGTATCGGGCTTTGTGCAGAAAACCGGTGCGTGCGGATCATGCGCGTCGAATATCCGTCGGCTGCGATTGCCATGGTCAGCGGCATGAGGATGAACCAGAACAGCAACAGCAGATTCGCACGGTAAACAATGAGAGCGCCCCATAACCACGTGGCCATAATCCTGTCTTGCAGCCACCCTTTCATGGCGTCAGGCGTGGTCATCGTTCCCTTTATTGCTGTTGATACATCCTTGATCTGATTGGCGCTTACTGAAAGCGTTTTGGAAAACACCCACATATCGGCTTGATCGCCGGATAGCTGCGTGACAAATGATCGTTCCGCGCTTATCGTTGCCAGCAGGTATTTTGGGCTGATGGTCATCCAGATGCCGATTGCTGTGACAAAGACAATGACCGTCCAGAACGATGTCCAGCTACCCCGCTCTTTTTGTCCTTTCGCCATCGCAACCTCTCAAACCGAAAAAATTTAGCCCGCAAAACCGCCAGCATGATTGCCGGCAACATGGGTAAAGATACTCATCTCAAAATCGGAATCCGTCCCTTGATCGTCCTGCCGCCAGACAGTCGTGCCAGGTAGTGCAGCGGCGGCAGGTTGCCCAGCATGGCGGCAGGGAACATCTCCGCCTCTTCCGCCAGCATTTGTTCCTGATACGACGCCTGGTATTCGTCCTGGATTTTTGCATCCACACCATGGCCGTACCGCAGCATCAGGGATTGCACCTTGATTTTTGGCATGCTGTCCGCGATGTATTGCTGGGTTTCTGCATCGAGAATGCGCAGGATGATTTTGTTGTTGGTGTTCGCCAACACCTGACGGGCCTTGTTTTCATCACCAAGACGCGCGGCAAAGTCGGCAAATGTCTGCGTGCAGATGGTGACGCGGAAATTTGCCGCCCCCCCTTTGTTCATCAATTGGATCGTCGGCTGATTGATGACCTCAGCCGCCTCGTCGATGAAGATGTTGATCGGTGTCATGTCGATGCCGTAGTTGTATCTGTCGCCGGCCACGGCTGTCAGGTCGGCCAGCATGATCGATCCGATGGCGCTGCCTACCGTTCCGTCCGCCAGGCTGTCGAGACCAAGGTAAAGCACCTGGTGACGGCTAATGATCTTTGCCATGTCGGTTGTTTCTTTTGACCGCAAGCTCGAAACTTCGCTGCGCTCGCTTTCATTCGCTATGTCCACTCTGGGCGATAGCAGGTCGGTTAGCGGTTCGGCCGTGAGCATGGAAAGGATCGGGATCAGCGACGCAACCATTTTCTGAAAGTGCTCGCGGTTGTGTTCAAAGGTGGAGATCAGGCCGTCCAAATCGGTAGATTGCGCTTCGTGAATGGCCAATTGCTTATAGAAGTCGATGTACGCTTCCAGCACGCGGTCTTTGTGTCTTTTTACAAAGCTGCTGGAACGCGCTTCCCAGTCCGGCACGTTGTCGTTGAAATGGATGCGCAGCGTGTTCAGCAGCAGATTGTCCGCGCCGCCTTCGATGTAGCGTTTCATGTGAACCAGATTGGGGCTCACACCGGTTGCCACCAAACCGTTCACAATGTCGTTCAGCACCTTCCAGCCAAACGCCGCAAACGGGTCGGCTCCTGTTTCCGAGGGAATCAGCGCGGCAACCCGGCTGGCGAGTTCGGTTCGACGATTCCAGTTGCGCATCGGGTCGATGGGCGTGGACTTCTCCGGATGTGCAGGATGGAAGTACACAAAACGCTCCGGCTGCCCCATCGCCTCGCAAATGCGCCTGGCATTTTCCGCCAGAGCGTGATCGCCTTTCGGGTCGATGATGATGACGGCCTCGCCGCGGATGATTGCCTGCCCGATCAGCAGCTCCATCATTCTGGTTTTACCAACCCGCGTTGTGCCAACCAGAAGGGTATGTCCTACCAGGCTGGAAAGCTCTATGTATTTGTCGGTTTCCTCATCCAGTCCGTGTATCCAGTACGATCCGTCCAGGTATTTGTCATCCATGTTTCTGCCGAGTGTTTCCGTAACGCCTTGATTGACGAGCGCGTGCAGTTTCTGCGCTTCTGCATCGGTCCAGTCAAAGCCTTTCCCCATCCATACGGAGGATCGTTTGCTGGCGACTTCGGTTTTCTTGATCAGATCGGGGATGGAGATGAATTCCTTGCCGTAATTGTCGAGACGCGACACTCCCACATGCCGCTTCCATGCCGCGATGCCACGATAGACCGCCATGCCGGTACAGGCCAGCGCGGCAATTGCGCTGAATTTTGTTGGGATGGGTACGGGCATGTATTTGGCGATGGCCAGTGTGGTAACGGCAGCAGCCATCCATGTCGCGGCCATTTTTACTTCGTAGTTCGGCCGCCACGGCGATTCCCATTCGTAAAATGACTTCATGACGATTATTCCTTTGCCACACCCCGCGTGATGTGGTTTAGCTGGCCGATTGCTTTGCCGATGAATGTCGCTTCTCTTCTGATCGACGACATTTCGGTTTCAATTTCTTCCACGATGGCAGCCTCCCAGGATTGTGCATTTTTGAGCAGCTTCCCCATGCTGTAGATGTATTTGTCTTTTGGCTTACCGAGGTAGGTGTATTTGGGGCGTCGTGTTTTCGCCGCCCTGGAACCGTACCAGCGCACCTCGTACCATTCGATCCCGAGCGAGTTCTGATGTATTCGCGCCCTGACCTGCAGGATGCTTTTTTCCTCCCATGTCTTGTTTGGATTGGTTGCGTCCACCAGGTCGGCATGTCGTTTTCCCAGAGACTGTGCCGTGTTCACCAGGAATTCCATCCGTTCACGCAAAAGCGTGATCGCTGACTCGATTTCGTTTCCTTCCAC
>Ga0209211_10003481_pt1 | contig 25533 bp, 18 predicted proteins | sample RifGroA2_FD_183992 | JGI IMG/M metagenome (GOLD analysis project Ga0209211, IMG submission 183992) | Groundwater microbial communities from Rifle, Colorado, USA - Groundwater A2 (SPAdes) (version 2) | ecosystem: Environmental > Aquatic > Deep subsurface > Groundwater | place: Rifle, Colorado...
GTTTGTCTTAAGCAAACCAATCTTGTGAAATTCCTGGAAGGATTTATCGATTTTGGTCAAAAGCGATCCACTGGCCATGGGAACAACCACATGTTTTGGCGTGTTCCATCCAAGCTGCTCGACAATTTCATAACCCATCGACTTGGACCCTTCGGCGTAATAAGGCCTCATGTTGATATTGACAAACGCCCATTTATACTTGCCCGCTATTTCGCTACACAAGCGGTTAACCTCATCATAGGTGCCATGAATACCAATCAGATTGGTTCCATAAATCATGGTCCCCAAAATTTTTGTCGCTTCCAAATCGTAAGGGACAAAAACAAAGCTCTCCAAATCAGCAGCCGCAGCATTGGCGGCAACTGAATTGGCCAGATTACCCGTTGAAGCACAGGCAACCACCTTAAAACCAAATTCCTTGGCCTTGGAAAGGGCCACCGAAACCACACGATCTTTAAAAGAAAGCGTCGGATAATTTACGGCATCGTTTTTAATATAGAGTTCACTTACTCCCAAAAGACGCGCTAGCCGGCTGGCTCGACGAAGGGGCGTAAACCCCACCTGCTTCCCCACCGTGGGGTCGTTATCGATGGGAAGAAGTTCTTTGTAACGCCACATGTTCGGCCCACGCGAACCAATCAATTCTTTGGTGAGTATTTTTTTGATTCCTTCATAGTCGTACACAACTTCCAAGGGACCAAAACAGAACTCACACACATGGGTGGGTTGCTTGGGATATTCATGGCCGCATTCACGGCATTTAAGGGCTTTGACGTAGGACATATCAATCTCCTGTAGGGGTCGGATTTCCCGACCCGGGCGGGGAAACCCCGCCCCTACTGTTTAAAATATTTCTCAATACTGAAATAACGTTGACCCGCATCACATAAAAAAGTCAGAATCTTTTTATTTTCATCCATCTGGGAAGCTATCTTTAAAGAAGCCCATACATTAGCACCAGAAGAAATCCCCACCAAAATACCCGCTTTTTGCGAAAGGGCCCGGGTGGTCTGGTAGGCATCCACATCTTCAACCTGGATCACTTCATCAATAAGGGTTTGGTCAAGATTAGCGGGAATAAAACCAAGTCCTATTTGTTCAATACGATGAAGCCCTTGTTTTCCTCCTGAGAGAACAGCACTGGCCGTGGGTTCAATGGCATAAATTTTTGTGCGAGGAAATTTCTTTTTAAGAACACGCCCCACACCGGTAAGACTTCCCCCCGTTCCCACACCCAACACGAGGGCATCCACTCCTTCCGGAAAATCAGCCAAAATTTCATGGGCTGTTGTTTCTTGATGCGCTCTGACAACATCTTCATTATCAAACTGGTTGATCAAGCAGGCATTTGTATGGCTACTTGCATAAGCTTGGGCGCGCTTTTGGGCGCCTTTCACTCCTTCTTCTTTGGGCGTAAGCACAAGCCCCGCTCCAAAACCTTCAAACATTTTGCGCCGTTCTATCGAGGCATTTTCGGGCATGAAAAGGGTGAGTTTTATCTTTTGAACCACACACACCATGGACAGCGCCACGCCCGTGTTTCCAGCGGTGGCCACCACAATTTCAACCTTTTTCTTCTTTTTGGCCTGTTCCACCAAAGAAAGCGCAATTCTGTCTTTCAATGAAAAACTGGGGTTGGCCGCCTCGTCCTTGGCATACACCATGGCCGACCCCTTGGGCACAAGCTGGGTCAGGGGCACAATGGGTGTATTCCCGACCGCTTCTAGAATGGAGGAGTAAGCTTCCATAAGCAAAAAAAAACCCCTTCTTAATTCAATAAGAAGAGGCCTGTTTTCAACGCATCTTCTTATCTTCCCCCCATAAAAAACGATTAATCGCTTGGAACTATGGGGTTGGAGGTAGCACCGTGTTGATCCGCCTACTAAGTTTGGCGGGACAAGGGTTGCTGTGACGTCACCGGGCCAAGTCCCTCGGTCACTCTGGATAAGGTTTAAAAGATGTACCAAACGAGGTCCTTTTAAGTCAACTTTCTTTTTAGGAAGCAACTTTTTAAAAATAGGCCGACAATAGACCATATCTTTATTATGAGCCGATTTTTGAATCCTTCATTCAGAACTTTTAGTCCCTTGATGGGAAGAACGCCCTTTTTAGGGCCCGCAGCCCCGCGCATATTTCACGCCAAAGCCATCCACGTACCAAGGCTTGCGGCCACAAAACAGGCTTCCACAGATCAAAAACAAACAGGCGAGATTCCTTTTTTAACATTAGGGCATGGCATCGATTTTTTATCTGTCCCCGTGGTGGATACTTTCGTGGCTTCGCCTGTTCAATCCGCAGAGGCTGTTTTGGATATCAATGGAGGAATTCATACCCGAATACCCCCAAGACAAACTCCCGGTTTATGGGCAGCAAACGGGGGAGCATCAAAAACAAAATGTGGCCAACCTGGTTTTAACACAATCCCACCACCACCGGAACAAGCCACACTCAAGTTGGTCAATGGATCAAGTGTGGTTGTAGGCACGGTCACTCTTCCAAAAAAAAATATTGGGGACTATGTAGAACCTAATCCTCAGGCCGTTATTGATTCATTATTGGCCCTACCAAATTTACAAAAAACCAATCCCTATGGATTTCTTTTTAGTTTAAAAACAACATCAATAGATCTTTCCAGCAAAAGAAATACGGCACGTTCCCTTCCAAAAACTTTGGCTCGTCTCATTGGACAAGATCCTCAACTTAAAGATGGGCTCCACCCACAATGGATTGCTGTTTTTTTGAATACGGACACCAAAAAAGATCGACGTATTTTCATGGGAATCCTTGAAGAAGGAAGCATTTCGATTGTGAATGAAAAATCCATCGAAGAGTTTTCAGGCTGGCTTTCTGGTCAAGATATTAGTCTTGCAGATTTGATCACACTCGATCGTGCAGGGGTACCTCCTCTCCCTCGGCCCCTCAAGGAAGAATTACCATTGGGGGTGGCCTCCATTCAACCTTTTGATCCCCATCAGGAGGTGAACCGAAGAATCGCCGGACAAAACGTACACATCCGTTATGTGCCTTTGAAAGCAAAACGCCAAAATGCTTTCCAAGCTACTTATAGCGTGGCTCGTGCGTTGGAAGAACTTGATAAGCAAGACATCCCTTCACAGCACAAAATTGAATTCAGGTTTAAAGCCTCAATAGCTCCGATAAGAACTGAAAAGAACAAAATGACTTCAGATGAACTCAAGGAATGGCTTCTTGGTGAAATGAAAGCGGCTCTTTTTCAAAGGAGAGAATGGAAAGATAATCCAGGGCTTGTCATTATGTTTATGGATAACGGCTCTAGAAGCATTTACCATGTTTTTTCTCCCGATCCAAAAGACTCGACTCAATTAGTGGAAAAAACATTTACCAATGCGGTGCATGTAGCCATCTACCGTGACCAGTATTATAGAGGCCTCCCCCAACATCCCCCTTCTCCCAGAGAAACAGGCCGAAAGAGTGAATCTACTTTATAAAACTCTTATTCTTTTCTTGAATTCATCAACCATTTCCTCTAATTCTTCCCTCCATTATGGATTATGAAGTCATTATTGGTCTTGAGGTTCATGCCCAAGTTTTAACCCAAACCAAACTTTTTTGTTCCTGTTCTGCGGCCTTTGGAGCCACACCCAACAGCCACACCTGCCCTGTTTGCCTGGGATTGCCGGGAGTGCTTCCTGTTTTAAACAAACAAGCAGTCAACCTGGCCTTACGTGCGGGCTTGGCCCTTCATTGTGAAATCCAAAACAAGTCCATCTGGGCCCGAAAAAATTATTTTTATCCCGACCTCCCCAAGGGCTACCAGATCACCCAATATGAATTTCCCATCGCCCTGCGCGGATATCTGGATATTGCAGTTGATGGAAAAGAAAAAACGATTGGCATCACCCGCATCCACATGGAGGAAGACGCCGGCAAATCATTGCATGAACACGGCGACGCCCGTTATTCGCATGTCGATTTAAATCGCGCGGGAACCCCCCTTGTTGAAATTGTCAGCGAACCGGATATGCGAAGTGCTGCCGAAGCCGGTGAATATTTACGGCAGTTGCGCGCCATTTTGCAGTATTGCGATGTGTGCGATGGCAACATGGAAGAAGGTTCATTGCGTTGCGATGTCAATATTTCCCTTCGCCCGATCGGTCAAAAAGAGTTCGGCACCAAGGTGGAATTAAAAAACATCAACTCGTTTAAGTTTATTGAAAAAGCCATCGAATACGAAATTGAACGCCAAAAAGGCAGTTTGGCCGCAGGTGAAACAATTGTTCAGGAAACCCGCGGTTGGAATTCAACCAAAAACATCACCGAGTCCCAGCGCACCAAGGAATCGGCCCACGACTATCGTTATTTTCCAGACCCTGATCTAGTGCCCCTTATTGTAGATAGCGCCTGGATTGAGACCACCCAAAAGAACATGCCTGAACTTCCCAAGGCGAGGCTGCAACGATTTATCAGCCAGTACCAAATTCCTGAGTATGATGCCCAAGTACTCACCACGGAAAAAGCCCTGGCCCATTATTTCGAAGAAGCCGTATCCAAGGCCCATCATCCCAAAAAAGTTTCCAACTGGATCATGACCGAGCTTTTACGCGAACTAAAAGAAGCCAATCTTGAAGTGGCAAAATCGCCTATCAAGGCGCCCCAACTGGCGCGCTTGGTGACCCTTATCGAAGAGGGCACCATCAGTGGCAAAATCGGCAAAACCGTTTTTGAAGCCATGTTTGAAACCGGAAAAGACCCCGACACCATCATTAAAGAGCAAAATCTTGTGCAGGTTTCTGATACCGGAGCCATTGAAACCATCATCGACAAGGTCATTGCCGCCAATCCAGGCCAGCTCGCCCAATACAAATCAGGCAAAGATAAACTTTTCGGATTTTTTGTCGGCCAGGTGATGAAGGAAATGAAAGGGCAAGGGAATCCGGGAGTGGTGAATGATTTGTTGAAGAAAAAATTATCCACGTAATTCCCTCCCCCTTGAGGGGGGAGGGTTAGGGAGAGGGTGGCCCCGAGAACACCCTCCCCCACACCCCCTCCCCTCAAGGGAGGGGGGAAAGAAAAGATGTATTTCAAAACCATCGAATGGAAAAATAATGCGGTCATCATGCTCGATCAGCTTCGTCTCCCGCATGAAGAGGTCTACCACACCTACAAAACCTGGCAGGAAGTGGCTGATGCCATTAAAACCATGGTCATTCGTGGGGCCCCTGCCATTGGCGTGGCCGGAGCCATGGGTTTGGCTTTGGGGGCTCTTTCCATCCAGGCCGCTGATTCCAAATCTTTCTTCAAACAATTAAACGATATTTCAACACATCTGTTTGAAACGCGCCCGACGGCGGTCAATTTGGGTTGGGGATTAGCCCGCATGAAAAATGTGGCGGAACAAAACCAAAACCTTTCCCTTCCCCAGTTAAAACAAAAACTCATCGATGAAGCTCAAAATATTCTCACCGAAGACATTCGTTTAAATGAAACCATGGGAAGCCATGGCCAGATTCTTTTTGAATCAGGCGACAAAGTGCTCACGCACTGCAACGCCGGGGCCCTGGCCACAGCGGGTTTTGGAACTGCTTTGGGTGTTTTGTATGCGGCCTGGAAAAATGGAAAACGTTTTTCTGTTTTAGCCGATGAAACAAGACCCTATTTACAAGGAGCTCGTCTTACGGCGTGGGAGCTCCACAAAAATAACATCCCCGTCACGCTTATTTCCGACAATATGGCCGGATGGCTCATGAAAAAAGGGGAAATCACCAAAGTGATTGTGGGCGCCGATCGCATTGCCGCCAACGGCGATGTCGCCAACAAAATCGGCACCTACACCGTGGCTGTTTTGGCCCATCGTCACCAAATTCCTTTTTACGTCGCGGCCCCTCTTTCAACGATTGATTTGACCCTAAAATCGGGAGATGATATCCCCATTGAAGAACGTTCATCAAAAGAAGTAACTCATCTTGGCAATGTCAACATCGCCCCTGTGGGTGTACTGGCCCGTCATCCAGCTTTTGATGTAACCCCCAACGAATTGATTTCGGCAATCATTACAGAAAAAGGGGTTGTAAAAAAATCGTACGTGGAAAATTTAAAAAAATTGTTTGTCAAGTAACGGGCGAACACAAGGTTCGCCCCTACCAGATTGTAGTAGGGGCGAATCTCGTATTCGCCCTCATAAACATGGTCCAAAAAGTTTCCAAAATATGGCTCGATGGCAAAATGGTTAACTGGGACGACGCTCATGTCCACATACTCACACATACGCTCCATTATGGAATGGGTGTTTTTGAAGGGATTCGCTGTTATGAGGGTGACAAAGGCAAATCGGCCATCTTTCGTTTGGAAGAACATATCGAGCGTCTCTTTGATTCAGCTCATATCCTTTTGATGAAAATCCCCTTTTCTAAAGATGAAATCATTGAGGCATGCAAGGAAATCTTTCGCGTGAACAAACTTAAAGCAGGTTATTTGCGACCTTTGGCCTTCATGGGCGATGGTGAAATGGGCCTGCACGCCACATCCAACCCCATTCGCGTGGCCATCATCGCCTGGCCCTGGGGCACTTATTTGGGGGATGAGGGTGTCAAAAATGGTATTCGAGTAAAAGTGTCCAGTTTTACGCGGCATCATGTAAACGCCATGCTCACCAAGGCCAAAACCGTGGGCAATTATGTAAACTCCATTTTGGCCAAACGCGAAGCCATGCTGGCAGGCTATGAAGAAACCATCATGCTCGATGCCCAAGGGTATGTGGCGGAAGCAAGTGGGGAAAATATTTTTGTCGTCAGAAATGGAAAAATAAAAACGCCCCCCATCACAAATGCGCTTGAAGGCATTACACGCGGAAGTGTAATTGAACTTTTAAAAGAAGAAGGCCTTCAGGTTGAAGAAGCCCTGATGACACGGGATGAGCTCTACATTTCAGATGAAATATTTTTAACCGGCACCGCCGCTGAAATCACTCCTGTGCGCGAATTGGACCACCGCACCATCGGCACCGGCAAGCCCGGCCCCATCACCAAAAAAGTGCAGCAAAATTATTTTGATTTGGTGCGTGGCAAAAACGCCAAACACAAAGAATGGTTGGCCGTTATATAAACGCGCCCACTATCAACAGCACAAGTCCCGCCTGAATACCGGCAATAATGTCATCGGTGGCAATGCCCATACCTCCGGGCAATTCATCTTGAGCCCAATTGGCGGGAAAGATTTTAAGAATGTCAAAAAGGCGGAAAAGCACAAAACCCATAACAAGGTTTGGCAGGGAATAAGAAACAAAAAGATAGGTCACCAACTGCCCTGCAACTTCATCAATGCAAATTTGTTTGGCATCCTTGGTGCCGATGATTTTTTCGGCTTCGTGGGATAACGGGATGGAAAGCACACATACAGCAAGGGTCACAAGAATTTGGTACCAAAAGGGATAGGCGCTCAAAATATAAAACAACAAAACTCCCCACAAACTCCCTATGGTTCCTGGAATTTTGGGAACATACCCTGCCCCAAACGCTGTGGCTAAAAATTTGATGAGTGATTTTTTCAATGAAAAAACTTTGTACACCGAATAATTTTCAAGAACAAGGGAATTGTCAATTACATGGTTCGACCACCGCGTAGCGGGGTCCCGTGCGCGTGAGAACCTCACCATGTCCCATAAGGGCGGAAATAAAAGAATTAAACTACCACATCATGCGCGACTGGTGTTTCGATGGAATCAAAATCAGGAATCATGTCATCTATTAAATGATCACCGGCTTCATCTATTTCATTGGCGGCCAAGATATCCCGGACAATGTCCGCAGAACCTCTGCCATTTTCATGACCACTTTGGGAACCAGCTCCACCACCACTCTTGTCAAAAACCCCGGCTAATCGGCCTGATTGAACCTTGGCTTCACCTTGGACACCGCGGTCGGAAGCAACGGGATTATTATTACGGTGGGAATCGCCATGAGAAGCGGCAGCAGCCACTGCGGCTCCACCCTGGCCTCTTGCTTGCCGTAAGGCATCTTCAGAGAAGGAAGAATCTACGGGGGCTCCAGAAAGAGAATTAATTCCAACCCCACGACCTGACGCTTTGGTTGGTGTTCCATCACTTAATGAAGCCAATGAAGCTGAAACTTCAGTCCCATGACCTTCACCGCCAGATACAGCAACATAACTTACATGGGATGAATCATCTTGATTGCCTTTATCCCTCGGTTCCCCAACAACTCCATTTCCATTTTGTCGTGATTCAACAGAACCTGGAATATTTGCTACAGGCCCTTGAACAACCTGATTGTTCGCACCATCGCGGGCTTCTACACCGAATTGATTTTGAGCCAACCCTGCTTGAGTGTTTCCAACAGGAATACCAACAAAACCTTCTCCTCCATCACCAAACCCTGCAACAACTCCAGCTGCTCCGGTTCTTGGGCCACCTTCATTTCCATGGTTATCGGAGACATTATTGGCACGAGATACATTTACAAATGCAGGCGCCACGCGCTCTTGGTTTCCATTATTTTGCTCATTGGCTCTTTGAGCTTGAGCTACAGGTTCTTCTGCTGGACGAACAGGCCCATTATCTTGGGCTGCACGTTCCTCATCTAAAGCTACACGAGCTTCCTCTGGCACGCCAGCTTCCCCACCATCCACATGGGCATCGGCTACTTGTTCAGGGGATTCTTCTGCAGGGACTTCTTCAGGATTAACAGGCAGCGGCACTCCATCTTCCTGTTCATCATCCCTGGCATCTTCCAAAGCATAAACACGGCGTACGGGTTGGGGTTCTGATTGGGGTTGTACAGGACGACTCACAGCACTGGCTACTTGTTCCACGGCTCTTCTTACAGGATTGATCACGGCGTCACTCACGGCCCGCACAACACCACCCAAAGGTGATTCCATCATCCGACGGCCTATCCTGGCCATGCCTTCATAAGCCGTGCTCATCTCACGCATATTGCGTCCACCACCACGGCCAAGATCGGCCTCGATTAATCTTTGAGCGTCTTGTGACAAACCACCTGCAGCCACAATATTGGCAAAAGCCGTGCGGGCATATTCCACGTTATAAGTTTTTCCTTCCCATGCCGCACGCGCCCGTGCAGCAAACCAGAAGTTTTTTGCTTCATCCCTGGCCTGGGCATTGGCATTGTTTCCACGAGAATTTTGCGCCGCCACGGGTTCGGGCGGACGTTGCACGTGCCTATCAAGCTCTTTTGCTGTATTCACAAGGATGGCAGCAGCCACAACAGGGGCTGTAAGAGGAGCAGCAACAACGGCCAAAGGAGCAAAAATTCTGGCTGCCATATTTTGGCTTATAGGTTTATCAGCGGATTTTAATTTTGGAGGTTCGGGATCGTAACGGCTCTCTGCATATTGGGGAGTATGGGGCGCAGGAGGAATGGAAACAGGTGAAGTGGCCGGTGGTGAATAGTTAAGACTTTCTTCTTTTGGTGGGTTTTCGACAATTTCAACATGACCATCGCCATCAACATCAACACCAGAATAATAAGGAGCTTCTCCGTCAGGGCAGATCAATGAATTGGGATCGTACATGTTGGTCATAAAAAAAGCCTAGTCCTTCAGAAGTATTATCGGCAGGATTAACCCATGAGTTGTGCGGTATTTCAATGTTTTTTTATAAACTTGGGAAGTTTTAGCCCAGCGCGTCATGGATGATCGTGGAGGTATCGTGTAAGGGCGATTCATGAATCGCCCCTACGGAGATAAAAACGAAATAATATCAATGTTTTACAATAACGCCGCAAAATCAATTTTATGGGTGGGAAGAAAAATTTCTTTTAAAGAAGCCGGCGCCTCCTGCCAGCCTTTGTCGTTCCCAAGTGACTTCACCTGGAGAACAAACCCCCCACCTTCTTCTTTTAAGACCTTGGCTTTGATCTTGTGAATCGTAGTTTGGGTTTTCCCGCCACTCTCTTGGGCAATCAAGGGGGTGTTCAAAAAAATGATGACGTCTTCGTTAATCATAATGACTCCATGGTTCGACCACCGCGTAGCGGGGTCCCGTTTGCGGGACGGGGCTCATGTCCCGAGTAAGGGCAGTTCGTGAACTGCCCCTACACCTTCTCATGAGGATCGAATAATTTTTTGTATTCATCCAGCGCAAACCTGTCGGTCATTCCTGCAATGTAATCACACACAATGCGCTCGACTTGTTCCCCATATTCATTCTTTTCCGCCTTTTGGGGAAACATTTTTTTTATGGAAACATAATGGTTCAAGAAATCAGGTGGAATGATTTTCGGATTTTTGACATAGGCCTTGAATAATTCCGTGATGATGCGCTCAGCCTTGTCAGCCATGCGAATAACCCGGTAATGCCGGTACAAATTCTGCAAAAGAAAACGTTTTAATTCCTGGTTTTGTTTTTGCACTTTTTCAGAAAACGAAACACAGTTTTTGGCTTTTACTTTTACATCGTCGAGATTTTTTATTTTCAGTTTTTCAATATTTCGAAGTGTTTCGGTAATAAGATCCGTCACCTGAAAATTAATGAGCGCCCGTACACATTGTAAAATCTGCATTTGCACGGGATGGGTGGCCATCTTTTTACAAATGGGCTCAAAATGGGTCTGCCAGATTTCCACATCTTTTAATTGCTCAAGGGAAATCATGCCCGATTTCAATCCATCATCAATATCGTGGTTGTTGTAGGCAATTTCATCGGCAAAATTGCACAACTGGGCTTCAAGGGTGGGGTACCCTTTTCGCTCAAAAATGCCACCCTCAGGAAGATCGTATTCGGAACGATGCTTGGTAATTCCTTCCAAAAATTCATAGGTCAGATTTAATCCGGGAAAAAGAGGATAGCGGTCTTCTAAAAGTGTCACCACACGAAAAGATTGCTTATTATGTTCAAACCCGCCAAATTCCTTCATCAGCCGGCTCATCACATGTTCGCCTGAATGACCAAAGGGCGTATGCCCCAAGTCGTGCGCCAATGAAACACCTTCGGCCAAATCTTCATTCAACCGCAAACTGCGGGCAATGCTGCGGGCTATTTGAGCCACTTCCAAACTATGGGTGAGGCGTGTGCGGTAATAGTCGCCCTCATGATTGACAAAAACCTGTGTTTTATATTCAAGCCGGCGAAAAGCGCGCGAATGAATCACGCGGTCGCGGTCGCGCTGAAAACAGGTGCGATAGGCATGTTCCTTTTCTGGATAAATGCGACCTTCCGAACGCCCACTGCTCACAGCATAGGGCGCCATGATTTGCTCTTCTATTTTTTCAAATTCTTGGCGCGTGATCATAATTTTTGTCGTCACCCCCGCCACGCTAATCCTCGGTACTCCGAGGATTTCTGAGAGCGGGGGCCCAGTATTGGATTCCCGCCAACAGAACCCCGCGTTGCGGGGTCACGTGGCGGGAATGACGCCTTCTGTATTATCCATATTGCGGATAAAAATTCCTTGGCCAGGCATGTTTTTTTATTTCGGCCAATTCATCTCTCGAATACAAAACACCATTGGATACAGCACAATTTTGTTCAACATGCAAAATTCGTCGCATGCCCGGAATGACAGTGGAAACAGCCGGATGTGAAAGGCAAAACCTTAAGGCCGCCTGGGCCATGGTTTTGTCGGTATCGTTTAACAGAAATTGCAATTTCTGGACATGCTCCCAGGTTTCTAAAAGCCTATCTCCTTTGAAATAAATTTTCCGCCAATCATTTTTATGAAAAACAGTATCGGGCCTTAAATTACCGGTGAGCCCGCCTTCATCAAAGGGCACCCGTGCAATCACGGCCACATTATGTTTTAAGCACGCGGGAAAAAGTTTTTCTTCAGGAGTCTGGTCAAAAATATTGTAAATGACTTGGACACTATCAATAAGCCCGCTTTCAACAATTTTAAGGGCTGTATTGGGTTCGTGGTCATTAATTGAAACACCAAAAAAACGGATTTTTCCTTCGGATTTTAATTTTTCCACCGCACTCAACCACGAAAGATCATTCATCCATGAATCGCTCCACACATGCAACTGCTGCAGGTCAACACATTCGACACGTAAATTTTTCAAACTTTTTTCGGTGTATTCAATGATGTGATCGGCAGGGAAACATTCTTGCACCGAAGTATTATGCCGTGCCGGCCATTGGTGATTTTTAGGCGGCACTTTGGTGGCAATGAAGATTTTTTTCTTTTTGGCATGATTTAATGCGGCGGCAATGAGTTCCTCGCTATGCCCCTCTCCATAAGCCCAAGCGGTATCGATGAAATTAACCCCCAGCTCAAGGGCTTTGACCATGGCATCAATGGCCCCGCGATCATCCCGCGGCCCCCACATATTGCCCATGGCCCAGGTACCATGCCCAATTTCAGAAACTTTTTCGCCCGTTCGACCAAAAGTGCAGTATTGCATGCGGAAGGGGTGGGATTCGAACCCACGATCCCCGTAAAGGGATGCCGGTTTTCAAGACCGGTGCCATCAACCACTCGGCCACCCTTCCTTAAAATAATCTCAAGCCGATGACTCTCGCGGCTTTGATAAATACCTGATCACGTGTCAAAAGAAGCCCATCCATATCCAGGGTACACTGCGCAATATGGGCATCAGGTATTGTTAAGTTGATTCCCTTTTTTTGACAAAGGCGACGCAAATACCCCACCCTCTCCCAGTGGTCAAGAGGGCAATCAATAACAGGAAGATCACGTATCAGGCTGATGATTTGTTCTTCGTCTTTTACATTGCGACAACCACTGATCAACTCAGACACAATAATGGGTGTTAGGTAGCCCCTTCCTTCACTAAGGATTGTTTCCAAGGTGGGATCGGACTCATTCCCAAAAAAATCAATCCAGATATTGGTATCAATGATTACGTCCACGGGCATTGTCTATATCAAGGTTAAGCCTGATCTTGCCTTTCATTTTTTTTGCTTTTTCAAAAGCACGGTGCCGACGCAAAAACTCCAAACCCATCACGATGGTTTCAGTCATATTTTTTTTACTGATGGACAATGCCTCTTTAAGCAGCTTTTTGGGCAGATTTAAGGTAACCCGTTTAATTTGGTCTGTATGTTCATACATATGGCAGATACTTTAAAGGTTTTCACAATGCACTTCAAGGAATTACTTGAGTTATCCAAAACTTTCTGGTTTAGTTGGCATTATTTTTTTTACCTCTATTTTCAGTTTTTCAATGCCATTTTCTAGATTTACATTATGGAAAATAGCATTAGGAAATAGAGGAAATTTGCCTGGCAAATTTGGAGGGGTGGCCGAGTGGCTTAAGGCGGCGGTTTGCTAAACCGTTGTACGGTTGAAAAGCTGTACCGGGGGTTCGAATCCCCCCCCCTCCGCAAAAAAATTTTCGGACTCTCCCTCTTTTTTCAATATCAAATATAAATTTTCTAATTTTTTTCCTAACTCACCGCATCAAAAATTGTTTCGTCCTTCCGCAACCTTTCAAAAAGATCCCCGATAATAACAACGAGAAAACCATGTCTACAACACCCGTACATAGTTCGCTGGATCGCCTTAAGCTGACAATTGAAACTTATAAAGACAGGCACCCTCTTGAATTATACCGAGCCCTCACAGGCATTTCTGATCCCAACGCCGAAGAACAAAAATTTCTAACAGCCTACAACTCCAACAACGCCTACAACAGCACCGACATTCCCGGTGGAGACAAAGCCGACATATACGCCGAGGCAAAAACATGTCTGGAACAAATTGAAACCGGAATGGGAACCGGCCGAAGGGGCCCTTCGGCCGCCTTAAATCGTGTGAGGGGAATCATCGAAACAAACAAGGACAACCCAATCCTTGTTTTGTACCGAGCACTCACAGGTATCCCAGACCCAACCCCCGCAGAAAAAGAATTCCTGAAACTTTATAACCCTGACAATAAATATACCCCTGGCAATCAGTCGTATGAAAAAGCGGTGAAGTATTTGGAGAAGGTAAACAATACACTTCCCGACACGCCAGCTCCTGTTGCCAATCCGCCCGAGGCAAGTAAGTACTTGGTTGAAAACGCAGATATCGACAACAAAATTCAAGCTTTAGGGCGTTACATCAATTCTCGCAGGGATGAGGTCACAAAACAAAAAGGGAAACTTGAATTTACTTCTGATCAATTAAAAGAAGAACAACAAAAATTAACAGCTCTTTATGAGCAAATTAAGGCAACAGTATCTGATGCTGATGAACTGAAAAAATTGGAAGATGAATATAAAGTGCTGCACGAAAAAGGATTCACTCGCGAAAAAAATATTGATTACTCTTATATTCGGGGTTGGGATCTTGTAGTCCCCATGGTTAACTTGGTATCTAAGTCATTGGCTACCGGTGGTCGCAAATGGGCTCCAAACAGCAACTGGAGCTTGGAACTTCAACTTTTGGATTCCCCATTTCCCGACATGAGTTTGCTTGGACCGGAAGATTCTCAACTCACTCCTGCTGAAAAAGAAGCCGAAGCCATTGCAAGATTCATCCGCAATGCGGCCTACCTCGGAATTTTTCTCATTCCTGCCAAATATTCAAAACCTTCTGGTGACGTTAAATCAGCGGGCAAGCCGAGTAAAAGCCTTGTTGATACCGTAGATTTTCTAGGAATCTTCAAAGGCACTGGAATCAGCGACGGAACCCTGAGAAGCTATGGGAACATAGTCGCAGAAGTAACTGAAGCAGCCAATCTAAGTGCCACCATTCATGCCCGACTTGCTTTTCCTGAACAAGGCATTCAATTCCTAGAAGTTCCCTTTGACATATTCCAAAATGCAGTTTTAAGCCGTAAACTTCAAACCCGCTTTGATAAACTTCAAAAACGAAAAGAAATTCTTGAAGGGCGCAATTGTACAAACAATGCCAAGGGAAGTTATTTTGCATATCGTGACGAACAATATTTAGCCTATAGAGCTAAAGAAAAAGCTGCTGGACGCACACCCCTTACTGTCACAGATTGGTTAAAAGAAACGGATTTCCCAACCCAAGAAGAATGGGTCAATGAGGATTTATGCAAAGATGAAAACGAGGGGGAAACACCAGCCAACGATTCCCCCATCAACGATTCCGTAACTGTCACAGACGAACCCTATCAACCTCTTACCGTTCCCCCCAGAGTCCTTGAGGCTGCCTTGCGTGGGCAACTGATGACTGCCGCCATGAATGGCCAACTTTTAACCTACTATGACATTTTGGGAGCAGAAGCACCCGATTCTTTCGGGGGATTTGTGTTACGTGGGGTTCTTGTTGCAGCTGTCGGAGCGGGCCAAGTGGGAGTCAATCAATTAATGACCTTGGCCACAGATTCTAAAACCGATGGGAACCAGGCAGAAAGAGATAGAGATATAACGGTAATTTCTGGTGCTGAATACATGCTGTCGTTGGGCAAACCTGAATTAGGCTTTGCTTGGGGTCATGTCAATCGCCGCATTGCTGATCGGACAGATATTCCCGCTGCTTTTGTCCTTTTGGACCCAGCTGCCAATGATGACAGAGCTGTCATCGCCAATTTACCAGGATTGATTCGGGGAGGTTATGGAGTCCTTCACATCTCTTCTGAATATCAAACAGGATTATATACAGGAAAATATTTCGGTAGGGCCTTTACAGATTTAGGCAAGGTTTCCACATTCAAGCAAGCATGGGAACATATTCAAGATGGGCTACCCTTCTTAGCTGCCTCAGTAGCCAATATCCGTACCATGCAACTTTATGGTAAAAAAAGTATCGGAGAACCTTCGTTTTTCTGGAATCCAGAAAATGGAAACTTCCTTACAAGAAATCTGCCCCATCCTGTTTACCTTGGTCCCATAACATTTGGTGCCGCGGCTCTTGTAGGCGCCCTTACCTCCCCAAGCGAACCTGATCCCGATGCACCTGGATTAAGTGTTTCACCCACAGGCACGGTTACCTACAGAGATAACAAACGCCGAATAGCCGTAACAGCAACCCCTAGTTTGACTGTAGGAAGATTTGGGGAACCAGTGGTGGGAGAGATGTTTAATTTAGTGGATTGGTAAATTTATCAACCGCATTCAACCAGGCTCTCAAATTAAAAACTGGGACAAACAAGGAAATTTTTCAAGTTACGTTCTAGCTTATTTTTGGTCAAAGTAAGCAAAGCCGTATTGCGACCATGATCTGCAGATAAGTAAAGAGCCCCACCTTGAGACGTTGTGATATCAATGAGAAAGGGAAAGGAATCTCCATCGCAAAAACATCCAAAAGGAATGCTATGATCAAATCCAGGAAACTTTTTCTGAAAATAATCCCAACAATTTTCGTACGGCTCTATACGAACAGCAACATCACTATCTTTTGGGCGATCTTGATAGGCAAGAACTATATTTGTACATTGGGTTTCATCGGCATCATCGGGGCAAGGGCAAGGTGTGGCTTGATGGGTTTGGGGATTTTCACAAGACATATCCACTTTCCCTTCCCCATTCTTTTGAACTTTTAGAACACGGTACACATTGTGCAGATCAATTTCCATGCGACCAATATTCATCATCAGGGGGGTGGTTGGATCCTCTATGGCTCCCGTTGATCCTCCTTTTACTAAATTGTAAGCAATAAAGCTTCCCCAAAAAGCAGGAAATTTTCTTCCATTGGGATCTGTTTTACCATCAAGAGTAATATGGACATCCACAAACCCATTGTCTTTCAAGTTGACCTGAACATCAAAAATCCCTTGTTCTGGTTTTGCAGCCTCACAGGACTGATGCGCTGGATTCTGATAGTCAGTTCCACACAGAGCAGGCCATTCGGGAGTTTCCATATAGGCATCTGGACCAATGCCACGTCTGTAGGTGTGTTGGAGGGTGCCTGGAGTAATGGCTGCTGTAGTTAAGGGTTGCCCGCAAACATCTTGAGCCATTTCTCCGGAGAAATAAGCCCAAGGGTCATCCACCATTTCGCGATAATCTGATAAAGCTCTTAATTGTTCTGGCGTCCGACCACTTTTTAACATCCTTTCGATGGTATCTATATCTTGACGTGCTAAAACTCCATTGGCAGGACGAATAAAGTTTCCATCATCATCTTCCCTTAACCCACCCCCCATTACGAGTTTTTCAAAATCCAAATTATCATTGAGGGCTTTTTTGATAGCGGCTTTGATTTCGTCATTGGTGGGGGTAGTCCCCGAAAGGGTCAATACGGCCGGAAGATGCCCGGTTTTCTTACTTTCTTCTCCATGTCCCACTTCGGCATGATCGGGATCTGGGGCAGGTTTAGGGTCACATTCTTCTTCAGATTCACACCCCAAAAACACAGCCAATAGGGCCAGAGGAAGCATAGCGCCTTCGAGAACCAAGGGGAAGTAATCACCATAAGAGCGCTGTTGCGTGCCTGCTGATTGGACAAGGGTACGAAGCTTTTGGTCGGGACGAGGCCGGCTTGTGTAGTTATTTTGTTCTTTAAGTTGCTGTTCGGCTACCCGTGCATCAAAAGTGGGGTCATCAGTAAAATCGGGTTCTTCGCAAACTAAGGTACTGGGATCAACACTGATCAGAGACTCAGAGCCAGAGATATTAAGAGAGGTGTCAGCCATGAAACGCTCTTTAAACAGTTTCTTATTATTGTCAATTTAAAAAATATGACCTTTGGTCACATCTATAAATGTCACCTCCGCCACGTGGATCTCGGTACTCCGAGAATTTTGGAGGGCGCTTTATCAATGGTATGAACCTCAGGGCAAGCCACGGAGTTTTGACACAGCAAGGTTCATCCCCGAAACCAACGAGCATAGGGGATAAATTTCACTCGCGTATCCAAGTGAGTAAAATCTTATTAAGCTAGAAAAGATTATTGGCAAAAACAGGGACAAAGTATTTGATCGACGTATTCCTCGAAAGTGAGTGGGCCATCGGGTGAATCCCTCCACTCAGCTATAGTAAGGGGTGTTCGACCGGCAGCTTTTTCTCTTTCTTCGTATTTTAGATACTCTTTAGCGTAGTACACATCGTAACCTTCGATGCTAGTATTGGTACCAAGTCTTCCTTCAAGGATTTGCCTGCATTCATCTACTGCTCTTTGGTAAAATTCGGGATAATCATTTATAAAAACACCTTCCTTGGGGTTCCCTTGGGCATCTTTTTTATCAGCCGGTAAGCTATCGACCCAATCGTCATAGGCTGTGGTATGTCTAATATCATCCAGCCGTGCATCATCTGGATCTCGTGGTTTGTTGCAATTGTCTACTGCTGCATCTGGATTCATTTCTGGGTTTTCGGGTCCTGGGGGATTCGGGGGAGTTGAGGCATCTTCCGAATTGGGTGAGCCGTTATCTTCTTCTGACTCACATCCCAAAAACACAGCCAATAGGGCCAGAGGAAGCATAGCGCCTTCGAGAACCAAGGGGAAGTAATCACCATAAGAGCGCTGTTGCGTGCCTGCTGATTGGACAAGGGTATGAAGCTTTTGGTCGGGACGAGCTCGGCTTGTGTAATTATTTTGTTCTGTAAGTTGCTGTTCGGCTACCCGTGCATCAAAAGTGGGGTCATCAGTAAAGTCGGGTTCTTCGCAAACTAAGGTACTGGGATCAACACTGATCAGAGGCTCAGAACCAGAAATATTAAGAGAGGTGTCAGCCATGAAAAGTTCATTAAATAGTTCCTTGTTATTGTCAATTTAAAAAATATGACCACTTAACAAACCCATTGCTTAAAAAAATGAATACTGATAATTTAAATGGGTATTTAAAGAGGTACTTAAATGTTAACCATCGACAAAATCTTGCCGGTTACCCAAGTAAAAAAAGAATTATTAACCCTTATAAAAACCCTGCAAAAAAATGGGGGCAGTTATGCCATTACCAAAGATGGGAAGGCGGCCGGTATTTTGATGAGTCTTGATGAGTATGAGGGGCTTATGGAAACCGTTGAAATTCTCAATGACCAAGCCCTGGTCCGGTCGCTTAAAAAAGCGGTGCGCGAAGCCCAAAAAGGCGAAATGCATTCGGAAAAAGAGGTGTTTAAAGATTGAAGCCTTTTCATCTTACCTTCACGACTCAGGCCAAAACCAGGCTTGCCCGCCTTCATCCACAATTAAGAAGAGAAATCCGTTCATCGCTTGATGAACTTAAAGAAAACCCATGGGTGGGAAAACCGTTGCAACGGGAACTCACCGGGTTCTTCTCCCTAAAAATAAGGCATTACCGGGTGATTTATAAAGTTGTTGAAGAAAAGAGTCTTCTTGAAATCATGACTTTGGGACAGAGAAAAACCATCTATGTTTTAAAGTAACTTCATACTTAGGGCCATGCCCATCCTTTGGCGGGGGTGACGTAAAAAATAAGCTGGAACTATTCTAAAGAACTATATTAGAATGGTTCCAATGGAAATAAAAAGAAATGTTTTCAATAAGTTAAATGATGAAATAACGGAACCGTTTATCAGCATTTTACTTGGAGCAAGGCAGGTTGGCAAAAGCACCCTTTTAAAAAAACTGGAACAGACAGCCCAAAAAAAGGGGCTAAAAACAGCTTATTTTAATCTTGAGCTCTCCTCCGACTTGGCCCAATTGTCGGGCAACCACAAAGAAATTTTTAATTTACTCACTCAAAAGGCACAGGTCATCTTTATTGATGAATTTCATTATCTGGAAAATGCCTCCAAGATTTTCAAGGCCATTTATGACAGTCAATGTGGCGTTAAAATTTTTGCCTCAGGCTCGTCTTCCACAGAAATACACAAGCACCTTAAGGAAAGCCTGGCGGGACGATTCCGCAAAACCATCATTCACCCCCTTTCCTGGGACGAATACCAACAAATACCCAAAGTAAATTTGTCTGACTATTTACAATGGGGAGGCATGCCGGGATTGATCCATCTTTCAACATCCGAGGAAAAAATGGATCTTTTAGAAAACATCGTCAGCACTTATCTTGCCAAAGATATCAAGGCTCTTATCAAAGAGGAAAACGTTCGTGCCTTCAATTCCCTTTTGTACGTCTTGGCTCACAACCAGGGAGGCATAACGCCCATTTCCAATATGGCCAGGGAAATCGGCCTTGCTGAGCCAACATTGGCGCGATACCTGGATATCATGGCCCATACCTATATATGCTTCCAGGTAACCAGTTTTTCCGGCAATCTGGCCAACGAACTTAAAAAGTCACGGAAGTATTACCTGTTCGATTTGGGAATAAGGAATAGCCTGCTCAAGGATTTCCGCATCCCTGACCATCGTGATGATAATGGCATCCTTCATGAAAGTTTTGTTTTTTGGCATCTTCAAAATCAAATGAAACCCAATATGGAAATCCGTTTCTGGAGAACAAAAAAAGGGGATGAAGTTGATTTTATAGTCATCAAAAACAGGACTCCCCATCCCATCGAGGTAAAATCAACCCTCCATAAAATGGAAATACCATCCGGCCTGTCATACTTCATGAAAACTTATCCCAAGGCCCCTTTCGGTATTGTTTTCAACAAAAACTTAAAGGGAGAAAAAAAGCTCGGGCATCGCCCTGTTTATTTCATGAAGTTAGAGGAAGCTGCTTCCCTACCTTTGATGCAGACTGTTTTATAAATGTACACCACACTCCGTCCGCCCCAAGCCTCTTCTTGCCGCAATGCGGCAATGTTTTTAAATCATTTCCTATTTTCTTGAAAATTCCCGAAACCTTTTTGAATTCCTGCCGACAATACTTATAGGATGAGGGAAAACAATTACATAAGTACAATTGGGACTCTTCCGCGAAGAATTTCAAGGGATTTGGGGCACACTCTTGTTCCTACGCTCTGCGTGGGAACAAGCCATTCAGACGCTGGAGCGTCGTATATAAGACGTTCCCACGCAGAGCATGGGAACGAGAAAGAGCAGAGATATAACTCCCCCCAACCCCCTCTTACCCTAAGAGGGGGCATGGAAAATCACAAAGACAAAAACCAAAAAACTCCCTTATGGAACTCATCCTCAACCCCTTGGCGCCAGGGGTTGCCCTGGCTTTTAAGCCTGGTTTTTATTTTTACCCTTTCATCCTGCAGTCTTTTTTCGAGCCCCGACAAACTTGATTCCAAAATGGCCGATGACGCCATTAACGAAGGCCCTGCTGATGACGATGTAACCCCCGGTGGTTCCGGTGGCCCGGGCAACCCGGGTGCGGGTGGGGACAGAGTTGAATCCCCCGAAGAAGCATGCACCTCCTCTGAACAAGGCTTGTCCGTTGTTTCTCCCAACCCCATCCAATTTGGAGATAACGAACTCACGCCTGTTGAAAACATCGATCAAAACCTGGATTGCAAAACCATCACCGTAACCGGCTGTGTTCCTTTTTCGGCAGAAATTGATTCCACGGTTGAAGGAAGAACCCCTGCCACTTTTACCGACCGGGAAAATGACAAAACTTATCCGCAATTTGTTTTGCGAAATGGCGGCAGCGTTTCTGAAAACCGGCTTACCGGGCTTTCGGATTCGGTTGAAGTGTGCTACCGCCGCTTGGCCAATTCCAATTTTCGTAACCGAACCCGAACTGATGAAGGGTTTGTCAATATACGCGTTGAAAGTGCCAATTATGCCCGTCGCCTAAAACTGGAAGGCACCACCCTTCCCCTGCTCTTTAACATTACGGCTCCCCAACCGGGGAACTTGGTGTGGGAAGGAACAAGCGGCCAACCGCAGTATGACGATCCCGCAGCGCAGCGCAATCGCAATAGCCCCGTTGCTCCTGGTTCACGCCCTTACCTTCATTTTTTTAATATTCAGGCTCGCGGCCGTATTTCCGATGACCGCATTATTAAAGACCGTAATCTGAATATTTCTGTTCAAAGTGATGGTTTAAGTGTGGATGTGCCCCTGGAAGAAGACGGTCAATTTAACAAAACCATCGAAATCCCCTACCGTCCCATTCAAACTTACAATGTTGTTTTTTGTCTGAACACCAACACGCACAACGGCAAAGTTTGTAAAAGCATCCCCGTGGTGCGCTACACAGCCCCTCAAGGCATTGTGCAAGTCACAGACGGGGGTGGCGTGGCTGTCACCAGTCTTTCTGAAACAAAACCCAGCGGAGCCGACAATCGTGATCTTCAGTTAAAAGTGAATTTTTCAAACCTTCCTTTTTCAGGAAGACAAGGCCATCCCGTACGCATTTCCATTCAAAAAAGTATTTTAGCGGCAGGCCAACCTCCCAGACGCCCTGAAAACAATAATGAACGTGAAGTCATCAAAGACTGCCCTGCCGGCAACCAGAATTTAGACTGTAATGGCCGAAGTTGTTTGGTCACCAATGAAGCATTGTTTGATCCGGAAACTGACCCCAACGACAACCCCGACCAACCCAACCCCCATCTTACCTGTCCGGAAACCGATGAGGATCGCAACTCCAGTTTTTGCCATCAATTAAATGTGGGTCGTGATTTGGTCAAAGGGCTTAATCGCTTTACGGTGCAAGCCTGCAATGATTTTACTGAAAGCGAATGCGGGGGCAACTGCGTCACTTTTGATACCACCCTTATCATGGATAACGACAAGCCCAATATCACCTGTACTGAAATTGGGGCCACCAATGTGGGCGAAAACCGCGTGTACACTGAAAACACTTCCCTGTTTCTTGAATGCACGGTTGAAAACTACAAGCCCCCCATCACCCAAAGCGAAAATGCCGACGAGCAGGGGCAATGCTTTGTAAAGCTGTGGGTGAACACCCCCAATTTCAAGGAAACGGACAAGGAATCGGGCTATGAAATTTGCCCGGAAGTGCTTGTGGGTGTTGACCCCCGCCGCAATGAAGGAAATTTCGGCAACATCCGCCGCGGTTATTTTAAGATAAGGCTGGTTCCCCAGGAAGATGACGAGGGCGAAGTTGGGGATGCCGGCAACAACAGGCCCAGGGCCGTTCTCCAAAAATTTGGTGCCGAGGCCCGACAACCCGTAGGCCAGGTCAACAAACTCACCCGTTTCACCAACATTCTCCAAATCATGGCCGTTGACGCCAACGGGCATTATTCGTTCAAGACGATTAGTTTTCAGCGGGGGAGATTTGGAAGATCTACATTTGACAATGCCCCTGACAGAGCCACAAAAATAACAACCCACAAATTGGGAACTTTGGAGGAAAATGGAAAAACCAAACGAACCCCCCTCATGCTTTATTTGGCCGAAGGCATCATTAAGGACCCCGTTATCATTCAAGGCATTGAAAAAGCCTTAAACGATCCCGATAACGAAGCTTTGCAATTCGGGAATGTTGTTCAAGGGGGATTTCTTCCTGGAGACGAAAACAATAACAACATTCAAGATAATGGAGAAAATATCAGTTTTGAAAATGGGCTTGATATCATTCCCGGTGGCGATTTCATGACATTAGAAGATGATGATCCCAATGATGTAAAAAAGAAGAGAAATATTTGGGAAAATCTGCATGCCACCATGCCTCAAAAGTATAATGCTCTTATCAAGTACCGCATACTTCGTGAGATTAGAGAAGACCTAAACCCCCATTTGCTTGATCTGATCGTTTTTGAAGGCCAATGTGGTGGGCGAAGCCGTGACGATATATTGAATTTTACAGAAAGCTGGGATGTCGCTTGTGACTCTTGTAACAATCTGCTTTCTACCGCCATTGTTCCTTACAAAATGTTCCAGTTTGTCTACAAGGGCTTTGGTGACAATAGCACCGATTTTCTAGAAGATGAGACGGCTTGGCCTGTAAGCCACATGTCTAACATCAATGCCTGCCAAAGGGATCCCGATTCGTGCCGAGCCAATTTAAACTTTGATGACACAGTCCAAGGCAAATGGCGCATTGGACAATTAGAAGTAAAAGCCAACGGATATATTGACGCTGATGTTTGTATTTTAGGGGATGGTGAATGGGTTGATAGAAACCGAACCCCCGATAATCCTTGCGATGACGTCCCCGGTGAAGGAAACCATTCTCCCGCATTTTGGGGAAGTGCTGCTGCCATTGGTCTTGTTGAAGGGGGTGTCACCGGCGTTGAAAATGATCCCCTCATCCCCATTATCTGGAATGTCGGAAAAATCCGGCTTAACCTGCGTAACGTCCTTCAATTAACGAAAGTTCGGATAAATGGCACCTACACCAATAAACTTGTCATTCACAAAGAGAACATCGATATCGACCTTGATCACGATAATATTTCAATTCAATTAGAACCCTACCATGAATGTGCACGCTACTATCGAGCCCATTATAATGCTGATTTTGACCTGCCACTTGGATGCAGAGAACACGGGGAAGTATTTCCCATTCTTATGGACTTGTCTTCACCCCTGGGTCGTTTATTGAAAGAAGATGTCACCGAAGATGGCAATAATTTATGGTTATTGGGTTTACTTCAAGAAAAAGTTTTGGAGACATTCAAGAATATTCTTAGTTGCATTGGTGATGAAAAAATAAACCCTCTCATTAATCCCGAAGCTTTTCCCTACCTGCCATGGGTTCCTGAAGATGATCAGGATGATTTTTCAACAGCAGCCATTGACGAAGAAGATGGTGAAGCTGAATTTGAATTGCCGGCCTCGGATGCAACCAACCCTATTTTCAATATTAAAATGTACTTAAGCGAAGCCGATATTGGAATAAACGATGATGGTATCTCACTGAAACTTCCACTTCAAATTGGCGCAAACCAGGCCCCAGGACGTAATTTTGCCAGCAATAGCGGTTTGGGATATATGTTCCGCAACACCAGTGCCAACAATTTTGAAAGACGGTTCCCCTTACATGACATTGCCAACGCACCCTATCTCGGCACTTCTGTGGCCATTGAAGAGTTGATTAATTCTCTTACCCACCTCGTTTTTCATGATGGCCCTTTTTCACGCCTTAACCTTTTAAGTAAAGACCTGAAAGAAGATCTGCAACCCATTAACGGATGGACCATCGGCATTGACAACGTCATCATGGCAAACCTGGATATTTGTGGAGATGTTGCGGGGGTTATTTCTCCTGAATTGCCTCCATCAACTATTGCCCCCAACCTGGCCAACTCTGGCTTTGCTGCCACTAGAAAGCCAATTGCCTGCGGGGGGGCAAATAACGGCGCAACAAATGGGTGAATTGGGATTTAATCGGGACAATATGAATGCCGCCATTTTGCAACTGGGGTTAACCAATGTGGTCCTTACCTTAAAAGGCCTGGAACGCATTGGCGACGGCAATAACGGGGCCGGCTCTTTTAGAGTAGGAAACGAAGTGGCACGCATACGTCTGGATGCCCTGTTGAAAATGGGCATAAAATATAAAACCGACGCCAATCAAATCCGCATTGAACTTTTCATCCAACCCGATTCGATTTTTTACCTAAGCGCCGTGCCGGGGCACGCTGCCGGCACTTTCAACGATCAAGATCTTTTGTCCGACATAAAAAGTGTGGTTTTAAGCAAAGTCGTTGGCGATTTAGGCAAGGACATTTTAAGCAGCACCGTTCCCAGCTTTGCCATTAATCTGCCTCTTAAATTGGAGGATTTTGATAACGAATCAGTGGTTATTAAGGGAGGCGATGTCACCGTTCCCCAACATTATGTAAAAAAAGGAACCTACGGCAACGACTTGAACGAAACCCGTTATACCCTGCGTACTGGCCCCAATGGCCCCTTAAAGCGCATTGTCATT
>Ga0209211_10003482_pt1 | contig 25526 bp, 23 predicted proteins | sample RifGroA2_FD_183992 | JGI IMG/M metagenome (GOLD analysis project Ga0209211, IMG submission 183992) | Groundwater microbial communities from Rifle, Colorado, USA - Groundwater A2 (SPAdes) (version 2) | ecosystem: Environmental > Aquatic > Deep subsurface > Groundwater | place: Rifle, Colorado...
CCAATTCTCTTCTTGATTTTAAACTCATTTTCATGGAGATAGCCTTAATTGTTTAGCTATCTCCAAGATTAGATTTTAAATGATAAATCGACTAGGGCAATCATTAGATTTTGGATGAGTTACTGCGACTGGGGCACTCCCAGTTCCTTTCACAATCAATGTTCCATACACATACAAATTCAACCACTTCTGCGTGAAAGAGACATTGACTCCTTTGTTAATAACAAGCGTTGCGCCTGCGGCCACCGTCACATCGCTATCAATAGTCAAACTCTGATTCCATTCTTGATAACCAGTTATTTCCTGAGATGCATCGACTTGCAAAAGAGTGGCTATGTTCGTAAGCGATAATGGCGATACGGTAAATGTAAAAATTAAAAATACAACAAAGAGTTGCCTATTGATTCTTTTCATTTTTGTTTTTGAAATATTTAATTATTAAAATTATGTTTACGATTGGCCAGATAAGTAGTGAAAAATATTGAAGCCAGATTAAATTATAGCTGAGGTACATAAATGAACCAATATTCACTAAAAATGCAAGATTTGCCAAAATAGAAAACCACATCAGAGTTTTAAATATTTTTCTGGAGACAGCAAAGATAACAATTGAAATTACTACCGAAATAGCCAGCAGAAACATCGATATTTGCATATCCAGCACCGGATTAGAAAAAAACATACCCTTTTTACTTCCACAACCCCTGCAAAAATTCGCAGTGGTTGCTTTTTGTTTTAAATAATAAAAAATTTAGATATTTAAAAACCACGGAGTTACCCGCGGTCAATTGACATAAAGAATATCGCACAACACAAAAGCCTTCAGATATCCTGAAAAATTTCTAGCGACTATCACATTGCATCTTGTGTTTGTATTTTTCACACTTAGATTATACTATGCGCTCATTTTTTTGACAAGGTGTCAAATGTCGGTTGTTGGATGGAGTTATTCACAGGGCATTTCACTGCCAAATTAATAAGCGACTTAATCAAAAGAACGGGAGAAAATCCCCCGCTCTTTTTGAATTCTTTTATTGTTTCTTGCTCCTATCATCAAAATTTTTAATTATTTTGAATCTGCGACTTTTTCAGTCTCTGCTTCCTTTGCCGCGCCCGTAGCTTCAGCGGAGGCGGGTTCAGTTGCACCTGGAGTCGGCTGTTCCGGTTGAGCGGCTTTGTAAAGCTTTTCACCGATTTTTTGAGCCGCTTGAGAGAGTGCTTCAGTCTTTGCCTTAATATCAGACAAATCATCGCTATTCTTCACTTTATTAAGCTCAGCAATTGCATCCTCTACCGGCTTTTTTTCATCAGCCGTAATTTTATCACCGGCATCTCTTAGAGCTTTTTCCGTAGAATAAGTCAATGTATCAGCCAAATTTCGCACTTCAATTAATTCTTTCTTTTTCTTATCTTCCTCAGAATGCATTTCAGCATCCTTTTTCATCCTTTCAATTTCATCTTTTGATAGACCAGTTGAAGCCTCAATGCGAACCGATTGTTCTTTGCCGGTCGCCTTGTCTTTAGCTTTAACAGACAAGATTCCATTCGCGTCAATATCAAAAGAAACTTCTACTTGCGGAATACCTCGTGGAGCTGGTGGAATTCCATCCAGAATAAATCTTCCAAGAGTTTTGTTATCTGCCGCCATTTCTCGTTCACCTTGCAAAATATGAATCTCCACAGATGGCTGATTATCGGCTGCCGTAGAAAATGTTTGCGATTTATTAACTGGTACAGTTGTATTGCGATCAATAAGCGGGGTGCGTACGCCACCCATTGTTTCAATGCCAAGCGTCAAGGGAGTCACATCCAATAGCAAAACATCTTTTACATCGCCTTGCAAAACTCCACCTTGAATGGCAGCACCCAGTGCCACAACTTCATCAGGGTTTACTGAAATGTTTGGTTTTTTGCCAAAGAATTTTTCTACAGTTTGCAAAACCAATGGCATACGAGTCATACCTCCAACCAAAATCACTTCATTGATGTCAGACACTGACAGTTTCGCATCCGCCAAAGCTTTCTTGGTCGGCTCCAAAGTTTTTTGCACTAATTCACCAACCAATTCTTCTAATTTTGCGCGCGTCAACTTCATTACTAAGTGCTTTGGTCCATTCGCATCTGCCGTGATAAAAGGTTGATTAATTTCAGTTTCAACAGCAGTTGAAAGTTCAATTTTCGCTTTTTCAGCTGACTCCTTGATTCTTTGTAATGCTAATGAATCCTTAGATAAATCAACACCTTCTTGTTTTTTAAATTCATCAATAATCCAGTGAATCAAAACTTGGTCGAAGTCATCGCCACCAAGGTGAGTGTCACCATTGGTTGATTTCACTTCCACAGTGTCTTCAGAAACTTCCAAAATTGAAATATCGAAAGTTCCACCTCCAAGGTCATAGACTGCAATTTTTTCATCTTTCTTTTTGTTGAAACCATAGGCCAACGCAGCGGCGGTTGGTTCGTTGATGATGCGCAAAACTTTGAGTCCCGCAATTTCACCAGCTTCAATGGTCGCTTTTCTTTGTGAGTCATCAAAGTAGGCTGGCACGGTGATGACAGCTTCAGTGATTGATTGTCCCAATTTTTCTTCCGCATCCGCTTTCAACTTGGCCAACACCATGGCTGAAATTTCTTGCGGAGTATATTCTTTGCCACCCATCAAAACTTTCACGCCTTCGCCAGCTTTGACGATTTTGTATGGCATAGTTTTCATGTCGCGTTCCACTTCTGGATCATTGAAATGCAAACCAATCAATCTTTTGATAGAAAACAGAGTGTTTTCTGGATTGGTCACAGCTTGGCGCTTGGCCAAAAGCCCCACCAATCTTTCGTTAGTTTTTGACATCGCAATCATTGAAGGAGTGGTTCGCACACCTTCTTTGTTCTCCACGATAACTGGACTGCCACCCTCCACAACTGACATTGCAGAGTTGGTTGTCCCGAGGTCGATACCTAATACTTTACCCATATTTTTTTATTCGAGTTATTATTTTGAGTCGTCACTCAAATACAATCACTCTTAAATTAATTTATTACTAATGTACTTCTTGACTTTTTATCATTTTTATTCTAAACTAAATTCAATTTAAAGGAGGTGATGTATAATGGATGAGTTTGTGAATCTTATTAGATTGTTTGGGGCTGAATCAGTGTGCATAGCCAGAATAGCGCTAGGCACAAAAACCACGGCAAATGAGTTGGAAAAATTCATTCGCAGGGAAAAATTAAGCCCTGAAAACTAGTCAGGAGGAACCGCATAGCGCATAGCGCATGCGGTTTTTTAATTATCAAAAATTTAATGAACTTTTTGTATCTTATCGCTATTCAACAACCACTCTAGCTGCTCGAATAATTTTATCATCAATCCCATATCCATTCAGAACTACTTTTTTTATTTTATTTTTAAAATAAACTTTCTTTTTTTCACTCTCTGTTTGTTTAATATCATCAACTGCTTCGTGAATCATCGGATCAAAATCATCACCTACATTTACTGCAATTTCCATTACACCATTTTCCACCAAAACTTGCTCAAGTTGTTTTTGAATATACATAATGCCCGTCACCCACGCATTGTCTTTTTGCTCCTCTGGAATGTGCGACGTCGAAGCGTGGAAATTGTCGATCACTGGCAGAATTTGCAACACGATGTTTTGAGTTGAATAGCGAAGCAAGTCTTTCTGTGATTCCGCTTGCCGCTTCTTGTAGTTTTCAAAGTCCGCCTGACACCTCTTCCAGCCTTCCAAATATTCATCGGCTGGGGATTTCTCTGCATCAATTTCATTTTCTATCACTTCTTCTGGAACATCTTTCAATTCCTCCTCTTGTTCAATTTTTTCTTTTTTGTTTGTCATATCTTTTTCAATTTACTAGTTATAAGTTACTAATTACTACCGCGAATATCACCACACTCGTGCTCAACATTTTGCGAACATAATTGAGCAAGGATTTGTTCTCGGCATATTTCATTCTTTTTGGTCCAATAATTGCCAACACGCCTTTCTGTCCAGATTTGGTTTTGTATGGAGAAACCACCAACGAACAATTTGGAATGCCTTTGATTGGATTGTCTTTGCCGATGAAAATTTTCGTTTCATTGTCTTTGACATTCTTCAAAATGAAATCAATGTTCTCGTCAATATAGTCCAAGGCTTCCGCCACTTTGCAAAATTCATCCACTTCCTGAAATTCTGGTTTGCCCAAAAGTTCTTTGATGCCAAACTCAGAAAAATCTTTTTCAATTGTGCTGATGGCCAAGTTGCCACTGAGTCCCGAAAGTAGTTTGGCAGTTGTGCGGGAAAGTCTTTGGTTTTGCGCTTTGAGTTTCAAAAGTTCAGTTTGCAATTTTTTCTGATCCGCCAAAGAAAGTTCCGTGTCGCCCATGATTTCTTCGACAAAATATTTGTAACCCTTGTCAGTTGGGATTCGCCCAGCGCTGATGTGCGGTTGATGCAAAAATCCATCTTCTTCCAACTTGTTCATATCATTGCGAATGGTCGCTGGACTCATATCAAAACCATATTTTTCTACCAAAACTTTTGAACCCACCGGAATAGCTGTTTCGGTGTATTCCTCAATGATGGCTGCAAAAATTTCTTGTTGTCTTTTATTCACTGGATGCTAATTATTACTAATTATTAAACGAATGCACGCAAATAATTTTTCTTTCAAATTCACCAAACTCTATCTGTTTTTATCTTATATTACAATTATAAATCCCTGTTAGCACTCTGTCAAGTCGAGTGCTAATTGTTATTTTATACTGTTTTTAAAAGCTGTCAAGATATAAAAAACAGGGTGGTAGCCAAAGATCTTGGCTACCACCTAAAAAATCAAGTTAATAAATTATTACAGCCAACATCTTAAACCAAACCTATTTTTTAATCTTATCACTTTCTGGAATCGGGTCAAATCCCCCGTCATTCCAAGGATGACAACGCAAAACTCGCCTAGAACCCAGCACAATTCCTTTCATCACTCCGAAGCGATTGACGGCTTGGTGGGTATATTCCGAACAAGTCGGATGAAAGCGACAGCCGGTAGTTTGTGAAAAATTGCTCAAAATCCCATGATCCAGAGAAATGGTTTTTTGATAGATTCGAATGAGCAATAATACAGCTTTTTTCATAATTTGTATTCTACACCTTTTACATCTTTTGTCAATCCTTTTTTTATGCTAGAATAAATTAGAACATATTAACATTTTAGCAATATAACAATTTAACAATTTGCTTTATGCAACAAATAAAATCCTCTAAATTCAATTGGGTTGATATCCAAGAACCCAATGCTGATGACATCTTGAAAGTTCAAAAAAAATATAACTTGCATCCCCTGGTGATTGAAGAATTTTCCACGCCAACTTTGCGACCCAAAGCAGCTGAATACGACAATTCACTTTTCTTGACCATTCATGTGCCACTTTTCGACAACAACTTGAAAACAACTTTCCCGGGTGAATTGGACATCGTCATTACCCAAGACACTTTGATTACCGCGCATGATGTGGAAATTTGGCAGTTGAGTGAATTTTTCGAAAACATTCAAAAAAATAAGGCGCAACGTGATCGATATATGAGTGAATCGCCAGCCAAACTTCTCTATTTCATTATCGAAATGTTGTTGGAATCTTGTTTCCCGAAACTTGATCACATCTCGCGAAAATTAGATTATATTGAAGCAGAAATTTTCGCCGGCAATGAAAAAGGTATGGTACTGGAAATTTCTGTCGTCAAACGAGACATTTTGAACTTCCGTAGAACATTGAAACCACAACGTTCCGTCATCGAATCATTGATCCAAAGCAACTATGCCTTGATTGATAAAGATTTGAAGCTATATTTCCAAGAACTCATTGGCACTAATATTCGAGCTTGGAATTCACTAGAGAGCACCAAGGAAACCATTGAATCATTGGAAGACACCAACAACTCTCTACTCTCCAACAAGTTGAATATGACTATGAAAGTTTTAACAATTTTCTCAGCCGTAATGTTGCCAATGACTGTTTATTCCAATATCCTAGCCATGAGCGCCGACATTCCCTTTGGGAAAAGCCCGCATGCGTTTGTGATTCACACCAGCGTCATGCTCTTTGTCGCTGTCATCACTTTCATCGTTTTCAAAATAAAACGCTGGATCTAGACTTATTCCGTACTCAGCGGACAGTCAGTCCGCCCGACATTCAGACACTGGGTTGTCCAACAAGAATTACGAATGCGAGACACCCAGTGTCTTGCCTTGCTAGCAAACTGAATAATTTAAATAAAAAAAATTATGTTAAATCTATATAATACCCTGAGCAGAAAAAAAGAAGAATTCAAATCCATTCACCCTGGCAAGATTTCGATGTATGTTTGCGGACCGACCGTCTATGATCATTGTCATCTTGGGCATGGTCGTGGTTATGTTTCAATGGACATAATTCGTCGCTATTTGGAATTTTCAGGTTATGAAGTTCGTTATATAATGAATTACACGGATGTTGGACATCTTGTAAATGACGCTGAGGAAGGTGAAGATAAAATAGAGAGAAAGGCTAAGACTGAGAAAGTTAATCCAATAGAGATTGCTAACAAATATATTGAATCATCCGAAGAAGATTTTAAAGCACTCAATATAAAGCCAGCTACATTCAATCCTCGTCCAACACAATATATTGCGCAAATAATTAAATTCGTTCAAGACTTGATCAAAAAGGGTTACGCTTACGAGATTAATGGTTCTGTTTATTTTTCTGTTGAAAAATTTCCTGAATACGGAAAGCTTTCTGGCCGAAATGTTGATGATATGATATCTGGCTCAAGAGTGGAGATAAATGAAGAAAAAACAAATCCTCTTGATTTTGCTCTTTGGATCAAAGCTACTCCAGAACATATTCTCAAATGGGAATCACCTTGGAGTCTTGGATACCCAGGTTGGCATATTGAATGTTCTGTTATGTCCTGTGATTTGCTTGGACAAGATACTTTTGATATTCATGGTGGTGGCAATGAAAATATTTTTCCACATAATGAAAATGAGATTGCACAAAATGAAGCCTATCTCGGAAAAAAGATGGCCAACTTTTGGACTCTTTGGAGCATGGTCAATGTCAATGGCGTAAAAATGAGCAAGTCATTAGGAAACTTCACAACTATCAAGGACGCATTGAAAGAATATAGTGCCTCAACAATTCGACTTTGGATAGCTAGTTCACATTATCGTAGCCCCATAAATTACAGCATCGACTCGTTAGCGCAATCCAAAACAAACCTTGATACAATAAACAATTTCTATTCTCGCCTTTTGAGTCATGAACCGACCACTGATGAAAAACTTTCCGCTATGACCTTGGACAGTTATTGCCAGGATTTTGAGGCGGCCATGGATGATGATTTGAACACGCCCAAAGCTATGTCAGTGATTTTTCAATTTGTGACTGATGGCAACAAACTCCTAGACGAAAATCTGCTTGGCAATCCAATGGAAGCCAAAAAACTTTTAGAAACTTTTGCCAAAGTTCTGGGCTTGATTTTGCAAGTGGCCGAAATTCCAGAGGCGGTGCAAAAAATTGCCGAAGAAAGAAAAGAGGCGCGCCAAAACAAAGACTTCGCCAAATCTGATGAATTGCGCGATACAATTGACAGATTAGGCTACATAGTCGAAGATATTAAAGATAACGATTTTATTATTAAGCAAAAATAATATGACAAACAATAGTCCTTGCGGATGTGATCACGACCACGAAGAACCTGCCTACGCTAAAGCTACCAGCGATGCACCCATGGCTGAGCAGGCAACTGCAGAACATGAGTGTTGTGGTGGCGAATGTCATGGTTGCGGTGATGACGACAATTCTGAAGAAGATTCTTGTGGTTGTGGACACGACCACGGTCATGATATGCCAGCCATCACTCCCGAAGAAATGGAAAAACTCAAAGCCGCCATCATTGAAGCTGGCTACAAAATTGAAGAAACACCGGAAGGAGAGCTTAAAATTTTGGAAAAATAAATATTCAAATTAGTGCGTATTCATCCGACCTCACTGGATCACCAATAATCTGCCCAAAAAAAACCTCATAGCTCTAAAACTATGAGGTGGATGAGGTGGATGAGTGCTTAAGAAGGGTCGCAAGCCTTACAAGTGCTATCTGACCAGAACGGATATGAACACGAAGGACATTGCAACATAACAGGTTCTGTGTCGTTACCACCAGCAGCATTATTGGTAGTAGCATCTTCAACAATTTCTTTTTTGTTTTCGCTTTCGTCTTTCATCTTGCTCCCTCCATCTGATATTTATCCCTGATTTCAACACCACTGCCAATATAATATACTTAAGCTATTTTGTCAATAAAATAACGCAATGAAAGCATGTAAGATAAATTCAGTGGGTTCTTACAATTTGACCGTAATCATAATCTCCATCCCATCACGTAAAATTGTCAAATCAATCTTCTCACCTTTTTTGTGCAAATAAAGTAGGTCTGGCAAAGATTTTTCCAAAGTTATTTTCTGATCATTAACTGCCGTAATGATGTCATTTAATTTTAGTCCCGCCGCTTGTGCGGGAGAATTAGTGATAACCGCCAAACCTTGTTGACCAGAAGCTGAATAGATCAAAGCGCCAGCTTCAACACCTAGATTATTTTGCAACGCATAAATTTTAGAGAGTGGCACATAGTATATGCCTAAGGTTGGATTCATTCCAAGCTCTTTTTTAATAGCTCTTTCAATTACCAATTTAATTTTATTCGATGGGATTAGAAAAAAACTTTGCATATTATTTTTTTCAATCGCACCCACCATTCCCACTATTTGTCCAGTATAATCAATTACTGATCCACCAATAAAATATTTTTGAAAATTTAAATCAGCCTCATAAACACCTTCCAATTTTTCCGATGACGACAATCCAAACCCAGCTAAATTATATTCCGGATTAAAATCACTAATGAGTCCGGCAGCATAACGATTTGTATATGAGCCAAAACTATTAGCCACGGCAATCACTTTTTCACCACCCCTAATGTTATCTGAGTCAGCAAATGAAGCTGATGAAAGATTGTCAGCGTTGATGCTCAGAAAGGCTAAATTGCTAAAACTATCGACACCAAAAAGGCTCGCCTCATATACAGCACCGTTATAAGTCATTACCTGATATTTTGAATCTACCAAATTGATAGCTGAGGCATATGTCATAACTATTCCATCTCCTGTTACAACTACTCCCGTACCATTTTTTGAAGCCACAGCATTTTTTGCGCTTGTACCCTTGGCGCCATTGTCGGCATATGACACAATATTCACCACTGAAGATGAAACTTGATTAGCAATTTTGCTAATGGAGGTTTCCTCTTTGACTGTTATCTGTTCAGTTCGATTAATTATAGTAATATCTTCTGAACCCTTTTTTAAAAATTCATATTTTGAAAAAAGCTTGGTTGTGCTGAGATATGGAAAGAAATAGCGATCTGCAATCACACCGCCAAATCCGCCGAAAACCATTAAAACTAAAATAAAAATAATTTTTTTAGTAATTTTTTTTGTCATTTTTTTAACTTTAAAAATTTTATAGACTTTTGACTATACAACCGGTAGCCATTTCGCGCTAAGCAACACTAAACTAATTATTACTGAAAAGAAAACCATATTAGCTACCACTCTTTTTTTACTTAAAAGATTCAATAAAAAACTTTGCACAAGATCCCAAAGAACATAATATAGTATAAGGGCAATCACTCCTGTAGTCAAATATCCAAATGGCCAAAAATTCATCGTCCAAATAAGCTCTGACATAACCAGTGCTAATAAAAAACTATAAATCCAAGCAGTTTTTTGATTATCTGGCTTAATAATCAAAAAATATTGATAACTGACAAAAAGTGTTACTAATAAATAAACAGTCATTAAATAATACAAGGGTACAAAAAAATTCAGATACATCCCATAGGAGGCTGAATAAGTAAAGAAAATTGTCGCAGTCATAGCTGCCATATTCATCCCCCTAGCTGTCTGATCGCCAGCATAGAGTCCCAAGCGATAGGCCCCAAAAAGTGACAAATAATACATTCCTGAAGCCAACACAATGAAAATTTGTTCTTCCAAGGACATGGTTATTAAATATAGCAGTGTCACGGAAGACAGGGTGAAAAAAATTGGCAGAATTGCAAAAAACCATCTACCTCCAATTTTTTTAGCTCCATAGGCTGAAATTATCAACAATGCTGAAATTATCCAACCTACCCACTCCTCTTTCCACAAAATCAACTCCAAGCCAAGGAGAAAAATGAGACTTTGCAAAAGTGGTTGAAATCGTAAAAACATTTCAAAAAAATTAGAGCCTGTTCAAAATCTCATGCCTAGATAAAATTTTCTAATTTCGAGCGACCTGCCAGCAGGCAGGAAACCATGAAAAGTGAGAAAGGCTATCGAGATAACCTGACGAGCTTTGAGGGGTTTGCAGCCGAAATTAGAAGATTTTAGCAAGGCTTGCAATATCTTAGTTTTAAAATAAGCGGTGAGATTTTGAACAGACTCTTACTACTTACTATCCCTACTATATCATTTTCTGCTGGCAAAAACAAATCAGCCCATTTCAAGTCTTTTCCTTGCATACCTACAAGATTATTCAACAGAAATTGCGCTTACTGGACAACTATCAGCTACTTCTTGGCAATTGCAATCCCCACATTCTTGCGAGATAACCTTGGATTTTCCATCTTCGATTTTGAACACTGATGAACAAAGGGATTCACAAGTCCCACATCCGATACAAAGATCGTCATTTACTATTGCTTTTAACATATGTTTTTACCCCGTTAAATTCGGCCTTGCCAACTATTTAACTGGGTGATTTTAAAAAATTATTTATTAACTAGAATATTATTGAGATATCTCCTGCTGAATTAGTATACAGATTCTTTTCAAAATCCTGCATATCAGTATTCACGAAATCAACGGTAGCATTTTCTTTATTCCAGCGATATTCTTTGATTGGGATTATTACACGCATATTTTTTTCTTGCTCCAAGAGCCAATCAGAAAAATTCTTTTTACGCACAATAATTTGACTAATCCTAACCTTGCTTATTCCATCTTCTATCTTTTTATCATCCACTTGAACAATATGAAAGCCAATTGAACTTTCAACTATATCGCTTCGTTCACCTTTCTTTACAATGAAAGCGGTCGTGGCAATCTCAGGCATCATCTGATCAAATGTGAACCAACCCAAATCACCGCCATTTCGACTGCTATCTCCTTCGGAGTATTTTTTAACTACATCAACAAAATCCGTTCCATTTTTTAATTCACTCTGTGCCTGTGTTATCTTATTCTTTGCTTTGATAAAATCCATATCATTCTCACGCATATTTTTCTCCAATTCTTCACGATACATATCTGGTTGAACTATTTTTTCTTCAAAGTCGTCAAGCGTCCAACCATATAAATTCATCATGGTTTTCGAAACATATTCACCATTATCAGATAATTGTGAAATTTTTCGACTCACATTCTGTGAAACCATTGCTTTGCTAATAATGATGTTTCTACTAATGGCTAATTTTTCAACGATATTGTTTTCAATTAATTTATTTAGCAAATCTTTTTCTTTTATTTTCAATCTATTTTGCCCATCAGCTGTGGTAAAGTCGACTCGATACCCAACATCAGAAAAATCTTGATTTTCATAAAATTTTTTCACTGAAGATAGATTATCAGCTAATTCACCAGCGGTCACAAAAACGTTCCCAGAGATAATAGCCACTGGAAAATGCAACCAATTCACTGTTCTGCTAATAATTGCATTACGCACACCAAAGCCATAAAATAAGACTGCTACCGTCAAAACAAACGTTACAAGTATCAGCAAGCCTGATATAATAATTGTTCTTTTTTTGATATTTCCTTTCATCATAAATTAATATTTAAATAAATAATTCCACCATTTTTGATAATTTGACAAAGACTCTTTTTTTTCTTGGCTGCTAATGTTAACTAGTTGTTCAATTATATTTTTCTTAATCATACTTGGTTTAACCACAATCAGATGTTCATCTGGACTTTGCATATTTAATTCTCTGCTTTTTTTTTCAGCATAATCACTACTACTATAATACGCTAATTTTTCCTGCATAGTAGCGTTGTCTCGATTGATACGATTTTTTTCTTCTATCAAAGCATCAATAACGAGCTGTTTTTGCTTTTTCTGTTGCGTCTCCTTGTAAATTGCAAAAATGACAAATCCCAGAACCACCATCCCCATTAACAAACTGACTTTTATTAAAACCAGGCTAACTTTTTTTTTGTCATTCATAGAATTATTTACATATACATCAAGGCTGGTGCAACTGTAAAACCAATCATCGCCAAAACAGCCAAAACAGAAATCACCACCCAAAGCCTATGTATTAGCTTATTTCTCCTTTTTATATTCATACAAGTGACATCAAATCTCATTTTTAATTATGTGTACATCTTATCAAATTTTACGTCACAAGACAACTATTAGAACAATTTATTGGGATTCAAGTATTTGTCCAAAGTGAAAATCCAGTTTTCATCATTTTCCAAGCCATTCTCACGCGCCATAACTTTTTGGTTGAAAAGCCATGCAAGATAGCCTGAATCCTTTTTAGCTACTTCACTCACTTTCTCTCCTATATATTTTCCAAAGTTGAATTTTTTGATCAAAACTGGCCGTGCAGAAATTTCCATCATTTCTTGCAACACTTTTTCTTCTGTTCCAAAATCAATTAACATTTGTTGGAAATATCTCTCAAAAAGTCGTTCCAAAACACGCACATCGCCCAGAGCGTCATGAGCACAGGCTTCCGTCACTTCCAAGTCAAAATAATATCTCAAATATTGCAAATTATATTTCGGAATTTCACCATCCACATCCAAATGTTGGGCGATTTTCAAAGTGTCAATAATATTTTTTATCTCAATGTTTTCACGCTTCAAAATTCCCGCGTCAAATTGCGCGTTATGAGCCACCAGAATATTGTCACCCAAGAAAATGCTTTCCACCTCTTTTTTCATCTGCGATCCATCAAAAGGTTCTTTGTCGGCCACCATTTTATTAGTGATATGCGTCACCGACATGGCCTCAATTTCAATCGGCACTGGTGGCTTAAAAAGCGCTTCCGACTCTTTGCCGGAAAAAGAATAAGCCAATTGACATAAGCGACCGTCTGCCCCAATACCCGTAGTCTCGGTGTCCAAAAAAACTAAATTACTCTTGTTCATATTTTTTATTTTTATTATGTTTACATCTTAAAGCGATTCGCATATTCGTAGATTTGCATCCGCCGCGGCGGATTCGCATCATTTGTATTATAATAATCTATTTCTTCAACACCGCCAAAAAAGCATCCGATGGAATATTGACCTTGCCAAGGTTTTTCATTTTTTTCTTGCCACGCTTTTGTTTGTCTAGAAGTTTGTTTTTTCGGGTCACGTCACCCCCATATAGATAGCCCGTCACATCTTTGCGATAAGGTTGAATGTTTTCTCGCGCAATAATTTTTCCACCGATAGCTGCCTGCAAAACAATTAAAAAGTTTTGTTTCGGCACAGAGTTTTTCAATTTTTCCACAATCGCCTTCCCCTCACTAACTGCCTTTTCCCTCGGCACGATGCGTGAAAAAGCATCATATTTTTCATTGGCCACCAAAATATCCATCTTCACCAAATCATTCGACCGATAATCCCTGATTTCATAATTAAGTGAAGCATAACCTGAAGAAGCACTCTTCAAATCATCATGCAAATTCGTGATCACATCCGTCAATGGACAATCGAAAGTCAAAATGATTCGTTCACTGTCAATATATTCCGTGTTCACATATTGCCCACGCGTGTTGCGCATCACCTCCATGATTGAGCCTAGATAGGTTGCGGGTGAAATGATGTCCAGCTTGGCATAGGGTTCATAAATTTTGTCTAGGACTGAGGCATCAGGCATTTCCGTAGCTGAATAAATCTTGGTGCGCCCAGGTTTGTTTTTCACTTCAATTTCATACACAACGCTCGGCGTAGTGATGGTTGGGCTGATTTCAAATTCTCGTTCCAATCTCGACTGAATAATTTCCAAATGCAACATGCCCAAGAATCCACAACGAAAACCACGACCCAGCGCTTGACTTGATTCCGGCTCAAATTCAAAAGCAGCATCATTGAGTTTCAATTTGTCCAACGCATCGCGCATGAAATTATAATCATCACCTTCAGTTGGATAAAAAGAAGCATACACCATCGGGGTCACTTTTTTATATCCCGGCAACGGCACAATTAAATTCGTTTTCATTCGCTTATCATTCGCGTACATTCGTGAGTTAGTTATAGTGTCCCCCACGCGACAAAATTCCACACTCTTAAAACCGGTAGCCAAATAACCAATATCGCCCGCCGTCAGAAGATCGAATTTTTGCATATCCGGTTTGAAATAGCCAACCTCCACTACATCGCTATCTGCCATACCAGCCATCATTGTGACTTCATCATCACGCTTCACGCGACCATCCAAAACTCGCACATAGGCCACCACACCTTTGTATGTGTCATATTTTGAATCAAAAATCAAAGCCCGCAAAGGCTTTTCGGCGTCGCCTCGCGGATGTGGAATTGTGCGCACAATTTCTTCTAAAAGTTTGTCCACCCCCAAGCCAGTTTTGCCAGACACTTCAAAAATTTCTTCTTCCTTGCAACCCAAAACATGAATGATTTCTTTTTTCACTTTCGGCGCATCGGCATTGGGCAAGTCAACTTTGTTGACCACTGGAATAATCTCCAAGCCTTGTTCAATCGCCAAATACAAATTCGACAAAGTCTGCGCTTGCACGCCCTTGGTGGCATCCACCAACAGCACCACACCTTCCACGGCCGCCAACGACCGAGAAACTTCATAACCAAAGTCGACATGCCCTGGAGTGTCGATCAAATTCAAAACATATTTTTGTCCATCCAGCTCATAGTTCATTCGCACAGGCTGCAACTTGATGGTGATGCCACGTTCACGCTCCAAATCCATCTGATCCAGCAACTGTGCCTTCATATCACGCTTTTCCACAGTCTTGGTCAATTCCAAAAAACGATCAGACAAAGTGGATTTCCCGTGATCGATGTGAGCAATTATTGCAAAATTTCGAACATTTTTCTGGTTCATAGTATATCTAGCTTAGCCCAGAATCGCAGAATAATCAAGAACTGAGGATAACCTCAAAAATATTAGTTTCTTTTTTAGCATTATCGTATCATATTTATATCCCACTTACCTCTTCCGTGCTTTCGAGGATGATTTGTTTGTTTTTGAAGATTTTGCGAGTGAAGGAGTCACGGAACAGAATGAATTCTTCCAGGCGCAAGAAATGGCTGATACCAATAAAGATTGCAAATCCGACAGTTAATGAAATAACCAGTTGCACAAAAACGCCTAGAAATGTATCTAGATTCATCAGCGAAGCAATGCCATATTTTGTGATTTGAATGCCAATGCCTGCCACAATGGAGGCCACTGCAATTTTGGAAAGTGACCTGATGATATTCTTATCATCCAGATTATCAAAGCGCGCGCGCAAGAAAAATAGCAATAAAAACATTTGCACGATGTTGGCCAACGAAAAAGCAATAGCTAAGCTCAAAATCTGCACATGACCAATCAGCAAAACCACTGCAATAATATTTATCGCTTCTACCACAATAGCGATATAGAATGGAGTTTTTGTATCTTGCAAAGCATAAAAAGATCTAGCGAGCAGTTGCACTGCACTTTGCGCAAACAAACTGAACGCCAAAATTCCCAAACATTGAAAAGTCAAAATGGTGTCCTCCCAATCAAATTTACCGGCGCCTAGAACTACTCGCACAATTTGTGCGCGGAGTACTATCATAAACACACTGAGCGGAATAACAAAGAACAAGATCTGACGAAAAGTTTCCGAAAATGCCTGCACAAATTTTTCTTTCTCATCTTTAGCCGCCAAAGCCGCTAGGGTTGGAAAAACGGCAATGGAAAAAGAAATGCCAAACACACTAAATGGCACACTGGCCAAGTTCTGGGAAAAATTGAAAACGGCCAAGCTGCCAGCAGCCAAAGTTGAAGCAAAAATTGTAATAATCATCAAATTGAATTGACTAATGGCAATACCCGTCATTCTCGGCAACATCAAAGTGAAAACTTTGCGCACATTTTTATTTTTCCAGGCTGAAACAAATTCCCAACTGTGCTTATAGCCTAATTTTCGCACCGTCACATATTGCAATAACATATGTATCAAAGCGCCAAACACCACGCCCCAAGCCAAGCCAACTGCTCCCAAAAATCTCACCAACACCGCGATACCAAAAATAATTCCAATGTTATACAAAAGTGGCGCCACGGAATAGACTATAAAATGCTTCATAGAAGTCAACACTCCACCCATGATTCCGCTGATGCCCAACAGAATCGGACTCAAAAACATAATGCGTGTGAACAACACGACGCTTTCAATTTTTTCTGGTGAAAATCCAGGTGTAAGTAACTTCATCAAAAATGGTGTAAAAATCGCACATACAGCAGAAATTAGCACAATAAATAACAAGGCCAGATTCATAATGCCATTGGTCAATTTCCAAGCCTCTTCATCATTGTCCTGACTGCGCAGTCCAGTAAGCACTGGGATAAAAGCCGCACTCATCGCGCCCAAAATCAACAGATTGTAAATCAAATCTGGCACCCGAAAGGCCGCATAATAGACATCTAGTGTGTCACCTGCGCCGAAAGTTGAAGCGAGCATTCGATCGCGTACCAAGCCCAAAAGATTACTCAATAGACCAGCCACTGTGATTACAAAAGCCGCTGAAATCACCGACTCAGTCGGACGAGAGTTCATCAAAAAATTATCTTTGAGAAGTTTTTGAATCATTTATCCTGTCAAATAAAAAATTAATTTAATCCTACTGCCTTATGTATTTAATCTGTTTGTTAAACTTAAACAGAGAAATATTGCTGCTATTTGACAGGATAAGCCCCGTCAAAAAAATCACACCTATTCTTTAACAAATGCCGCACCAATAAATTTATCTGACTTCAAATCAGTTTCCTTTTTAAATGACTTGCCTTCCTGTGTGGCATCCTCTGGATAATTCCAAATTGTTTTGAAGTTATTCGGATAACTGATTTCTGAAATCAATTGACTTCCCACACTACCGGATTGTTTTTGTGCCAACAATGAATAACTGTCGGCGGCTGCAGCATCTGTTGAGTTGGTAAAAATCTTGAATGGCAACAAATATTTATAGATTACTTCAACAGTTTCTTGTGGGCTCACATAAACCCAATTGGCAAACACAGTCTTGTCACCATCATCATAAACACGCGTACCACTATCTTCATCAATCACAATTAAATCTTCTTCTGTCTGAATTTGCGCATCATGTTTGAAGCCTAGGGTTTTATAATCTAGCGGCGGTGAATTGAATTCACGCGTCTGTCCAGAGGCTGAAATCAAAGTGGAACCCTTAGGCACATAGACTCGCATATAATCAGCATTAACTTTGTTCCACCACTCCTTAGCTAGACTGCCTCCATTATGATGACGTCTAACCGTCACAGTGTCAATCACAGATCCATCTTGTTGAATTTCAGCTTTATGTGAGATCGTCTCATCCACCACGCCATCAGTTTTATAACCATTAATATTGGTGTTGATCACACTTAAATAATCCTTTTGCGTACTCAAAACTTCGCCTGACCAACCCATTTGCGAAATGATTTTTTCAATTTCATAATTTTTTGAATAGATAAGGATTTGTTTTTCGTTCAAGCTCTGCATCAAAACATTCATCGTCTTAGCCATATCCGCAAAATTCTTAGTCGCGAAGATTCTATCCAAAATCTTCGGGGCTAAATCCGCCAGAATCTTTTTTGGTTCATTCAATTCTTTATCATAATCTACTTCAACCTCATATTGAATTTGCTCAATGAAATTCTCACTGTCCACTGTCACGCCATAGTCTGGCATTTCAATTGGTCCTGTTACTGCCAAAAGTTTTTGCATCACCATTGGAGTCATTGTAATTACACCATCCACCGTTGGACCACCAGTTTTTTCATAAAACCAAGCAGCCTTCTCAGCCGACTTGGGAAAATCTGGAAACCAATTGCTGTCATGCAAGCTCCAGGCAGCTGAAATTTTCTGGATTGGCGCTGGCGGAATAACTTGCGCTTTCAACTGTCCGTCTGGATTGAAAATTCCATCAATAAAAAACTTTTTAATGTTGCCATTGGAAATATCCATCAGACCATAGGTTCCAATAAACCCACCAGTGGCGCGCATCTCTTGATTGTTTTGAAAGAGGAAAAGATATTTTCTTGGACCATTGCCACCCAAAACATCCGTGAAAATCTTGCTATTATCCGAGAAGTTAGTTACAAAATATTTTGCATCTGGCAGTTTGCCCTTCAAATCAACAAATTGCGCTCGCTGAGCTTCTGGAATATCCGAAACATTCACCGCATCTAAATTGTCTTGCAAATCATCAATTAGGATCTGAATTTCTTTCAAATTATTGTCTGCGTCTTGGAAAATCTTCAAGAAAGAAACTGAGCTGTTGTTTTTGTCGAGTGGATTTTTAATGCCATCTGTCATCTGCATAATTTCACCTGCTAAAACTCCCATACGTGAGATGTCTTTGCCAGCTTGCGCAATGTGCGCCCCCGAAGAAAGTTTAGACAAAAATGGAACAAAACATGATGATTCAACCAAAACTTTTCCAAGACTATCAATATTTTGGGAAATTTCACTAAATTTATCATAGGCCTCATTGAATTCAAATTTTGATTTTTCAAAATCCTTGCCCGCAATATTTTCTTTAGCCATAGCCAAATTTACATAAGCATCTTTGCCTGTGCCCAGAACATCATCCTTGATTTTCATGCCACGATTGAAAAAGCTAATGCCAAAAATCACAAAGAAAATGATCGTTGCCATGCTCGAAAAAGAGAAAGCAAATTTTTTATAATTATTAAGCGCAAAAATTTCCGACCAAGCAATTCCAGAATATTTTTTGTATTCCTCAACTTCTTCAAAAAAATTATTTTGAGACAACTCTTTCTCCATTTGGAACTTCTGTCCGAAATCAACATTCACATTTTGCACATTCTCCAATTCTGGATACAATGAAATTTCTTCATGCAAAATCGGATTTTCTGGCGCAACAGTTTCTTGCGGCGCAAAATATTCAGAGTTAAATACAATTGATTCTTTTGGAGTTTGCACAGCCTTCCCCATAATTGGTACAATTTCCTCCTGTGCAACTATTTTTGGAACTTGATATTCAGATTGAAAAATAACCGGCACACTCTCTGAAGGAAAAGCCTCGCCAAAACGATAGATCATTGGAATCTTCTTCTCTTCTGGTTTCAAAATGACATTGTGCACAGTGTCATCGCCGTACTTGATATCTTGAAAATGTTGTCCGAAATTCTGTGGCAAAACAGTTTTTGATTTTGCAACTTTTTCAGGTCGTTCAAATTGCAAAATTCTACTGCCACGATTAATTCTTTCCAAATCCAAATCACCAGTCGCATTAACTGGCTTCACATCGAACATCTGTGGGATTATTTTATTTCGATTTTTGTTTTGCATCAACTTAATATATTTTCATAAATCAATTGTGTTTCTTGTGCCATTCTCTTCCAGCTATATTTTTTTGTTTGCTCAAATCCTTTTTCAATCAATTCTTTGCGCAATTTTTCATCACTGATTATCCTCAGCATAGCTTGCGCAATTGAATCTACACTGAGACCATCAAAGAAATAAGCGCTTTCGCCCAACATTTCTCGCATACATGGATGATCTGAGGAGATAACTGGCACACCTTTGCTCATCGCTTCCAATGGTGGCAAGCCAAATCCCTCATAGAGTGACGGGAAAACATTAGCCAGTGACTGATGAAACAACAAGTCCAATATGTGATCAGAAATGTCTGACAACAGAACGATGTTGCCAATCTTCCGTTCGACTATCAGCTTGCGCAAACGATCATAAAAATAATCACGCTTGCCAACCAACACTAATTGCAACTGCGAATTTTTTTCTAAAACCTGAGCAAAGGAACTAACCAACCTCTCCAAATTTTTGTGTGGATAGGCATTGCCCACATAAATCAGATATGGTTTTATTATAGCATATTTTTGCAAAATTTCTTGCGCATTTTTAGCACTAAACATACAATGATCCTCCGCTGATTCATAAGTCACAAAAATCTTCTTTTCCACTGCCTTGCCATAATTATCTATAATGTCTTTTTTGGTAAATTGCGAGATGGTGATGATGCGCTTGGCACGCACAATGGCCAAGTGAATTACCATACGATAGGCTAAAAATTTCAAACGATAGAAAATTGGATGCAAAGTACTATTGCGCACTGTCGGAAAATGCAACAAGGTCAAATCATGAATAGTTACGACAAATTTTTTGAAATACGTTATTGGCACATTGAAATGTGGAAAGTGCACCAGATTCAAGTTATGTCTATACAAAGTCCAAGGAAAATACACCTGCTCAGCAAAGGTGTACCATTGATAGTCAGCTAAAACTTTCTTAAAATTTGGATTGCTAGGTTGATATTCTTCAAAATTTTCCTTTTTGAGAAACACCAAATACTCGTTCCCGTCACCCACCGAAACCTTCTCTAAATTCTCAACCAATTTTTGTGTATAGCGCCCGAGACCCTTTTGTTTGATCCCAAAAAAGCGCGCATCAATGCCAATCCTCATAGTCCAATTATACCACCAAAACACCAAAAAAAGGAGCTTAGCTCCTTTTCCGCTATTTTTTCTTCTTAGCTAATTTATGCTCTGCGACATTTTCCCTAGAAAGTTCTTTTAACAATTTATCCAACTCATAAACTTTCGGATTCACTTGCAAGGCGCGTGCGTTGATGCCAAGCAGTTTGATGCCCGCCAAAGTGCGAACGCGCGACAAGGCCACATAGCCCATGCCGTATTCAAAAGCCTTGCTCAAATCCATTTCCACGGCGTCCAAAGTCATGCCTTGGCTTTTGTGAATGGTGATGGCCCAGGCCAAACGTAACGGCACTTGACTGATAGTAGCCAGAGGCAAACCATCTTCTTCAATTGACCATTTTTCAGGCGTGGCAATGATCATCTTGCCAGCACTAGTATGCACGATTGGAATGCCTTTGGCCGTAAAACCAGTGACTTCACCCAATGTGCCGTTGACATAGCCCGCTTCAAAATTGTTTTTCACAAACATCACCACCGCACCTTTCTTGAGCACCAACGTTTCTGGTGCCAAACATCCCTTCTTCACTGAATTAGCAATATATTCGATGCCCGTGCAAGTCATTTTGAATGTGCGCGGTTCTTCTTGGATTTTTTGCAATTGCGCATCATTAATCACATCCACATTGGCATTGTGCGTATAAAGCTTAGTCGGTGTGATTTTATTTTTAATCTCTTTATTGGCTCGCGCTGTCAAAAGCTGCATAGTTTTTTCATCACAAGACCGTGTGCGAATGTCATTTAAAATTTGGAGCATTTGCCGATCTTCTTGCCGATGTTGCTCTTCCAGATAGCAAACTTTTGGACGCATCTCTTCCCAAGCATCTGATTGATTGACTAAAAAAGTTTCTTGGCCAAATTTTGTGATGGGTGGCAACTGAAAAAAGTCACCGCACAGAATGACTTGCAATCCACCAAAAGGCAGAAAAGGTTCTTTGAATTTTTTGCAAATACTGTTGATGATGTCTAGCTGATGCGCGTGCAACATCGAAACCTCATCAATGATGAGCACCTGTGTTTTTTCAAAACGCTTTTGATGATAATTTCGGCTTTTAAGTTTTTTGAAATCTGCTTCCGTGAAAGTCTCACTGATGCCCATGCCAGACCAACTATGAATAGTTTGACCATTCATGTGCGTGGCCGCAATACCAGTTGAAGCCGTGATAGCCACACTAACATTTCGTTCTTTCAGATAATCGATATATTGTTTCAATAAATAGGTCTTGCCACTGCCAGCCGGACCAGTCAAAAAAATATTATGTCCGAGTTTCAAAATTTCTAGAGCTGTTTTTTGTTTCATATTTTATTGATCAGCTTCAAAAAGTCCTCAGCTGGTTTTGTCCAAGTGAATTTTTTAGCTTGTGCCAAACCGCGAATAATTAGTTTTTCACGTAGCTGCGTGCTTGAAAGAATTTCTTGCATGGCATGCAAAATTTCATCCGGCCTATCTGGATCAATCATGATTGCTCCTAGGCCAGCGATTTCTGGCAAGGATGAATTGTTGGAAATGATTGTTGGCACACCACATGCCATAGCTTCCAAAGGAGGAAAGCCAAAGCCTTCGAATTTGGATGGATAGACAAAGAGTGACGCCAAATTCAAAACAAATTCCTTGTCGTCTTCTTCCACGAACTTAACCAACACAATATCATTCTTGCAATCAGATTGCTCGATTTCCGCAAAGATCTTCTTACTCAGCCACCCTTGCGACCCAGCAATCACTAGCTTATATTTTGCCATCTCAGCTTGACCAGCCTCAGCCGCATCTTTTTGCAGTTGCGCATAGGCCTGAATGATGGCAGAGATGTTTTTGCGTGGCTCAATGGTACCAAGATACAAAATAAATTTATATGGCAACTTATATTTCTCTTTGACCCTAATCAAATTTTCATTGTTGCGATCAACAATTTTAAATTTTTCCGAAATCCCATTGTAACTGACTGAAATCTTGTCTGGATTTATTTTGTACAAATTCACAATGTCCCGCTTGGTTGAATTGGAAATGGCGATAATTTTGTCAGAACGCTGACAGATTTTTTTCGGATTGATAAACATATGCCAAAACCTCCGGACCCAAGAAAAAGTTTCTGGATATCGCTCAAATGACAAATCATGAATAGTTGAAATCAGTTTAGTTTTCCGACTCATACTGCCAAAAATTATGTTGGGCATAAAAATAATATCAGCCCCACCAATTAGCTGATCAATTTTTGGCCAGCTCAAATACCAAAACAAAAAATTCAATAATTTGTTTGGCCAATTAAATTTTTTGAGTGTCACATTGGGATATTTTTCAACCCAAGCAAAGTCGGCTTTCGCAGAACGAAAAGAATTGAAAAAAAGGATGAATTCATCCCGTGTGTCCAAAGTAAAAATATTTTGCAAAAGATTGCGAGTATATTCCTCAACTCCTGTTCGCCGACCTTCCGCTAAGCATCTGACATCAATTCCGATTCGTGCCATTTTTGTCTTGAGCGAAGCGAGAAGCCACAAAAATGAGCATCCCTCACTAATTCGCTATCTAAAAAAATTATTTCAATTAAAACGTAGCCGCAGGCGAGTTCGCAAACAAAATTATCTCTTTACACCAAAACTTTATTGGAATTAGTGCGGGATAACATCCTAATTATTATTTCAAATAATGCTTCAGCATCACAATCCAAAATCCCAAAAACATTCCCATTGCCAATGAAGCTAGCAACAAGATTGACGGGATAATTCGATCCTGCACGATGACTGGATTTTGCGCCACCACCGCAAACCAAGTATTTTCATCTTGATTCTTGTTCAAACTTTCTGTATTTCTTCCAATAACCTCCAAAACTGCCGTTGAAATTTTCTTGGCTGAATTTTCATCTTTTGCCGAAAAAGAAACTGACACTATTTGTGAAGAAAGTTTTTCTGCCACAAAAGTCTTGGACAATTGACGCAAACTCAAAACATTTGAATTCATCCCTGCTTCATCCAAAACATCTGCTGCTGTGCGCGCATTCTTGAGCCATTCCACCACAGTCTCGGCAAATTTTTCATCCGCCTGCAAACGATAAAAATCGTCATAGCGATAATCAGCGGTTTGTTGAAAGCCACTGCGCGTGATATTCAAAGCCAACGAAGCTGAAAATGAAATTGGTTTCAAAGTGAAATAAGCAAAAGTAGCAAGAATAACAATTGCAACAATGGATACAAATAATTTAAAATTGTCTTTGAAGATTTTTAGATACTCCTTAAGCTCCATATATTTAAATTTTCAATGATCAATTTACAATTTATAATCAATGTTCAAATTTTCAATTTTAAAATTTTGAAAATTTAGTCATTGAAAATTCATTGGAAATTGAAAATTTGAAATTGGAAATTACAAAATTTATCAAAAACACTACTCGCCCTAAAATCTACCATTTTTTATTTGCTCTTAAAATCCATATACTGCGCATCTATATATTCCTTTATTCTAGCCTTAAATAGTCTTTTGTCAAACTTTTTGGCCTTTTCTCGGTTATATTCCGGATTATATTCCAAAGTATCCAACTTCTGCACGGCCTCCACGATGTCTGAAACGGTCTGAGATTCGAAAAATATGCCTGATTTGCCTTCTTCTACATGTTCTACTACGTCCCCTCCTCGGAAAGCCACAATCGGCTTGCCAGAGGCCAAGGCCTCCATAGCTACAATTCCAAAATCTTCTTCTTGTGGAAACAAAAAAGCCTTACACTTGGCATAATATTTCGGCAATTCAGAATCCGGCACCCGACCAAAAAACTCGATATTTGATTTGGCTAATTTCTGCAATCTTTTCATTTCTGGACCGCGACCAATAATCTTCAATTTAAACCCCAACTTATTGAAAGCTTTGATTGTAATGTCATGACGTTTATACGCTACGAGTCTTCCCACCATTAGAAATGATCCGTCATTTTCATTGCTCATATAAAACCTGTCCACATCCACTGGCGGATGAATGACAGTGCTATCACGTTTATAATATTTCTTGATGCGCTTAGCCACGAAATTTGAATTGGCAATGATTTTGTCCGGACGCTCAGCGCTGACCCTGTCCCAAATGCGAATATAATTCATAAAAAACGGCACAATCTTCTTGATGATACTGGGAAAATCAAAATCACTGGTATATTTCTGACAATCATCCCAAGCATAACGCATTGGAGTGTGTATATAGCACAAATGCAAAGTATCTGGCCCAGTGATGATACCCTTGGCATAGCTAGAAGAATCTGACAATACGATGTCATAATTGGAAAAATCAAATTGCTCAATCGCCATGGGCATAAACTGCGGAAAAATTCGATGATGCTTTTTAGCAAACGGTAATTTTTGAATAAAAGAAGTCCTGATTTTTTTGTCCGCAAAAACACCGTGCATCAATTCCTTGTTGTACACTAAAGTATATATTGGCGCGTTTGGATACAATTCCGTGAAGCATTCCAACACCCTCTCCGCCCCGCCATATTGAACTAAATAATCGTGAACTAAAGCTATTTTTGCCATAATTTTCTTGAGTGATAACGAGAAGATAAAATTATGAGCATCCCATACCAAATTGGTTGCGGGACACACCCAGTACACTTATTTTACCTTTTTTTCAACTTTTGAACAATCTTGCGCAGTAACTCATCCAAAATCTAATGATTGCCCTAGTCGATTTATCATTTAAAATCTAATCTTGGAGATAGCTAAACAATTAAGGCTATCTCCATGAAAATGAGTTTAAAATCAAGAAGAGAATTGG
>Ga0209211_10003483_pt1 | contig 25518 bp, 30 predicted proteins | sample RifGroA2_FD_183992 | JGI IMG/M metagenome (GOLD analysis project Ga0209211, IMG submission 183992) | Groundwater microbial communities from Rifle, Colorado, USA - Groundwater A2 (SPAdes) (version 2) | ecosystem: Environmental > Aquatic > Deep subsurface > Groundwater | place: Rifle, Colorado...
GTCGGGGTAGCGCCGGAGGCGCCGCGTTTGGCGGTTCCGTCAAGCGAAAGGCTTGAGCAGATTGTTGCAACAATAACCAAACACAGCCCAGAAGTGCAAAAACTCCTGGCAGCTTGATTTTCAAAATATTTTTGTTTTTTTCAAGAAAAAGATATTCTTTGCCATCTGAATTTATGTTCTCTTTAGCTCCCTGTCAATTTTCTTATACAACTCTTTAAAAGTTGAATCGTTCACAAGAGCCAAATCTGCCATCTTAATGGTTTCATCCACCTGCTGGTTTGTTTCTGATTTTTTATTTTCAAGGGCTTCCTGTTTTTTCAGCTCAATTATTGTTTTTGCGTCTCCAATCCTGTTTCTTGCAACCATTCTCTTAAGCCTTGTTTCAGTCGGCGCATCAACATTCACAAGAACAAATTCTTTGTTTTTTTGCAGTTCTTTTACTTCAAACGGGCTCCTTATGCTGTCGATGACGAAGTTCACATGAGGAGTTATTTTTCTGTGCTCATTTATCCTCTCATTTATTTTTGAAGCGATATGCCCAGGCCCGAATTTTGACCTTAACTCATTCCCTAAGCTTATCATGTTCTCCCTGGAATGCTCTATTTTTTTCTTTGAAAGCTCTTCTCTTATGATGTCAGAAAGTGAATAGCCAACAAATCCCTTTTTTGCCAAGTACTCTGCAACAGTCCCTTTTCCTGCGCAGTTCTTTCCAGTTAATCCTATTATCAAGAAAAATCACTTCTTTGTCAGCTTTTCAAGCTCTTCCTCAAACCTTTCAAGGTCCTCAAATTCGCGGTAGACAGAAGCAAATCTGATATAGGCTACCTTGTCAAGGGATTTCATCTTCCGCATGGTGAGCTCTCCAATGGCCTTTGAGTCAACTTCAACAGAGTCCCTCTTTCTTAAGTCAGATTCTATCTCATCAACCAGTTTTTCAACCTTTTCAATCGGAATCTGCCTTTTTTCACAGGCTTTCATGATGCCGTCAAACAGCTTTTTTCTCTGGAACCTTTCCCTTTTGCCGTCTTTCTTTACAACAATTATGTCTGCTTCCTCCACTCTTTCATAGGTGGTAAATCTTTTGCTGCATTTCAGGCATTCCCTTCTTCTTCTTGTTGCCTCAAGGTTCTCTGTTTCCCTTGTGTCAATTACCTGTGTTTCCTCGTGGCTGCAGTAGGGGCATTTCATGAAGATGCAATTTTCTAAATGTTTATAAATCATTCTGTGATTTTGCCCTGAATGCAACCCAAAAAAATCAATGTTGGCGGCCAGGCTGTGATTGAAGGAGTAATGATCAGAGGTCCTTTTAAGTATACTGTTGCAGTTCGTAATCCCAATAAGAAGATTGTCCTGAAAAAAGGGATAGTCACAAAGAACAAGCCAAAAATTTTCAAATTGCCTTTCATAAGGGGCTTTGTGAACCTGCTTGAGATGCTAATCATCGGCACAAAATCATTATTGTGGTCTGCAGAGAAGAGCTCAAACGAAAAAGAAAAAATCAGCAAAAACGAGCTCGTTTACACCCTAATCTTTTCCATTGCAGCTGTTATTGTTTTTTTTATTGCGCTTCCTTACGTCCTTACATATCTGATAGGCTTTTCAGAAGACAAAAAGCCGATTTTGTTCAATCTCGTTGACGGGCTGATTAAGATTGCTATTTTCTTGGGATATATTTATGCAATCTCCTTCATGAAAGACGTGAAGCGGCTTTTCCAGTACCATGGGGCAGAGCACAAGGCGATACACTGCTATGAGCACGGCCAAAAATTAAGCACAAAAAACGTGCAGAAATTCCCAACTTTGCATCCAAGGTGCGGGACTTCCTTCCTTCTTCTTGTTTTTGTTGTCAGCATCCTGGTTTTTTCAGTGCTTCCTTCAATAGTGCTCTTCACATTTCCAGCTTTCTCTGCCCTAGGCTTTTGGGCAAAAAAGGCCATACTTTTCCCCTTGAGGATTTTAATGCTCCCTTTAATAGCTGGAATCTCCTATGAAATATTGAAGATTAGCGATGCAAAGCAGGGAAATTTTCTTTTCAGGGTAATATCCTTTCCCGGCCTGATGCTGCAGAAAATTACAACGCAGGAGCCATCCAATAAGCAGGTTGAAGTCGCAATTAAGTCTCTTAATGAGCTTCTTAATTACGAGAAGAAGAAATAATCTATTTTTTTATTCTTCTTTATCGTTTTTATTTCTAACTTGTCGCTCAGCTTGCAAATACCGAAGAATAATCTTCCAATAAGAAAAAGCACCCTTTCATGTGATGTATGTGATTAAGCGACGTTATGACTCAAACTTTCCCTCTGGAGCGAAGCGATATATCAAGACATAGAATTAAGGGATTTGGTGTTTAGTTTTTTTTGATTATTTTTAACTATAGAGTGGTTACAGAACGAAAGATTTAAATACTTCAATTATTTCATTGTTTAATATGAAATTGGTGGAATAAAATGACCGTGAATCAAAGTAAAATTAATGACCCAAGATTTTGGAAGTTATGGAGAGATTCTGGTGCAGTTGAAACTATTGAAGATGCTTATAAGAGAAATCCAGAGTTTGAAACATATTTAGGAAAAGTAAACTTGATTAGAAGGGGATATATGGGTTATGAAACTGAAGCAAGGCAATTGGCCGAACAAAACGGGATTCCACTTAAAGCTCTAGAGGAAGCATTACCAATTGGAAGAGAAAAAGAATATATACGAAAAGTAGACTCTGTTAGAAGGGGATATATGGGTTATGAAACTGAAGCAAGGCAATTGGCTGCACAACACGGGCTTTCACTTAAAGCTCTAGAGGAAGCATTACCAATTGGAAGACGAAAAGAAACTGCTCGAAAAAAAGCAGTTTATGGACATAACTGATTTTTTACTTTCATTCTTTAAACCAAATCTCCCCTAGTTTTTGGGACTCCAAATTTATTGAATACAGCAGCTGTTTTACAAAGTTCCTATCTTGCTGATTTGATTATCTCAAAAAAGCTTTTTGCGCTTAATGACGCATTTCCGACTAAGCCGCCATTAATGTTTGGCATTTCCAGCAGTTCTTTTGCGTTTTCAGGCTTCATTGAGCCTCCGTAAAGAATCCTGACTTTTTTTGCTTTTGCTTCATCATATATTCCCTTTAAAATTTCCCTGATGAAGAGATGCGCTGCCTCTGCATCGTTTTTAGTTGCAGGTTTCGTATTTGTATTGCCTCTTGATATTGCCCAGACTGGCTCGTAAGCTATAGTGACTTTCTCTATTTCTGTTACATCCCTTAAACAAGCGAGCAATTGCGTCTCAAGCACATCTTCTGTCTCGTTTTTCTGCCTTTGATCAAGGGTCTCTCCAATACATAAAATCGGCTTTAAGCCATGCTTCAGCGCTGCATGCATTTTCTTGTTCAAAAACTCATTGTCTTCATTGAAAAATTCCCTTCTTTCAGAATGGCCAATAAGCACATATTCACAACTTGCGTTCTTCAGCATCAAGGCAGAGATTTCCCCTGTAAATGCTCCTGACTCCTCGTGATGCATGTTTTGCGCCCCAAGCTTAATAATTGAGCCTTTCATTTCACTTCCGGCAGCCATCAAAGAAGTATAAGGCGGGCAAATCAGGACATCAGCTTCCTGATGATCTTTCAATAGAACTTTTAGCTCTTTGATTGTTGAAATTGCATCATCAACAGTCTTATTCATCTTCCAGTTTGCGGCTATGAGCTTTTTCATCTTAAAAATGCAAAGTTTTCCTTATTTAATATTTTTTGCTTTTGATAGCAAAGTCAAGTTATGTGTGTCAGCAAAAATCAAGTCTGAAGTTGCCATCTCCTTTGCGAGGCTCTTCTACAAATAAAATCTAACTGACAAGGGGGAAGTCCCTTACGGGGAATGTCAGTTATCTTCAAACAAAAATACAGCCGAGCTTGATGGCAACTTGGACAAAAAGACTTGATTTTTGCAATTTTCCCACTTAACTTGACTTTGCCGCTTTTGATTTCAGCGTATAATATCCGATTATCGTGGCTGCTGATGACAAAATCAAGATTGAAGCAGAAATCCTGGCTGCTAAATTCTGGAATATCTCTTCAGGATACAGCCTTGTGAGCATTTCTGTCTCAGGATTGAAAAGATAAGTCCCTTCCTTGAAGAAAATCCTGTGGAATACGTCAAAGCTGGAGCCAAAATTGAAATTCATCAAAATGTAAATTACGAATGAAAAAGCAAGGGTTGCAACTCCTGCATGCAGGAGAGTTTTTCCAAAAAAAATCTTTCTGTTATACTTGCCATTCATTTTCTTCAGGAAAATCACTGAAACTGCGCAAAAAATGCCAATAGAAATCAGCAAAAGGACTTTTGACATTGAGAAAAGCCTTCTGACGTCTTCCAGATGTGATTTTTCCCTGTCATTAAATTCAGGGCTTAAAACCCCATTTTTTCCATTGAGAAATTCCAGAACATTGCGGTTCAGAAATTTATAATTAGGGACATTTTTGCCAATCTCCAGTTCATTGAGCTTTTTGTTAATGTGGCTTTCATCAAATCCAAGAAAAATGACTGATCCAAGAAATATAACGGCGGATAAGGAAATTGCCAGCGCCACTCCAAGAAATCTCGTAGTTGGATTCATTTATCAAGAATAATAACCTTTTTTTCTTCTTCAACTGCCTTTTTTATCGCTTCCTCGATTGAATTGATGTTTTTTTTCCCCTGCAGCTTTTGCGGCTCATCCTTGTGCTCATTGAAAATCTGCCTGGCAGCCTTGAACTGGATGTCTTCATCCTTTTTGTCTTCTTTTTTGCCTTCCTCAAGCTGCGCCAGGAGATCCTCCTTTTTCTCGTCGTCTTTCTTTTTCTGCTGGTCAAGCCTCATGTAATCAGTTTTATTGTCTTCACTGGAACCATATTTCTGGTCATGGTATTTCTCTTTTTCAGCGTGCTCTTGCCCGTACTTTGCTGATTTGTATCCATGCTGGAGTTTTTCTGTGTCCCAGTTTGCCTTGTACATTTTATGATGCTATCAGCCCGTTCCATATGGACTTTTTTATCTTATACCCCCTCTTGTTTAAAAGCTCAATCTCCCTGTTGTTCGTTTCCAGAACCTGGGCTTCAAAATCCAGGTCTGGAGTGAATTCATCTAAGTTTAATATAGGTTTCAATTCCTCCATCAAAACACCCCACTTGTTCAAATTTTTGCCAGAGCAGAATCTATCATCTTCCTTAAATCCGGCTCTGGATGAGCGCCCACAAATCTTTCCACTTCATTCCCATTGTTGAATATGATCATGCATGGTATTCCACGAACATCAAACATCACAGCAAGCTCCTGGAATTCATCCACGCTAAGCTTGGCAAACTCCAACTTGCCATTATACTCCTTTGAAAGCCTTTCAAGAATCGGCCCAACAATCCTGCACGGCCCACACCAGGATGCCCAGAAATCAACCAGAATTGGGGATTTTCCCTTGAGGACTTCCTTTTCAAAAGTTTCCTTGTTTAATTCAATCATTAAATTAAAAGGATTAATATTTATATATAAAGTTTTGGATTGTGAAATTTATTTTTTTCTACACAACATTTTAATACTACTTAATATGGGCCAATTGCATGAGATTTGACAAAGAAAAATCAGTCCTGATTCAGGCGGGAAAAAATGCGTCGAGGATTTTTATCAGGTATTATGGGAAAACCCAAAAAATAAAGCAAAAAGACAACAAAAGCCTTGTTTCGCAGGCAGACTTGGAAGTTAATAAAACAATAATAAACACCATAAAGAAAGCATTTCCAAATCATAATATAATGACTGAAGAAAGCAAGTTTGATGACCAGAATTCTGATTTTACATGGATTATTGACCCAATTGATGGAACCCATAATTTTGTCAGGAACATTCCAATTTGCGGCATTTCAGTTGCCTTGAAGTACAAAAAGGATATCGTGCTTGGGCATATTATTATGCCTGCAATGAACATCAATGCCTTTGCCCAAAAAGGGAAAGGCGCATTTGTGAACGGGAAAAGGATTAAAGTTTCTGCAAAAAAAGAGCTCGATAATTGTGTCGTTGTTTATGAATTATCTTACAACAAAAGGCACGAAAAGATAGAAAATCTCAAGAGCTTTTCCGGAAAGCCAATTGATCTGCGGAATTTTGGGGCTGCAATCTATCATTTGCTGCTTGTGGCAACTGGCAAGGCAGACGCTTTTGTTATTTTTTCGACTAACCCATGGGATGTTGCAGCAGGATTTGTGCTGGTAGAGGAAGCAGGCGGGAAAATTTCCGGCATTAGGGGCAAAAGTTATTCTCTTTCAGATACTAAATTTCTGATATCAAACGGAAGGCTGCATGGGCAGCTGCTGAACCTGCTCTTAAGATAAATTTTTATCACTAAAACTGAACATTTGGGTTTCAAAAACAATAAAGTTTATAAATAATGAACGTTTTTTGTTGCACAGGTGGTTTAAGTGTTGGACTTAAGCGTTATTTTCACAAAGCTGAACATAGAAATCATAAAGCTTCTTTCACGTGAAAAGCTTCACATCAGGGAAATTGCCGATAGGATAAAGTGCAGCCCTGCAAAAGTGCATTCATGCATCAAAATTCTTAAGCAGTATGGCATTGCAAAGGAGATAGATGACAAGAACAGAAAAGTCATTGTGCTGAATTACGACAATGATGCAACAAACCAGATTCTTGGGCTGATAGGAAATGAGAGCAAGCCAGTTACTGTTGAAAAAATCGGCTTGTTTGACACAATCAGCCCTCTTGATTTCCGCTATTATGGGAGGAACAAGAAGATTTTCTCAAAGCTGCACCCTTATCTGACAGAAGCTGGCTTTATAAGCTATACTCTCAAGGTTGAGGCTGCACTGACAAGAACTCTTGCAAAAAACAGAATCTGCTCAGGCAAGATAGCAGAAGAAGTTGAGAAAGCGTGCAGGCAGGTGACGCCTGAAGAAGTCTACGCAGAAGAAGACAGAATAAAGCATAATATGAGGGCATTGGCAAACTGCATAAGAGACAAAGTTTCTGCAGAAGCAAAGCCATTTGTGCATTTTACATCAACAAGCTATGACATAATTGCAACTGCCGACGCAATGAGGTATAAGGAATTCACAGAAAATGTACTTGTCCCTGAACTTTTAAGCCTGGAATCAACATTGATAAGGCTCGCATTAAGGGAGAAAAACACTTTGCAGATTGGAAGAACGCACGGCCAGCACGCAGAGCCAATCACTTTTGGGTTTGCAATCTCACAATTTGTGAGCAGGCTTGGCACATCAATAATCAGGATAAGAAGGGCTGGCAACAACTTAAGAGGGAAGATGTCAGGCGCTGTCGGAGCTTATAATGCCTCCTCATTGTTTTTTGAAGACCCTGTTAAATTTGAGGAGCAGGTTTTGGATGAGCTTAAACTGAAGCCATCTCCTGTTTCAACCCAGGTTGTGGAAGCAGAATTTCTTGTTGATTACCTAAATTCAGTAATTTCAGCTTTTGGAATCCTTGCAAACCTTGCAGACGACATGAGGCACCTGCAAAGAAATGAAATTGCAGAGGTCGGGGAATTTTTTGAAGCCAAGCAGGTTGGGTCTTCAACAATGCCCCAGAAAAGAAATCCCATTAATTTTGAGAATGTGAAGAGCATGTGGAAAGAGATGATGCCGAGGATGATTACGATGTACTCTGACCAGATTTCAGAGCACCAAAGAGACCTTACAAATTCCGCATCAATGAGATTTATACCTGAAATCCTTGCTGGATTTTATGTTTCTGTCGTTAGAATGGAAAAAATAATGTCTAATCTTTCAGTTGACAAAAACAATCTTGAGAAGAATTTTGGAATGGCAAAACATATGATTATAGCAGAGCCGTTGTACATTTTGCTGGCTGCAAATGGTCATCAGGATGCCCATGAATATGTAAGAGGAATGACCTTAAAATCACAGTCAACAAAAAAACCACTGATAGAGCTTGTCAGAAATGACAAATCAATACAGCCTTATCTTAAGAAGCTCAGCAAAAGGCAGCTGGAGATCCTTAACGATGCATCGAAATACACGGGATTTGCCCAAAAGAAAACACAAATGGTTTGCGAGCATTGGATTAAGGAGCTGAATCTGGGTATTTAATCAAAAATGCAAAAAAATAAATCAGTGTTAAAAGAAATCCCACTTGCTGAGATTACCTTGCGAAGGTACGAAAGGCCTGTAAATCTTAATGAGAGGGACTTAATAAGAAAGACGTGCCTTTCCCTTGGCCTTCTGCAACCAGGAGACTCAAGAGACGTTATTGTGGACATTCTTAATGTGCTTGTTAAGGCAAGGAAGAACTCTAAACAATACACAAGCCGGGAGATTTGCTCTCTTGTTGCCCAGGAAAGGAAAAACAATGGGCTGTCAATGCTCGGGATTGCCCCATCAAACATAAGAAGGCAGCTGAGGAGGCTCAAGGAACTTCATATTGTTGAGAAAAGGCTGAATGCTTACAGGATTATTGAGCATGAGCAACTTGAGAAAGTCTTTGAAGAAAGGCTCGAAAAGGTTTTTTTGCCCGCAATCCTTTCAAGAGTCAGGGAATACCTGAAAAAAGTTGATGAGCTCTGAGTTTTCACTTTCAAATAGGCAAATAACTTTAAATAGGAATGCTTCAAATTAAGAATATGCTTGGCAAAAAAGACGTTGAATCTATATTGACTGCAAAAAAAATTCCTAATTGGTTCTATTACATATCTGTAATTGTCGCTTTCTTGTTCATAATTTACATCTCTATCTATGTCGCAATCACCTATGATGATATAAAATACATGAACATTGCCATTGTCTTTATCATCATAACCTTTGTCTCATTTTTTGTCATATCAGGAGTCTATTTTCAGACTAAGAAAATGGGATACCACTCCCTTGCATCAGGGCTCTTCTTTGGAGGAATGCTGTCCCTTATCATTTATACTTTTGCGGCAGTGAATGCTTCTGATATTGTGAGATATTCCATAATTTACGCAATAATTGTGACAGGAATTTCACTTTTCACGCTTCTTCCAAAGAAAGAGACACCAAAGATTGCGCAAAAAGCGCCTGCAAGGAAGCTGAATCTGCTAAAATAACTACTTCTTTCTTGGCAGAAGAATAGGGATTCCCTGGCTAATCGGATATTTCGCGCCGCAGCCAGAGCAAAGCAGCCCTTTCCTGCCTTTAGCGTACTCAAGGTCTGAACGGCACAGCGGACAGGCCAAAATATCAAACAAATCTTGTGGGATTGGGTCTTCACTATTTGCCTTAATTTTTTTCATTTTTCGTCTGTAAGAACCGAAAGCTTTATATAGTAGTTCTTTCTCTTCTCTTATAAATCTTGTTACAAAGATTTTTTAAATGTTTCGTTTGGGGGTTAAATCCTTAGGGGAAAAGGGGCTCATATTAATTAATAACACGTGGTGGTAGAAATGGCAGAATTAGTAAAGAAATGCCCGGAATGCGGCGGAATTAATCTAAATTGGAACAGAGACAGGGGCGAGATTATTTGCAGGGATTGCGGACTTGTCATTGAAGAGAAGATGGTGGATTTTTCTCAAGAATGGAGAGAATTTGATTCTGAAGAAGGCGAAAAAAGGAGACGTTCAGGGGCTCCGATGACTTACACTCAATACGACCAGGGTCTTGGTACGGAAGTCGGCCAGAAAGCTGACCTGTTAAGGCTTGGCGGAAAAGACAGGAACAAGTTCTTCAGGCTAAGAAAATGGCAGTACAGGATTTCAACAGCAATTGAAAGAAACCTGAAATTGGCACTTGCAGAGCTAAAAAGGGTAAGCTCATATTTGAAATTGCCAAAATCAGTTGAAGAAGAATCAGCAAGAATCTACACTCTTGCTGTCCAAAGAGGGTTAGTAAGAGGACGTTCAATGGAATCTGTGGTTGCAGGCGCTTTGTACGCAGCTTGCAGAAGGCATGATGTGCCTAGGACTCTTGATGAGCTTTCAGAGGCGTCTGGAATTGAAAAGAAGGAAGTCGGAAGAACTTACAGGTTTGTAACAAGGGAACTTGGGATAACAATTTTGCCATCTAATCCAGCAGATTATATTGCAAGATTTGCGTCAGCTTTGAAGCTAAGCGCAGAAACGCAGTCAAAGTCAATTGAGATACTTGAATCTGCGCAAAAGGCAGAATTGACATCTGGAAGGGGTCCAACAGGAATAGCAGCAGCAGCTCTGTACGTATCTGCCCTGATACATGGCGAAAAAAGAACACAGAGAGAAGTCGCTGATGTTGCAGGAGTCACAGAAGTCACGATAAGAAACAGGTACAAGGAACTCCTGGAAGAGCTTGACCTGGAAGACGATATCAAGAAAACCAAGAAAAAGAAGAAAAGGTAATTTTTATTATTTTTTTGTTGTAAAAAAGAAGTGATAATTCTGGCAATAGAATTACTATTTATTAAAATGAAGAATTAATTTTGCATTTTTATGGGGAAAACTTATGTATGGGATATTATCATCTAGTATTGCTGTAAGTAACGGCTACATAACACTCAGTTTAAGAGTGCGCCCGGAAGGGCTGGAACATGCAATAGATATTGCTGGCCTTTTTGTGCCTAATTTAATGGGGGATTATTTAAGGCAAAAAAACAATCCAATGGCTGGAAAGTTGTCTTTTTCAAAACACCCTATTAAGGTAAATCTGGTGCATCATACAAATGGTGATGCTTACGGAGAGCACTATCTTTTTGCTGTTCGCGGACCTTCTTCTGAAGAGCAAACATTTCAGGACTTAACAAAATGTTTAGTAGGGGAGTCTGCTGCAGAATCTTTTAGAAAGACAGTGAAATCTCATAGGGTGGAAACATCACAATTCACTAATGGATTTTACTTTAAAAAAGACCGCAAAGGCAAACCTGTAAAACAAAGATAAATGAAGTATTTCAATGTGGCATCATTTTTATTTGAATTCAAAAAGAATATTCTTAAAGTCAATTATTTGGCCGTTTTTTAAAGTGATTCCTTCTTCTTCAAGCATCCTGATTTTCTTTTTTATTTCCTTTCCTTTCGGATTTTTGCTTCCCTGAAATCCCCCAATAGAGCCGTCAGAAGCAACAACTCTATGGCACGGCACAATTGGCGCATAAGGATTGTATTTCATAGCTTGTCCTACCGCCCTGTAAGCTTTGGATTTTACAGCATGCGCGAGGTGCTTGTATGTCGTGACTTTTCCTTTTGGAACCTTTTTCAATAAAGAATAGATTTTTGCGTGGAACTTTGGAACATGTTTGAGTATTTTCATAATTCTGGAATTTCTTTGGGATATATAAATTAATGCTCCTGCCGGGATTTGAACCCGGGTCCTCGGATCGAGAATCCGATATGATTGGTTGTCCAACCTTTTTCTAAGAGGGCTTGAGCGAAGCGAAACCCTCGCTTTTCCCAAGGCTTTTCGCAAAAGGCTTCCGGACTACACTACAGGAGCACAAAAGCCTGAGAACTCAATTTCTTTTTAAAAGTAATGCCAAATTTTTGTGGTCTTCAAAATAAATGGACAATGTCAAGAGCATTAATGAAATATCCCTCACAACCAAATCATTAAATCCTGATGAGATGATAAGGGTGACAACAATGTGGCCTATAACTAAAGTTCCTGCTATGGAAGCGGCCTTGACAAAATAACCAGTTAATATGCAGATTCCAATTACAGTTAACAAAATTCCATGCAGTCTTACGAGCAAGTTCACATCAAAGCCAAATGTTTCCGGCACATAACCAATCCAGTAATCTGGGGAGATTAGTTCCCAAAGGCCAAAAACCAGGAAAAGGGAGGATATTCCAATTATTACTGTATAATATCTTATTGTACTATTGTCCATCTTCTCATTTTCGTTTCCATCCTATATTAAGCTTTTGCAAAAAAAAAGCCAAAGCATTTAAGCTCCTGAAATTGCCACTTTGCATGTATATCCCAAAACGATACGGCCAAAGCAAGATAGACAAATGTCCGTTCTGCGAAAAGCAGGGGACTTTGCTGAACAAACAAGGTGTTGTCGTCTGCACCTGCCACAAGAGTGAAACTTTGGATAATCTAAAATGTGTCTGCGGCTCAACTCTTGACTTATTGAACGGCAAATTCGGGGTATTCTTCTCGTGCAAGAGATGCGGCAATATAAATTTGAGAAAAGCGCTGGAATATAATGCTGTCAAGCCAAAAACCAAAACTGCAGTGGAGAATAAAGACAACGTTAAGATTACAAGCTCCGGTAAAAAAATAATTACAATAAGAAGCGATGATCCGAGATATTTTGACTAAAAATGGACTACAAAGGATTTAAGCTGGACAAGTTCCAGGAAGAGGCAATTCACGCAATAGAGCACAATAAATCTGTTGTAGTTTCAGCACCCACAGGCTCTGGAAAAACCCTCATTGCGGATTACATTATTGAAAGAGACTTCAGGAAAGGGATAAGGATAATCTACACTGCACCGATCAAAGCCTTGTCAAACCAGAAATACAAGGAATTTTCCAGAAGCTACGGAGAGGAAAACGTCGGCATAATAACTGGCGACGTGCAGAAAAATCCAGATGCGTTGATCCTTATTATGACGACTGAAATTTACAGGAACATGGTCCTTGGAAACGATCCTTTCATAAGCAACATTTCTTACGTGGTTTTTGACGAGATACATTTCATAAATGACATTGAAAGGGGCTATGTGTGGGAAGAATCCATTATATTCTCTGACCCTAAAACAAGGGTGTTGTGCCTGTCTGCAACCATACCCAATGCAAATGAATTTGCAGACTGGATTCAGTCAATAAAAGGGCATGAAGTTGTTGTTGTAAGGCATAATGAAAGGCCTGTTCCGCTGCACGTCAATTTTTATGACGCAGAGCTGGGAATTACAACCTTGAAAAATCTTAAGGATGTAATGGACATACCTGAATATGACAGATTCATGCATCGAAGAGTGAAATATAAGCAAAGGACTCCAAGCCATACAGAACTAATTCGGGATATCCGAAATAACCTGCCATGCCTTTTTTTCTGCTTTTCAAGGGCCAAATGCGAGAAATATGCAACAGAGCTTGCAAGAAAAAACTTTTTTGAGCCAAATCCTGCAATCACTGCATTTATCAGGGAAAAGCTTTCAAATTTCAATCCTGAAATCAACAAACTTGGGTCAACAAAAATCCTGCGCCAGACCTTGCCTTATGGAATTGGATTCCATCATGCTGGAATTCTTCCAATACTCAAGGAAATTGTCGAGGAGCTTTTTGAAAAAAAACTGATTAAAGTGCTTTTTACCACAGAAACATTTGCAGTGGGGATAAACATGCCCGCAAAAAGCGTCTGTTTCGAATCAATGAGGAAATTTGACGGGGTTTCATTCCGGACAATGAATTCAAAGGAATATTTCCAGATTGCAGGGCGCGCAGGAAGAAGGGGCATTGACAAGGAAGGCTTTGTCTATATTATGGTTGAGAGAAGGTTTTTTGAATATGACAAAATAAAGAGGACTATTCATTCAGATACTGCTCCGATAAAATCCCAGTTCAAGCTTTCTGTCAACACAGTCCTCAACCTAATTGGACAGCACAATGAAAAAGAAATCGAAGAAATCCTGAAGAAGAGCTTTCATTCCTTCCAAAGATACGGCAGGGATTTCATGAAAGCCAAGAATATCAGCCATAATTCTTTCTACAACACCAGGAAAAAACTGGAAGGAATGAGTTACCTTAAGGATGGCAAGCTCACAGAAAAAGGAATGTTTGCGTCAAGGATTTATTCTGACGAAATCCTAACAGGGGAGGTTTTTGCGACTGATTTCTACACTAAGCTTAATGAATACCAGATGCTGCTTGTAATTGCGTGCATCTGCTATGAGTCAAGAGAAAGGACTGAATTTTTCAAAACATTCCCTTCAAAATTTCTAAAGGAGCTGGAAAGGCTGATTTGGTCAAATGATTTTCTTTCAAAGGACAAGAAATTCCGTGCATTGGAATCATTGACATCTATTATCCATCCGTGTTATCACGGCTCCAGCCTCTTCAGGATTCTTGAGCACACAAACCTTTCTGAAGGGGACTTGATACGCTTTTTCAGGCAGATAGTTGACAGGCTCGGCCAGATAAAAAGCGCAACACAGGATACAAGATTAAGGGACATGCTTGACAACTGCCAGAAGCTCGTTAATGGCTGCATCAGCGACTTTGGGATTGATTAGAATTTTCTTGGGATAGCTGTTTATTATCATTTTTTAAGATTGTCACCGAATTATATAAATTTCTGCAAAGCAGAGTAGATGTTCGAAGGACTGGGAAGGGAAATTTTATTAATTTAAATGAATTGTATAAGAACAAATGGCTTTAAGTTAAAGTGTTACTACATAAAAGTTTATAAATATGATACTATTCCATAATTTTATGTCGTATCGATTTTCATTTAGCGGAATTGATGGATCAGGGAAAAGCACCACAATTGATGAAGTATCAAAAACTTTAGCCAGTAATGGGTGTAAGGTCATACATGCTTCAAGACCTTCTTGGTTTGATACTGAAGGAGAAGACCGAAGATATATGGCGACAAAGATTAATGTTTTTTTTGACTTCTTGCATGGCTGGGCAGACGCTCACAGATATAGAAGTTTGGTAGGTATAGTAAATGTTGGTTATTGTGAAGTTAGAAGACTGATAGAAAAATATGGTGAAAATAAATTCAAACCTAATATTGTCTTAGTTGGTAGGGATTCCAGTTTAGACCCTTTTGCTTATAGCACATATTATTTTCCATTTACCAGAAATTTATCTTCAGAGATGAGAATGCAGATAGTTTCATCATTGCTCTGCAAACCACGGTCTGATAAGGTATTTTACTTTGATGTGGACCCCAATATTGCTTATGAAAGGATTTTGCAAAGAATTGATAGAGAGAAAAAGTATGGGGCAAAAAACAGAGCTAAATGGTCCCATATGCATGAAAACCCAGATGATTTAAAATTTTTACAGGAACAATTTGAAATTTCTATAGAATTACTTGTAAAGGAAGATGGTGCAAACATTATAAGACTTGATGCAACAAAATCACAAGAGAATGTTGTCCAAGAAATTTTATTTAATATTGGCCGAGTGGTAAATAACACAAGACAAGAACTTCTCCCCAAAAGAGAAACATATTTGGGTATAGCAAAGCGAATTGCTTAACCAATGTTAGAGTAAGTCCAAAGAATTTCCGTGTTGTTTTTTGTTGGTCGGATAATCAAAGTTTTTCCCCGTAAATATAACCTATCGGATAACCGAAAGTCAGCAAATTTATATATTATAGTGCCTTACTCCCATTATGATGAAGCAACTGTGTGCCAAAATCAAGCAGAATCAAGCGGTGGTTGACAAATGGTTTGATGAAGAGTCAAAAGGGATTGACCTACCATTTTATTCTTCATTTGACATAAGAAACGCTGGCTACAAAGCTGTCGTAATTGATTCAAATGCCTTTCCGGCAGGTTTCAATAATGTATGTGATGGCAGCTATCCAAGGGCAATCGAGGCATCAAAAAGTTTCATCAGCTCAAGATTCCCGGGCACGAAAAGGGTATTGCTGTTGTCAGAATTGACTAAAAATCCATATTATTATGATAATATAATTTCAATAAAGGACATTCTCCAAAGGTCAGGATATGAAGTAAAAGTAGGGGCCATTGAAATGCCTGAAAAAACTGAAATGGAGAGCTTTTCAAAAGGCGCAGTAAAGATCGGGCAAATCAGGAAAAAGGAAAACAGGATTGAGCTTGAAGGGTTTATCCCTGACTTAATCGTGCCGAACAATGATTTCTCGTCATCAGATGCCTCAATTCTAAAAAGCTCAATGCAGCCAATTTCACCTGATATCAATTTGGGGTGGTACAAGAGGAAAAAACATCATCATTTCAAGGTCAAAAATAACATGCTGAGACAGGTTGCAGAATTGCTTGATATAGACAGGTGGCTTATTGGGGCATATTATGAATTTGCAGAAGAAGTGAATTTTAGAGACAAAAAGAATTTTAGTATGATAGCGGAAAAGATAGACAAGTGCATCAGCCAGATAAAGGAGAAATATTCAGAATACAATATTAAAGACACCCCTTATGTCTTTGTCAAGGGCAGCGCATCGACTTACGGAATGAATGCAATCCCGTTTTATTCAGGTGAAGAGTTCCTTAAGATTAATTCCAGGCAGAGGGCTAAAATGAACAAGTCAAAAGGAGGAAAAGATGTTTCAGAAGTTCTGATCCAGGAAGGAGTCGCAACTAAGGATGTTGTTGAAAACAAGGTGGCAGAATCGGTTGTATATTGCATCGGCAACGAACCGATAGGTGGATTTTTCAGGTCCCACCAGGAGAAGAATGAAAGGGAAAACTTAAATGCAGTCGGCATGACTTTTGCCTCAAGCCTTTTTTGCCCTTCTGCATTAGAGAAAGAGAAGATTTTTGAAGACTCAAATATCACTCAAGACAAGATAAGATTATATTTTTTCCTGGCAAAGCTCGGCACTCTCGCAATTGCCAAGGAACTCGAGGAACTAAGATGAAATGGCTCTTTATTGTTGACCCGATGGAAGGATTGGACACTGCAAAGGACACAACTTATGCGATGATGGCTGAAAGCTCCAAGAGAAAAATAGATTGTTACGTTGCCCAGATAAGCGACCTGTATTTTGACAAGAAGCCAAAGACAAAAGCGTCCAAAATAACCTTTGAAAAATCAAGGTATAATGCATTGGCTCAGTCTGACTTCTTCCTAGATGACTTTGAGATGATTTTCATGCGAAAAGAGCCCCCTTATGACATCAAATTTCACTATGCCACATTGGTGCTTTCGCTCTGCAAAACTTTGGTTGTGAATAATCCTGCCGCATTGAGGGACCTTAATGAAAAACTGATAATCCTCAACTTTCCGGAATTGATTGCAAAGACTATAGTGAGCAGCGATAAAAACGAAATAATCAAATTTGTCAGGCAGAACGGAACAAGCATCCTGAAATCACTCGATTCATACCAGGGGAAGCATATCAGCAAGGTTCAGATTAACGACAGGGCGCTTGATTCAACTATCATAACCATGACGGAAAACGGAAATCTTCCGATAATGGTGCAGGGATTCATCCCCAAAGTTGTCAAGGGGGACAAAAGAATACTTATGCTGAACGGTAAAATTTTAGGCGCGGTCAACCGGGTTCCGAGAAAAGGGTCTTTTGTCTCAAATTTTGGCCAGGGCGGAAAGGGGAAGAAGACAACAATAACGAACAAAGACCTAAAAATTGCAGATGGAGTTTCAGGATTCCTTGTCAAAAACGGAATTCATTTTGCAGGCCTTGATGTTATTGACGGCTACCTGACTGAAATAAATATAACTTGCCCGACAGGGATAAGGCAAATAAATGCAATAGAAAACAAGTCTCTTGAAGTGGAAATGATCGACTATTTCCAGGATTTGGTGCGTAAAAAATAATTCTTAAAAAATGAAAGCACTCACAATTACAGATTTGAAAAAGACCTACAGGAACGGTGTCGAGGCGCTTAAAGGGGTAAGCTTTGAAGTTGAAAAAGGTGATTTTTTTGGATTATTGGGGCCAAATGGGGCTGGCAAATCCACAATAATTGGCATAATCACAGGCCTCGTCAACAAAACCTCAGGCAAAATTTCGGTATTTGGAATTGACCATGAAAAGGATATTAATGGTGCAAAAAAATTGATAGGGGTTGTTCCGCAGGAAATGAACTTCAACATTTTTGAGAAAGTTTTTGACATTGTGGTTGACCAGGCCGGATATTATGGGATCCCAGGGAGAATCGCGAGGGGAAGGGCAGAAAAATATCTTAAACAGCTTGGCCTTTGGGAAAAAAGAAACGTGGCTTCCAGAACTTTATCCGGGGGAATGAAGAGAAGATTAATGATCGTGAGGGGAATAATCCACCAGCCAAAGCTCCTGATCTTGGATGAGCCGACAGCAGGCGTTGATGTCGAGATGCGAAGGGACATGTGGGATTTCCTTTCAGAGCTGAGCAAGAGCGGAACTACAATCATTCTGACAACCCATTATTTGGAGGAGGCAGAGCAATTCTGCAAGAACATTGCAATAATAAACAAAGGGCTGATTGTTGAGAACACATCGAAAAAAGGGCTGATAGCAAAGCTTGACAAGGAAACTTATATTCTTGACCTGCGCAAGCCAACAAGCAATGCTCCAATTTTGGAAGGATACAAAATAACTAAGATTGATGACACTACCCTTGAAATTGAAATCACCAAAAAACAGAATCTAAACATGGTTTTTGAGCTTCTTGAGAAAAAAGGAATCATTGTGTCAAGCATGCGCAACAAGACCAACAGGCTTGAGGAGCTGTTCCTTAACATAGTGGAGAATGGAAAATGAGCGTAGCGTTTGTAGCACTAATCACAATCCTAAGAAAGGAAATCACAAGATTCCTGCGAATCTGGATGCAGACTTTGCTTCCAAGTGTCATAACAACGACATTGTATTTTGTTATTTTTGGCAGCTTCATCGGCTCAAGAATACAAAACATTCATGGATTCAGGTATGTTGATTTCATTGCGCCGGGATTGATTATGATGGCAGTGATAACAAACTCGTATTCAAATGTAGTTTCTTCATTCTTTGGAACAAAGTTCCAGAAAAGTGTCGAGGAGCTTCTTGTGTCTCCAACACCCCCATGGGCCATAATCTGCGGATATTCCTGCGGAGGTGTCCTTAGGGGGATTTTGGTTGGCATTCTTGTATCTATGGTATCATTGTTTTTTACCAAACTTGCCATATTCAATATTGCAATGGTCATTCTGTATGTCTTGCTGACTGCAATTGTATTTTCACTGGCTGGATTGTCAAATGCAATTTTTGCAAAGAAATTCGACGACATTTCAATTGTTCCAACTTTTGTGCTGACTCCCCTTACATATCTTGGCGGAATTTTTTATTCAATTTCAGCCCTCCCTTCTTTTTGGCAGAAAATTTCCATGGCAAATCCTATTTTGTACATGGTAAACGGATTCAGATACGGTTTCTTGGGTTTTTCAGACATAAACATCTGGTTTGGCCTTGGGATGCTGGTTTTCTTTTCAGCCATACTCTTCACGCTTAATTTATTTTTAATTAAGAGGGGAATTGGACTGAGAAGCTGATTTTTTTAAATGATGAATATAATAACGAATAATTGGAGGGAAACAAAATGTTAAAAATTTACGGAGCAAGAGGGTCAGGCAGCGCCAATAAGGTTGAGTACACCGCAATTTTGCTGGGAATGGAATATGAATACAAAGATCTGGATTTTGCCAAGGATTTGAAAACAGAATGGTACATGAAGATCCATCCTGCAGGAAAAATTCCGGCAATGGATGACGATGGATTCATTCTTTTTGAGAGCGGAGCAATGTGCAAATACCTGTGTGACAAAAAGGGAAGCGAACTGTACCCTAAAGACCTTAGGCAAAGGGCAATTGTTGACCAATGGGCTGATTTTTCTGTCCTGCACGTTGGCAATGCCATGGGAAAGGTCGCTTACGGAAAGCTATTTGCTCCAATGAGAGGCCTCCCAATTGATGAAATTTCAATCAAGGAAGGCACTGATTTTCTTGGAAGATTTTTGCCAATTGTTGACAAGCAGCTGGGAAAAAGCAGATTCCTTGCATCCGATAAGCTGACTTTTGCTGACATTTCATTGCTTGCGTCCCTTGAATACGCTGAAAAGTCAGAATTTGACTTAAGCAGTTACAAGCACCTTTCATCATGGAGAAAAAAGCTGATGGAAATGGACTTTTTCAGGAAGGTTCACAAAAAAGGATAGAAACTACTTTCAAAAGGCAACACAAGAATTAAATATATTGGTTGCAAAAGGATACTCCATGAAAGTTAAACAGATGCCTGTTGTTGCAAATGTCCCAGAAATAATAACTAATATAGTGGAGAAAACAGCAAACCCTGCCCCTCTTGGGCTTATGGCATTTGCCCTGACAACAATACTTCTTAATCTGCACAATGCAGGGTACATTCCGTTGGATGCCATGATTGTGGGCATGGGACTCTTTTACGGCGGCCTTGCGCAAGTGATTGCAGGCTTCATGGAATGGAAGAAGAATAACACATTTGGGGAGACTGCATTCTTGTCATACGGATTTTTTTGGCTATCTCTTGTTGCAATCTGGCTGCTTCCTAAAATGGGATTGGCAAATGCGCCAAGCGCAACAACAATGGGCTATTATTTATTTGTCTGGGGCATTTTCACATTTGGACTCTTCATAATGACTCTAAAGCTCTCAAAGTCACTTCAGATAATCTTTGCAGCCTTAGTTCTCCTGTTCTTTTTATTATCCATTGCTGATTTCACCGGAAATGAAGGCCTGAAAGTTCTTGCAGGCTATGAAGGAATTGTTTGCGGCTTGCTGGCAATGTACACTTCCCTTGCGCAGATTTTGAATGAAGTCAGCGGACGAAAAGTGCTGCCGGTGTAAAATATTTCTTGCATAAGTTTATAAACTAACTTTCGCTTTTTGATTTATTCAAAAATGGGAGACTTCAATCGAGGGGGAAAGAAAAGGTTTGGCAGAAGAGATTCTGATAGGCCAAGATTTGAGGGAGTTAGAAGAGAAAGAAGTGATTCCTCAGACAGGCGCGAAAAAAGAGATTTCCATGAAAGAAGAGAATTTGATGGTCCATCCAGAGGTTCTGAAGAGCGAATGACTCACAAAGCAATCTGTGACAAATGCGGCGACATATGTGAGCTTCCTTTCAAGCCAAGAGGAGGCAAACCAGTTTACTGCAGCAAGTGCTTCAGGGGAGTCGAATACAGCGAAAGAAGCATATCCAAGGCTTCTTCCGGCGAACTTGAGCAGATCAATGCAAAGCTTGACAAGATATTGAAGGCGCTGAAGATAAATTGACTATTTTTATATCCTGGAATCACTTAAAAAAAGATGGTGGAAACTAGTCATGATGGTGGCATTTCTTTAGCGAATGATTCCATTACACTTTTAATTAACACATTTAGCAGACCAATTCCCGGGTAAATTGGCAATTATTTCACTCAACAAGATAGTTTTCTATAATCAGCCAATTTCTGCTATCCATTCTGAGCTGATTGGGCTTTTATCGTGGTATTTAGGGCTGCCCTTATTAACGCTCACAGTAAAAAATTAGGAAGACCTAGAGAATTATTAGTGTGAATTCTGTTTGAAACTTACAATAACTTTAAAAAGGAAATTGCCGTGTGTTATGTCCATATGAAATTAACAATAAGATCAAACTTTTGTTCCTACTTCATGATTATGGTCCTTGTGCTGATGGCACTAATGGTATCATCCTGCACATCAGATAAAAAAATATTGGAATTTCACAAAACAGAAATGGGATACCTTGAATTTGTTTATGAAGACACTTCATGCGATTCAGACTGCATGCGGGAATACATAGTAATGTCAAACGGAGCTGTTTTGGAAAAGATAGAAAAAGAGATAGGAAGGGAAAATGGGACTGAAATAATAATTGGAAGCATTGATGTGAATAAAGCAGATGAGCTTATCAAAGCTGCAGAGGGAATTACTGTAAACTTCAGCAATAATGGCTTGGATTGTGAGGGATGCCGTCTATACCATCTTTTTTATGGCAGCAAGAAAAAAACAACTTCCTTTACAACCTTGGTATCTGATGCTCCAGAATTCATGGAAAAATTTGAGGAAAAAATTAAGCTCGTACTAGAAAGCCAAGAGTCTAAAGAGCAATTTTTTATCCACTTTGTCTTCAAAAAGCCTCAAAACAATATTGTCGATTATCACTTTTTTTCAGATGGTATAGTGTTAAAAGAAGAATTTGGCTCCAAAAACGGAGAATTAGCCCTCTCAGAGATCCTTATGATAAATAAAAGAGAAATTGATGATATTAAGGGGCTGATAAAAGAAGGAGCCTACAACTCCAAAGATAACATTAAAAATTGCCTGAAGAAAGGCATTGAATGGGGTTATATAGAAATAAAAAATGAGGATAAATATGGGTCGATATATACGTGCGGTGAAGGAACTTCAGAGGCAGACAAGTTATTTTTGGAGTTGATTGAAAAAACAGGTGCAGGTTAAAATGAGAAAATATGTATTTCTGTTCTTGATTCTGATGATAATATTAGCATTTCAGGCTCATGCAATAGCATTTATACCCCCTGTAATTTATTTTGCAACACTGTCTATAATAGGATTCATATCGAACGTGTTTCTGATTTTGGCAGTTTGGCTTGCTGTAAAAGGCATTGCCAATAAATTGTACTTCGGAAAGCCACTTCACACTATTGTGTCTATTGCATTAAGCTGGCTTGGCACAGCACTCATAATCCTCCTATCCTCTTTATTGCCTCTTTTAGTTCTGCATCCAATAATCACAAAAGAGATTATAATCTCAAGCATTGTTTCAGGTTTTTTATGTTTCTTTTTTCTTTTGCTGAACATATATCGTCAATTTCGCCGTGCAAATTTGAAAGAAAAAACCAAATCCGTGAGAAAAATGACCATTATTTCAATTTTAGTAATCATCATTTCATTCGTATCCGCATCACTCTCAATTGAAACAATGGCACTTCAGACTAATTCCAAAGGTGCCAAATTGGCAGTTCTGAAGCCTGAATTAAGCCTGCCCTCGTTTGGCCTTGATATGGCCAGTGAAATGGCAGCTGCAGCTCCTGCTCCGGTCAATTTCCAAAGAGGAGTTTCTCTTGCTTCAAATAAACAAATTGACACTCTCTGGGTTTATCCGGTAAATTCCGATGCGTGCTTGGTCTATTTTGACTGGCAGCTCATCCTGGACCAATATCCCGAAATGAAGTGTTATTATTTCACAGAAAATAACAGGAAAGAAAGGATAAATTGCCCTATACCATTGAAGATAGACTTGTTCAGGAAAATGGCAAACTCCAAGCAAGAAGGGCTCATCAATGCCAAAGGATCCTGCAATGATACTTTCTATGTAAACATTGGAGATGCAGGATTCACATTGGAGTAGAAAAATGGAATTTGCAATGATTCTCAGCAAAGAACAAATTGATTCCCCAACCCTGGCTAAGGCCATTGGCGAAGATATACAATTACAGCAAATTCCAATTTTGCTTGAAAAAAATGAAAATTCTGATTTGGCTGCAAAATCTGCTCCAATAATGCAGGAATTCTTTGAGAAAGTGTTTGATGGTTCTGGCCCTTATTGGAAATTATATTCAGAACTGGGATTTGCTGCAATTCCAGCAAACATGAAGTATGCCATATTTCTTAACGGACAATTGTACTTCATAAAAAACGTCGAATACATATATCTTAATAATATAGGTCCGGAAAAATCAATAGGCATGAATGAAAGCAAGTTAACCATCAAGAAAAAGATTACCCTGGCAAACCTAATTTTGTCTCTTGCTGCTCCTTTTGATGCCCTAAAGCAAGTCAGGAGGAGGATCGAGCTCGGGTTTTTTGCCAACGAGCACATCCAAGACTTTGAAGAGTTTAGGAATAAGGCGATGGAATTCTGTCAATATTATAGCCTTGGCGACAATATAACAGACCCTATTAAGACTTCCAAAGAGTCATTTAATTTAGCCCTTGAGTCGCTTGTCTATTCCAATCTTGCTTTGTTATGCTTCAATCTTAAAATAAAATTGAAGGAATCAAAATCCATATCAGTCTGTGAAGCTGAAACCTTGCATGAACTGGTAAATGAAGGTGATTTTGAATCTATTAAGAAAACTTTTGGCTTTTATTCCCTTGACCCGTATGATGTAACTAAGAAAAGATTTAGAGATGGTACTGAAGAATTATCCAAGTTTGGATTTCCTGAACCACCAAAAGAATATGTGTTAAAATGGAGAGAAAATTCAAAATACCTGTGTGCAAGATTTCTTGATGTGTTAAGAATATCTTTGGAAAAGCTTGGAGAAAAAATTGGTCTTAAAGATTTAGTCTTTCATTTAACAATCCAGGAATTGGAAAATTTGGCACCTGAAAAACAGAGAGAACTGGCAAAAAATCGAAAAGAAAAATTGAAATTTTATGATGTTCTTCCGTCAAGAATGATCTTTTTTTTGGGAAAATTCTATCAGCAAAGTGAAAACCTGGAACCTGAAGATAGGATCATCCACAAGGGATTAAGTGTTTCCTCTAAATCAGTTGTATCTGGACCGGCAATCAGCATCAATTCGCTCGAAGACTTTCAGAAATTCAAAGAAGGATCAATAATAATATCGAGAACTTTATCGCCAAACTTGTCAATCCTTTTCAGAAAAGCCAGAGGAGCAGTAAGCGAAAGCGGAGGCTCCCTTGCGCACGCTGCACTTATTGCGCGGGAATTGAATGTGCCTTGCGTTGTCCAGGTGCAAGGAATTTCAAAAGTAAAGGATGGAGAGATAGTGCAAATAGACGGGCGAACAGGAGATATAGAGATTCTGGAAAAATCTGCGCACCTCTTTGTTCAAGAGCCACCTCTGAAAACAATTATTAAGCAACAAGCCAACAATATTCAATCGCTGCCGAAGGCACTTAAATCTGAAAAAATGATTTTGCCTCTTGACGAGCCGAATTTTGAATCTTATGGGGTAGGGTCAAAAGCGGCGAATTTGTCTTTGTTGTCAAGATCATTTGATGTTCCCGGAGCAGTGTGTATACCATCTTATACATTCGAAGAGATTGCAGTAAACCTGGAACTTGGCAAAATAGCTACCAGATTGAGAGATTTAACATCGAAAGATTTGCCCAAAATTGAAACGATTTCAAAAAAAATAAAGAGAGAGATAATCAATTATAATTTCACATCAGGATTTTTAGTAGAACTTAAGAGCAATATTGTGAAATTGAAGGCACAATCATTTGCTGTAAGATCAAGTGCGATTTCAGAAGATTCAGTGGCTGCTTCCTTTGCAGGACAGCTTGACAGCTACCTTAATGTGAATAATCTTGAAGAAATCAAGGCTTCTATCAAGAAATGCTGGGCATCCTATTATAACACAAGAGCAATTATTTATAGGATTGAAAAAAATATGATTGAAGAAGAACCCAGAATGTCAGTAATCCTACAACAAATGATTTCACCTATATTCTCCGGAGTCATGTTCACAAAATCCCCTGATGATGTAGCTTCCATTCGAATCGAGGCAGTCAAAGGCTCAGGCGAAAAGCTTGTATCCGGAAAAGTTGTACCAAACTTCTATAGTTTTGATAGAAATTCCTTTTTTTTGAATTCAACAAAGGAATATTCTGAGATTGACAAGAATTTGGTGAGAAAGATTGCAGAAACCGGTAAGAGAATCGAGGAACTATTTGGGCAGCCCCAGGATATTGAATGGGCACTTGATAAAGACAGCAAGCTTTGGATTCTCCAATCAAGGCCAATAACTGTCCAAATTTAAAAATAAGAACGCCGGGACTGGGACTTTCAGCCTTTTTGGTTGTTAAGTCAGGCAACGAATGCTCGTGGCTCTGTACCAAAAAAGATTTGAACCCAGACATCCTTTCGGAAACAAGCTATCATGCAGCGGTTAAGACCGCACATTCCAGGCCAACGCT
>Ga0209211_10003484_pt1 | contig 25517 bp, 35 predicted proteins | sample RifGroA2_FD_183992 | JGI IMG/M metagenome (GOLD analysis project Ga0209211, IMG submission 183992) | Groundwater microbial communities from Rifle, Colorado, USA - Groundwater A2 (SPAdes) (version 2) | ecosystem: Environmental > Aquatic > Deep subsurface > Groundwater | place: Rifle, Colorado...
CCAATCCCACCGCGCGGAGGAGGACCCGAATGGCAGGCATGAAGGAGTTCGCGGGGCTGTACTACCGTGAGGGCGCGCTCGACCCGAAGACGATGCAGCTCGTGGCGCTGGCCGCGATGGCCGCGGCCGGCTGCACCTCCTGAGTGCCCGGACGCTTCGCGGCTGCGAAGCAAGCCGGCGCCACCGAGGACGAGTTGAGCGAGACGCTGATGTACGCGATGCGCGGCGCGGCGCGCGCCTCCTGGAGCACCATCAAGGTCATCCCGGGCGTCGAGGACCTCAACAAGGAGTGGAAGACGACGTACGAGCGGGAGCAGCCGAAGTAACCACGCCCCTCCTCGCCCTCGAGGGCCTCTCGAAGCGCTTCGCCGGGCGCGCGGCGGTCGACGACCTGTCGCTCGCCGTCGCGCCCGGCGAGATCTACGGCCTCATCGGCCCCAACGGCTCGGGCAAGACCACCACCGTCAAGCTCGTCGCCGGCGTCTACCGCCCGACGGCGGGGCGCGTGCTCGTCAACGGGATCGACCTGCACGCCGAGCCCGAGCGCGCGAAGCGCCTGCTCGGCTACGTCCCCGACGAGCCCTTCGCCTACGAGCGCATGTCGGGGCGCGAGTTCCTCCACCTGGTCGACGAGCTCTGGGGCGTGCCGCCGGCCGGGCGCGGGGCGCGGATCGAGGATCTGGCCCGGACCTTCAGCGGGCTCGCGCCGATCCTCGACGCCCACGTGGACGGTTACTCGCGCGGCAACCGGCAGAAGCTCGCGCTCGTCGCCGCCCTCCTCCACGCGCCGCGCCTGCTCGTGATCGACGAGCCGATCGTGGGCCTCGACCCGGAGAGCGCGCTCCGCGCGCGCGAGCTGCTGCGCGCCTTCGCCGCGGGCGGCGGCGCGGCGCTCGTCTGCACGCACACCCTCTCCTTCGCCGAGGCGGTCTGCCACCGGGTCGGCCTCCTGCGCGACGGCCGGCTGGCCGCCGAGGGCGACATGGACGCGCTCCGCCGCCGCGCGACGCCCGAGGGCTCCCCGGAGGGCGCCTCGCTGGAGGAGCTGTATCTCCGCCTGGCGGGTCGTCCCTAGGCTCCTCCTGCGCCGCGCCGGCGCCGTGCGCGCCGTCCTGCGCGATGCCGGGGGCGCGCGCCTCGCCGTGGTCGCGGGCTTCGCCGCCGTCTTCGGCGCCGTCGTCCTCGGCGAGTTCCTCGCGTTCCGGCGCGGCCTCGAGGCGCTGCGCGGCCTCGACCTGGCCGGGCTTGCGCTCTCGCTCTACTTCCTCGAGAGCGTCCTGGTCCTGATCCTCCTGATCGCGCTCGTCAGCTACGTCGCCTCCGGCCTCTGGGTCTTCTACCGCGCCGGCGACACGCGCTTCCTGCTCGCGTCGCCGCTGCCCCTCCCGGGCCTCTTCGCGCTCCGCGCCGTGCAGACGTTCCTCTTGACCTCGTGGCCGCTGGCGGTCGTCGGCGCGCCCGCGCTCGTGGCGCTCGGCACGGCCCACGCGCGGGGCGCCGGCTTCTACGCCGCGGGCGCCGGCACCCTCGGCCTCTTCGCCGTGCTGATCGGCGCCGCGGGCGCCCTCGTCACGGCGGTCGCCGGGAGCGCGCTCCGCCGGGCGCCGACCCGCCTGGCCGTGGGCGTCGTCACCGTCGCGCTCGTGGCGCTCTTCGCCGTCGCGGTCGGCCGCGGCGTCGTCCCCTCGACGTCGGACTTCTACGCGATCTTCGAGCCCGGCGCGCTCAACGGGAAGCCCGCGTCGATCAAGTTCATCGAGACGAAGTTCGCCCTCTGGCCGAGCCACCCGTACGCGGCGGCCCTCCACGCCGGGGCGACGGGGTCCGAGGCGGGCTCGGCGGCGACGCGCGCCGCGGCGTGGCTCCTGCCGGCCGCCGTGCTCGCACTGGCGGCGACGCTCGGCCTCGGGCTCTACCGGCGGGCGCTCCCCACCGTCGCCGAGAGCTTCGTCCTGGCCGGCGGCGAGCCCGCCGCCCCCGGCCGCGGCCGGGCTCGGAGCTTCCCGCGCCGCCTGGCGGGCCCCGTCGGCGCCCTCGTCGAGCGCGACCTGCTCGCGCTCGTGCGCAACCCGCACGAGTGGAGCCGCGCAGCCTTCCTGGTCTTCCTGCTCGCGCTCTACACCGCGTTCCTGTTCGTGGCGCCGCTCGGCGAGGTCGCCGACCGCCCGGCGGCCGTCGCGCGCCTGCTCCTGCTGAACGTGCTCGCCGCGGGCTATTTCCTGACCGCCTTCGGACTGCGCTTCGTGTTCCCGAGCGTGTCGCTCGAGGGCCGCGCCGCCTGGGTCCTGTTCTCGAGCCCGGTGAGCCTCCGGCGCCTGCTCGCCGCCAAGCTCGGCCTGCACGCGGGCCTGCTGGCGGCCGCGGTCGTGCCAATCGCGCTCGCCGGCACGCTCCGGCTCACCGGCGATCCGCGGCTCGTCGCCGCGACCGCCGTGCTCCTGCTCCTGCTCGCCGCCACCACTGCTACACTGTTGCTGGCGCTCGGCGCCGCGTGGCCGAACTTCCGCGAGCCGAACCCGGAGGCGCTCTCGACGAGCGGCGCCGGCCTGGCGGGCACGCTCGCGTGCCTCGGCTACGTCGCGCTCGTCGGCTGGTGCGCGAGCCGCGTGGCGCTCGCCCTGGCGGCGGGCGGCGGTGGCCTGCCCTGGCTCGCGCTGGCCGGCCTCGTGTCGGCGGCGCTCGTGGCCGGCGCCCTCGCGCTCGCGTGGCGGCGGCTCCCGACCCTCGAGGTGGTGTGAACGATCGTCCGGAAGGAGGCGGCGGATGGCGGCAGGCGAGGCACCCATCAAGCAGGCGGTGCAGTGGATCGACGACCAGCTCGCCGACAACCCGTCGGCCGACCGCGTGAAGCTCGTCGACGAGGCGGCGCGCCGGTACGACCTCTCGCCCCTCGACACCGACTTCCTCTTCCGTCACCTCGCCCAGCGCGGCAAGCCCAAGTGAGCGAGCAGGCGCGACGCGTCCAGGCGCAGTTCGGCGCGAGCGCCGCGGCGTACGTCACCAGCGCCGGCCACGCCGGCGGCGACGACCTCGAGCGGCTGCTGGCCTGGGGCCGGCAGCTCGCGCCCGCGCGCGTGCTCGACGTCGCGACGGGCGCCGGCCACACCGCGCTCGCCTTCGCCGGGATCGCGCGCCGGGTCGTCGCCTACGACCTGACCGAGCCGATGCTCGCCGTCGCGCGCGGCTTCCTCCGGGGCCAGGGCGCCGCCAACGTCGCCTACGTCGCGGGCGACGTCGAGGCGCTGCCGTTCGCGGACTCGAGCTTCGACGTGGTCACCTGTCGGATCGCCGCCCACCACTTCGCTGACCCCGCCACGGCCGTCCGCCAGGTCCAGCGCGTGCTGCGTCCCGGCGGGTCGTTGCTCCTCCAGGACATCCTGGGCCACGACGACTCGGAGGCGAACGCCTTCGTCACCGAGGTCGAGCGCCGGCGCGACCCCTCCCACGTCAGGGCCTACCGGGCCGCGGAGTGGAAGGCCTTCCTGCGCGCCGCGGGGCTCAGCGTGCTCGACGAGGCGCGGGTCGCGAAGACGCGCCGCTGGGAGGACTGGACCGGGCGGATGCGGATGAGCGCCGAGGCCAGGGCCGACCTCGAAGCCTTCGTGCGCGCCGCGCCCGAGCGCTGCCGGGCCGCGTTCGACTTCACCCTGGCGGGCGGCCGCGTCGAGTCCTTCACCGACCGCATGCTCCTGCTCCGCGCCGACCGCGACTAGCCCGCGGCCTAGGCGTCCCGGTGGCGCCGCAGGAGCTCGAGATCGAATCCCGACGATCGGGAAGCGCGCGCCGCCATAGCTCGCTTCGACGCGACCCGGCCAGGCCTCGGCGAAGTCGACTCCGGTGACGGAGGTCATGATGTCGATGCGGCGCGGCGCGACGCCGATCTGGAAGACGACGTCCGGCGCGGTCAGGTCGGACTCGGACAGCTCGTTCAAGGGCGCCCCGAACGCGGCGAGTGCCCGGTAGACCCGCGCGGCGTTGTCCGCCGTCGCGTCGACCCAGATGTCGAGGTCGGCCGTGGCGCGAGGCTCGCTGTGGAACGACACGGCGTAGGCCCCGACGACGAGGAATCTAACGGCCGCGTCGGACAAGGCGCGCAGCAGATCGCGAAAGCCCGGGTTCACCGGGATCCCAGCCCTTGAGCCGCCAGATCTCCTCTCTCAGCCGCCACGCCTCCGCGAACCGCTCGTTCCGGCGCACCTGGGACCAGAACTCTCGGTCGAACGCGTCGCCGGCCGCCTGCAGGGAGGTTTTCCGCGCCGTGATCGTGCGCCTCATGGGACGAGTCGAGCACTGGCGGCGCCCGCCTCTCCGCGAAAGCGGCCCGCCGGGCCTGGCGTGGCGGACCCGGGCGCCCCGGGCGGGCGCTGATCAGCGCGGTCGAGAGGGGCCCACGGCCCCCGCCTGCCCGCGGAGGCGGACGAGCGTCGCGCCCCAGCCGCCGCGCTCGGGCGGCGCGTCGGCGAAGGCGACGACGAGCGGGTGCGTCGCCAGGACCGAGCGCACGATCTCGCGCTGGACGCCGATGCCGCGGCCATGGATCAGCCGCACCTCCGCGAACCCGGCGGCGTGGGCGGCCTCGAGGTAGTCGGCGACGACGGCGGCGACGTCGCGCGGCGCGAAGGCGTGCAGGTCGAGCGCGTCCTCGATCGGGATCCTGACGGGCTCGTCCTCGCCGGCTACAGCCGGAGCCCTCCCATCACGTGCTGCTGCCAGTGCTGGACGCTCAGGAGATCCTCCCCCGAGAGCTTGCACTGTCAGAACGTGGCGGCGCGCTCGAAGAAGCTCACGTCCACGAGCGCCACCTGCTCGGCGCGCGCCGTCTCCGCCACCCGCTGCGTCACCATCTGGCGCACGAACGGGATCGGGATGCGGCCGAGGCGATGGAGAACCTCCTCCGTGCAGCGGATGCGCGTGCCCGGCAGCACCGGCCCCTCGGCCGCCGCCGCCGCGTCCTCGCCCGCAGGGTGCTCGCACGTCTCGGGCACGAGCTGCTGCAGGCGCACCGAGACGTACTCGGTCACCCACTGCTGGATGCCGCGCCTGGCGGCCTCGAGGTCGGGCGTCGCGCGCTCGAGCCGGTCGTCGATCCGCGCGAGCAGGCCCTCGAGCCGCCCGAGCCGCGCCTCGAGGCCCGCGAGCCGCTGCTCCAGCGTCGGGTCCGTCATCAACCTCTCCTCCGCGCGGGCTCGAGGCCCGTCAACCGATCGCGTTGTCGAGGGGCGCCACGGCACAGCATGGGCGCCCCGAGCGCCGGGGCCGGGGGAGTCCGAGGGGGGCGTAGCCCCCTTCGGCTGAACAATCGGGGGGCGCCCGGAGTCCCTCATGACTTCAGGCGACGGGCGGCCGCCGCGTGTGCCAGTCGGTGAGGCGCTGGTAGGCGTCCGCCGCGCGCAGCACCATCGCCTCGTCGAACGGCCGCCCGACGAGCTGGAGCCCGACCGGCAGCCCCGCGGGCGTGAACCCGCACGGCAGCGAGACCGCCGGGTGGCCGGTGAAGTTGAACGGCCGCGTGAAGCGGATCAGCGCCGAGCGCACGTCCGAGGGGCCGTCGCCGAGCCGGGCCTCCTGCTGGCCGAGCGCGGGCGCCGCGATCGGCGTCGCGGGCGCGAGCAGCACGTCGCGCCGGGCGAGCGCCCGGTCCACCGCCGCGCGCACGCGCGCACGGAGCGCCTGGGCGCGCAGGTAGTGGGCGGCCGAGACGACCACGCCGGCCCGGAGGCGCTCGCGCACGTCGGGCTGGTAGTCGCCGCTCCGCGTGCGGAGCCACGGCGCGTGGTACGCGAGCGCCTCCGCGGCGACGATCGCGAACGAGGCGGCGGGCACGAGGGCCACATCGTCCAGATTCACCTCGTCGAGCGTCGCCCCGGCCTGCTCGAGCGCCTTCGCCGCGGCCTCGACGGCCTGCCGCACCTCGGGCGCCGCGACGTCCGTGAAGTGAGCGCGCAGGACGCCGACGCGCAGGCCCTTGACGTCGCCCGTCAGCGCCGCCGCGTAGTCGGGCACCGGGAGCACGCTCGTGGAGGCGTCCGCCGGGTCGTAGCCGGCCATCGCGCCGAGCAGTAGCGCGCAGTCGCGCGCGGTGCGCGCCATCGGCCCGCAGTGGTCCATGGACCACGCGAGCGGCAGCACGCCCGCGCGGCTCACCCGCCCGTAGGTCGGCTTGATCCCGGTGATCCCGCTGAGCGAGGCCGGGATGCGGATCGAGCCGCCCGTGTCCGAGCCGAGCGCCGCCGGGCAGACGCCCGCGGCGACGGCCGCGCCCGAGCCCGACGACGAGCCGCCGGCCACGCGGTGCGTCCCCGCGTCCCAGGGGTTCCAGACGTCCCCGTAGTGGCCGTTCAGGCCCTCGGGGCCGTAGGCGAACTCGTGCATGTTGAGCTTGCCGAGCACGATCATGCCCGCGGCCGCCAGGCGCGCGACGACGGTCGCGTCCGCCTCGGGGACGAAGTCGCCGAGGATCGTCGAGCCCCCCGTCGTCCGGATCCCCTTCGTGGCGTAGAGGTCCTTGGGCCCGTAGGGCACGCCGTGGAGCGGTCCGAGCGGGTCGCCCGCCAGCACCCGGGCCTCGGCCGCGCGCGCCGCCTCGAGCGCCGGCTCGGCGCAGACCGTGATGAAGGCGCGGAGCTTGCCGTCGAGCGCCGCGACGCGGTCGAGGTGGGCGCGGACGACCTCGACGGGCGAGACCTCCTTCTCCGCGATCATCCGCGCGAGGTCGGCGGCCGGGGTCCAGCAGAGCTCCGCCATCTCAGAGGACCCGGTACTGCGTGGTCGGCTCCGTCTCGCCGAGGTCCACGGCGTCCAGGCGCGCCAGCAGGTCGAGGCTCCGCGCGACGAGCGGGCGCAGCGCCTCCAGCTCCGCGTCGTCCCACTCGAAGCCGGCGAGCCGGGAGACCTGCCGCAGGGCGTCCAGGGTTATTTCCATGGGCGGGAGCATACCACTAGAATGAGGAGGCATGGCCCTGGCCCTCACGATCATCGGCGACCCGCGCGACCCCGCGACGCGCCGGACCCTCATCGTCCCGCCCGGCACCTCCCTCCTCAAGGCGGCGCACGCGGGCGGCGTGGACATCACCGCCACGTGCGGCGGCCGCGGCCGCTGCACCTCGTGCCGGGTGAAGTTCCTCGAGGGCCCGACGCCGCCCCCGACCGTGATGGACGAGGTCCAGCTCGGGCCCGACCTCGTGCGCGAGGGCTACCGGCTCTCCTGCCAGTGCCTCGTCGAGGAGCCCGTGAGCGTCCAGGTGGCGCCCCCGCTCGAGGAGCGCGCGTTCCAGATCCTCGCGGACCGCCCGGACGGGCTCACGCGCCTCGGGCGCGTCGCGCTCGACTCGGGCGTCGCCAAGCAACTCGTCAAGGTGACGCTCCCGCGCGAGGAGCACCACCAGACCTCGGACCTCGAGCAGCTCTGCCAGGCGCTCGGCGTCCGGCCCGAGGACGTCGGGCCGGGCGTGCTCCAGGGGCTCCCGCAGGCGTTGCGCGACGACCCGGCCGGCGTCACCGTGACGACCTTCGGCGGCCGCGTCCTCGCCGTCGAGCGCGGCGACACCTCGCCGATGAAGTTCGGCCTCGCCGTGGACGTCGGCACGACGAGCGTGGTGACGACGCTGCTCGAGCTCGGCTCGGGCGAGCGGCTCGGCGCCGTCTCGAGCCTGAATCCCCAGACCGTCTACGGCGGCGACCTCATGTCGCGCATCGCCTTCGCCCAGTCCAACCCGGCGAACCTGCGCACGCTCCACACCCGCATCGTCGGCCTGCTGAACCGGCACGTCGCCGAGGTGTGCCGGGAGTCGGGCGTGCTCGCGAAGTGGATCTACAAGGTCGTCGTCGTCGGCAACACGTGCATGCACCACCTCCTGCTCGGCATCGACCCCTCGCACGTCGGCCTGGCGCCCTACGCGCCCGTGATGCGCCACCCGCTCGTGCTGCCCGCGCGGGAGGTGCCGCTCCGGGTCGCGCCGGAGGCGCGCGTGTGCCTGCTGCCGCTGGTCGCCGGCTTCGTCGGCGCCGACGCGGTCGCGGTCACGCTCGCCACGCGGCTCTGGGAGAGCGAGACGATCCGGATCGCCGTGGACATCGGCACCAACGGCGAGGTCATCCTGGGCTCGCGCGACCGCCTCTGGGCGTGCTCGGCGCCGGCGGGGCCCGCGCTCGAGGGCGCCCAGATCCGCCACGGCATGCGGGGCGCGCTCGGCGCGATCGACCGCGCGACGGTGGACGACGACGTGCGCGTCCACACGATCGGCGAGGCCCCCGCGCTCGGCATCTGCGGCTCGGGCCTGATCGACCTGCTCGCGGGCCTCCTCGACGCCGGCGTCGTGGACTGGACCGGCCTGATCCAGGTGGAGGCGCGCGACGCGCTCCCGCCCGCGCTGCGCGAGCGCGTGGAGCTGCGGGGCGAGGAGCGCGTGGTCGTCGTCTGCCGCCCGGGCGAGGCGGGCGCCCGCGCGGAGATCCTCCTCACCCAGGACGACGTGCGCCAGGTGCAGCTCGCCAAGGGCGCGATCGCCTCGGGCGCCGCGATGCTCCAGCACGTGGCGGGTGTCCCCGACGCGGACGTCGCGGAGCTCTTGCTCGCGGGCGGCTTCGGCAACTACGTCTCGATCCCGAGCGCGCTCCGGATCGGGCTGGTCCCGCCGCTGCCCGCCGGGCGGATCCGCTACGTCGGCAACGCGGCCTCGCTCGGCGCCCAGCTCTGCCTGCTCTCCGAGACCGAGCGCGCGCGCGCCGCCGAGATCGCCCGGCGGATCGAGCACGTCTCGCTGGCGGCGCACCCCGACTTCGAGCGGATCTTCGTGGACTCGATGAACTTCCCGAGGACGACATGACCATCCCCTCCAAGATCGTCGGCATCGAGATCGGCGCCGTCAGCCAGACCATCGACGCGCGCTGGCTCATGGCCTACGCCGGGGCGCTCGGCGAGGAAGACCCGCGCTACTTCGACACGACGGCGCCCGGCGGGCCCGTCGCGCACCCGCTCTTCCCCGTCTGCTACGAGTGGACGGCGGCGCTGAACCTCCGCGCCAAGACGCTCCGGCAGGACCTGCACGCGCGCGGCGTCCACGCGAGCCACCACACCGTGATCCACCGCCCGCCGCAGGACGGCGACCGGCTGCTGACACGCGCCCAGGTGATCGGCGTACGCCCGAGTCGCTCGGGCACGCTCGTCCTCACGCGCTTCTCGACCGTGAACCGCAACGGCCAGCCCGTGACGACGACGGACTACGGCTCGGTCTACCGCGGCGTGACGACCGAGGCCGAGACGCGCGCCGGCGTCGAGCCGCTCCCGCGCCCCGCGGTGGCGGCCGCCGGCGAGCCCCGCTGGACGGCGCCCGTCGCCGTGGCGCCGCAGACCGCGCACGTCTACAGCGAGTGCGCGCGGATCTGGAACCCGATCCACACCGACCTCGCCGTGGCGCGCGCCGCGGGGCTGCCCGGGCTCATCCTGCACGGCACGGCCACGCTCGCGCTTGCGGTCTCGCAGGTGATCCGCCGCGAGCTGGGCGGCGACCCCCTGCGCGTGCGCGAGATCACCGGGCGCCTGGCCGGGATGGTCCCGCTCCCCTCGCGCCTGCACGTGCGCTGCCTCGGGCGCGAGGGCCACCTGATCGCCTTCGACGCCGTGGGCGACGGCGGCGCGCCCGTGCTCCGGGACGGCGTGCTCCGCGGCGCGTCCTGACGGCGTCGCCTGGAGCACGCTGTGTTACAGTGTGCTCCGAAGGAGGCGACGCGATGGCCACCCCCACCAAGACCCTGCGGCTGCGCCCGAAGCTGCGCGCCGAGATCGAGCGGATCGCGAAGCGCACGCGCCGGTCGTTCGCCGAGGTGACCCAGGACCTGCTCGAGGAGGCGCTCCGGATGCGCCAGTGCCCCGGCATCTACTTCGCCGACGAGATCCACGGGCGCGAGGCCAAGGTGGCCGGCACCGGGCTCGGCGTCTGGGAGGTCATCCAGCAGTACCAGGTCCTCAAGGAGAACGAGAAGAGACTGCACGAGACACTCCCGCACGTCGGCGCCGCCGGCCTGAAGGCCGCGCTCCTGTACTACCGGCAGTATCCGCGGGAGATCGACGACGCCATCGCCGAGAACTCGTTGAGCTTCGAGGCGCTCGAGGCCAGGTACCCCGGCCTCATCCGCCGCGCGTGAGGTTCTACCTGGACGAGAACCTGTCGCCTGGCATCGCGCGGGCGTTGCAGGGACTCGGGCTCGATGCGGTCAGCGCCCACGACGCCGGCATGGCCGGCGCGCCCGATCAGGTCCAGCTCGCGTTCGCGGCCGGCGAAGGGCGGTGCGTGGTCACGTGCGACGTGCGGCATTTCGCCGAGCACGGCCGCCGGGCGGTCCGCGAACACCGGCCTCACGCCGGCATCATCCTGTGCCCGGCCAGCTTCGGCGGGGAGGTCGGCGCGGTCACCCGGGCGCTCGGCCGCGTCGCGGCGCAGTACCCCGAGGGGCTCGGCGAGTACGACGTCATCACTCTGACCCGCGAGCCGAACCGATGAAGCAGATGAGCCGCCGCGAGCGCGTGCTGGCCGCGTGCGCCCGCCAGCCCGTGGACCGCGTGCCCTACGCCGTGTGGCGCCACTTCCCGGCGGTCGACCGCTCGCCCGCGGGCCTGGCCCAGGCGACGCTCCGCTTCCACGAGCGCTACGGCTCGGACTTCATCAAGATCACGGGCCGCAGCGCTGCGGCCGTCGAGGCCTGGGGGTGCGTCGAGGCCGAGGAGGTGACGCCGGACGGCCACCGCCCGTGCGCCGCCTGCGCCGTGCGAGAGGCCGGCGACTGGAACAAGATCCGCGCCCTCGACCCGGCCGCGGCGCCGGGCTACATCGAGCAGCTCGAGACCATCGTCCGCATGGGCTTCGACCGCCGCATCGGCGACGCACCCGTGGTCCCGACGCTCTTCTCGCCGCTCTCGCTCGCGCGCCGCCTCTCGGGCGACCGCCTGGCGCACGACCTGCGCGCCCACCCCGACCTCGTCGAGGGCGCCCTCGAGGCGATCGCCGAGACGCTGATCCGCTTCGCCGCCCTGGCGCTCGGCGAGGGCGTCTCCGGCATCTTCTACTCGATCCAGATGGCGAGCCGGCGCCTCTGCGCCGAGGAGGATTACGCGCGCTTCGGCGAGCCGTGGGACCGCCGGGTGCTCGAGTCCGTCCGGGGCAAGTCCGTCCTGACGATCGTCCACTGCCACGGCGAGGCGCTCATGTGGGACCGCCTGGCGGCCCTGCCCGGCCACGCCTGGAACTGGGACGACCGGACGACGCCGCCCACACTCGCCGAGGGCCGGGCGCGGGTGCCGGGCGCGGTGCTCGGGGGGCTCGACCAGTGGCGGACCCTGCGCGACGGCACTGCCGAGCAGGCTTCCGCGGAAGCCAAGGACGCGATTGCGCAGACGGGCGGGGTCGGGCTGATCGTGGGCCCCGGCTGCGTGCTGCCGATGAACACCCCGGACCCCAACGTGGCGGCGGTGGTGCAGACGCTCGGCGGGCCGCTCAGGAAGATCCCGGGCGTCACGCCCTGACGGGCGCGCGCCGGGCCCCTGCCTCGACTACGGAAGTCGGGCTAGTAGCGCCGAGCCCTCTGGAGGAGCCGCTGGACCCGGCGGCGCGCCTCGACGCGGGCCTCGTACCAGTCCCAGGCGGCCACCGCGGCGGCCATCAGCCCCGCCAGTCCTCCCCAGGTCACGAGCCACGTCCACTCCATGCCAGTGGGATGCAGCATCGGCTGTGCCAGATGCGCAACCCGCGGAAAACTGGACGTTCCACAAAGCGGGCGTGAACACGGTCGGGCCAAATTGGATCAGCGCCGGGCCCGCCCGTGGCGCAAGACTGTCAGCGGCGCTCCTTGGCCACCCTCGCCCTACTTGGCCACGTTGAACCGGAAGTGGCAGACTTCCCCGTCCCGGACCACATAGTCCTTGCCCTCGAGCCTCAAGTGGCCCCGGGCGCGCAGGTCGGCGAACGAGCCGGCGACGGCCACCAGCTCGTCGTAGCTGTTGACCTCCGCCCGGATGAATCCCCGGGCGATGTCGGAGTGGACCGTGCCCGCTGCCTCCTGGGCGCGCGTGCCCTCGGGGATCGGCCAGGCCCGTACCTCGTCCTCGCCCACCGTGAAGAACGAGATCAATCCGAGCAAGGCGAAACAATCACTTAGGACCCTGTGGATGGCAGGCTCCTCGAGGCCGAGATCGGCCAGGAACGCCTGCTGCTCCTCCCCCGCGAGCTGGGCGACCTCCATCTCGATCACCGCCGACACCCAGCCCACCCGGGTGTGCGGCCGGCCGAGGAGGTCGCCGAGGCCGTATCTGTCCGCCGCCCGGGGGCCGTCGGCCAAGTCCTTCTCGGCCACGTTCACGCAGTGGAGGATCGGCTTCTGAGAGAGAAACGTGAAGCCGCGCACGGCCTTGGCGTCGTCGGCCGTGAGCGGGACGGCGCGCAGCGGCGTCTCCTTCTCCAGCTCCGCCTTGAGGCGCAGGAGGATCGCCTGCTCGCCGACCTCGGCGTCCTTCCGCTGCCGCTTGATGGACACCGCCAGCCGCTCGAGCCGCCGCTCCACGACCTCGAGGTCGGCCAGGAGCAGCTCGGTCTCGAGGTCCACGATGTCGCGCCGCGGGTCGGGCGCGCCGAGGGCCTCGTCGGGGAAGGCGCGCACGACGTGCAGGAGCGCGTCGGCGTTCCTGAAGTCCTTCGTCTCGAGCCCCGCACGCTCGCCCCGGGCGATCCCCGCCAGGTCCACCACCTCGAAGCTCGCGTACGTCGTCTTCTTCGGCTTGAAGAGTCCCGAGAGCGTGTCCACGCGCGGGTCGGGCACGCGCGCCACGCCCGTGTGCAGCTCGGCGCGTCCCGTGTCGTAGCGCGCCGTGGCCACGTGGGCGCCGGTGAGCAGGTTGAACAGCGTCGTCTTGCCGGACTTCGGGAGGCCGACCAGGCCGATCTTCATGCGCGCGCCGGGGCTACAAGATCCCGGCGGCGGCGATCTCGACGCCGGGAAGCGCGACGGGACGGAGTCGGCCCGCGCGCGGGATCACCTCGACCGCCCTGTAGACACTTCCCGCCGGATCGCGATGAACCTCGACGCGCTCGTGCTCGACGTCCACGACCCAGACCTCGGGAATGCCGGCCCGCGCATCGAGGGGGAGCTTGACGCCGCGGTCCCGGGCGAGCGAGGTCTCGGCGACCTCGATCTCGCCCTCGATGAGCTCCACACGGTCCTCGGGGCCGAGGAGCCCGACCTCTCCCATCCGGTGATACTCCTCGACGGTGAACAGGCGACGAGCAGGCTGAACCAACACGGCTGTCCTCCGACCGGCATTGTAGCGCGCACGGCCGGCGCACGCGAAGCTCCCGCGCTCGCCCACGTCAATGCCGCGAAACGGATACGCGTTGTGGCGTATGATGGGCGCGCTCTTGAGCCATCCCGCGAAGCCCATCGACCTGAAGGGCGCGGCGCTCGCCCTGCTCATCTCGTGCCTCTGGGGCGGCAACCCCGTCGCCATCAAGCTCGGCCTCCTGGACACGCCGCCGCTCCGGCTGGCCGCGTACCGCTTCGTCCTGGGCGGCGTGGCGATCGCCCTCTGGGCCTGGGCGACGGGACGCACCGGGGGCCTCGGCCTCGCGCGCCGGGAGCTCCGGCCGCTCGGCGTCCTCGGCCTGCTCTTCGTCCTGCAGGTCGTGACGCTGAACGTCGGGACTCACCTCACGAGCGCCGCGCACTCGGCGATCCTGCTGAACCTCTACGGCGTCCACACCGTGGTCCTCGCCCACTTCCTGATCCCGGGCGATCGGCTCTCCGCGCGCAAGCTCGCTGGCGTGCTGATCGCCTACGGGGGTATCGTGCTCCTCTTCGGCCGCCAGCTCAGCGGGGGCGCCCCCACGTTCCTCGGGGACGTCATCATGGTCGCGAGCTCGCTCGCGCTGGGCGTGCGCACCGTGTACATGGCGCGGGTCGTCCAGCGCCTCGACCCGGTGAAGCTCCTCCTGTCCCAGACGGCGGTCGGCCTCGTCGCGTTCATCGCCCTCTCGTGGCTCTTCGAGCCCGCCGCCACGCGCTGGACGCTGCGCCTCGGCTTCGCCGTCGCCTACCAGGGCCTGCTGATCGCGGGCTTCAACTTCGTCGTGAACCTCCGGCTCCTCCAGCGCTACCGGCCGAGCGTGCTCGCGGGCTTCTTCCTGACGCAGCCGCTCTTCGGCGTGCTCGCGGCCGCGGTCGTCATGGGCGACGCGCTGACGCCGGACCTACTGGTCGCGAGCGTAGCGGTGGCAATCGGGATCGGCCTGACAAGCCGCTGAGGCGGGGGCGCTCTGCCGAAGAGAAGGCTCGCCCTGGACTAGAGGATGTCGTCCACGCCGAGCGCAAGGTGGTACTCCTCGGCCGTGAACAGGCGTTTCGTCGGCTGCACGAGCATGTCCGGCCACCCGGGATTATACTCGGCGCATGCTGACGAAGCCGACGCGCCAGCTCGATGTGGTCCCGAACCCGCATCCGGACCGCGACTACGAGGTCCAGATGACGGCGCCGGAGTTCACCTGCCTCTGCCCCATGACGGGCCAGCCCGACTTCGCCACGATCCGGATCCGCTACGTGCCCGACCAGCACCTGGTCGAGTTGAAGTCGCTCAAGCTCTACCTGTGGTCGTATCGCGACGCGGGCGCCTTCCACGAGGACGTGACCAACCGGATCCTCGACGACTTCGTCGCCGCCGCGCGCCCGCGCTGGGCCGAGGTGGTCGGCGACTTCAACGTGCGCGGCGGCATCAAGACCGAGGTGCGCGCCACGCACGGCAAGCGGCCCGAGATCTGAGCGGCGTGCCGGAGGGCGTCTTCCCGCGCGCCGGGCGCTACCTGAGGAGCCGCCCCACCGTGTGGCTCGCCGGCATCGCGGTGAACGCGGTCATCCTGCTGCTGGACCGCGAGGGCGACCTGGCCTACCTGGCCGCCGCCGCCACCGGCGCCACCGCCATCCTGGTCGCGTGGGCGCTCGAGCTGCTCGTCGCCCGCGAGCGCGCCGGGGCGGACACTCCGCCGCACCCCGCGCTCCGCCGCCTCGCTGCCGTCGCCTTCGCCGTCGGCGTCGCCTGGGCGCTCACGAGCATCGCGGTCTGGCTCGTGCCAGCGGTCGAGACGCTGATGGACAGGCTGGTCGAGACGGCGCCGGGCGTCTACTAGCTCCGCGCCTCGATCCGGCGCAGCGCCTCGGTGATCGCGACGTACTCCTACCCGAGCCGCTCCAGGTGCCGATCGATCCCGTCGAAGCGCCGATCGACGTACTCCCGGAGCTCGCGGACCGCCGCGGTCGTCACGTGCGCGAGTCTAGGTTCCCGCCCCGGCCGCGTCAACGTCCCGGATCGGAGACACCCCCGCAGCCCTCCGGGTCGCCAGCCCTCACTTCGCGAGGGCGAGCAGGACCATCCCGACGAGCATCACGACCGCGCCCGGCGCGGAGTCGCGCACGCGCTGGGCCTCGCCGAACCAGACCACGCCGATCGCCATCGCGAACAGGATCTCGAGCTGCTTGACCGCCTCCACGTAGGAGGAGAGCGTCAGCGTGTAGGCCTTGCCCTGCGAGAGCGTGGTGAGCGCGGCGAACAGGCCGAGCGCCACGAACTCCTTCCAGTAGCGCGGCACCTGCCGGAAGTGGCGCCCGGAGGTCGTGAGCGCGAGCGGCGTCACGAGCAGGCTCCCCACCAGGTAGCCGCCGAAGGTGCCCGTCGCCGTGTCGGAAGCCAGGATCGCCTGCTTGATCGTGATCACGCTCGGCGCGTAGAAGAGCGCGGCCAGGAGCGTGAAGCGCTGGCCACGGTCGGTGACGAGCACGAGCAGCGGCTGCCAGACCGAAATCCGCGCCCGCTGCACGTTCAGGAGGTAGACGCCGAGCGCCGAGAGAAGCACGCCCGTCACGCCGAGCGCGCTCGGCGTCTCGCCGATCGTCACCCAGGCCATCCCGAGCAGGATCAGGAGCGAGATCTTCCAGAGCGGCGTCACCAGCGAGATCTCGGCGTGCTTGAGCGCCTTCGAGAGCGCGAGCGTCGAGAGCGTCTGCGAGACGCCGAAGGCCGCGCACCAGGCGTAGAAGCCCGGCCGGAGCTGGGGCCAGCCCGTCGCGAGGATCGGTACCAGCGCGAACGGCAGCAGGAACGTGAAGCGCCCCCAGACGTTGATGTACTCGTCGAGCGCGTGACCGAGACGCTTCATGGCCGTGTTGCGGAGGACCTGGAACAGCGTTGCGGCAAGCGCGAGCAGGAGCCACATGGGGTGGGATTGTACTCCGGGCGGAAGCGAGGCGGGGCGGCGGGCGCTACGCGGATGCGATCGCAAGAAACTCGAGGAGCACCCGGTTGAGGGCCTCCGCGCGGGCGAAGCCGGTGGCGTGGCCGGTCGTGGGTCGCCAGTGGAGGACGCTGGGGCTTGCGGGCCTCGGCCGCGGAGCCCAGGCCATGGACGAGGTGCGCCGCGGAGCGCGCGGGTCGGTCAGACCACGGCCCTCGAAGTCCACGCTACTCGCCCCGGGCCGCGCTCACCTCGAGGCCCCCGAGCGGCCCCTCCACGTTCGAGAGCGTGATCTGCACGGACGACTGCTGGTCGGGCCGGTCGATGACGACCACATCGACCTCGACCGCGTCGCCGCGCTGGAGCACTTGGCCGAGCCAGGACAGGAGTCGGTCTCGTTCGATAGCTGCCCTCATGGTCCTCTCCGCGCGTGCTGTCGTGTTCGCTGCGCGCCTGGGGGCGGTCCCCAGAAGAAATCCGTGCGGCCGGCTGGCGGGACGGCGCTATACTGACTGTCCAGTGAAGCGAGGACTTGACACATCTGCTAAAAGTTGTCCTGTGGTGACCGAGCCCGGGTGGTTCACCCCAAGGTGGTACGTCCTCCGGACACGCTCCCGGCACGAGAAGGTCGTCCGTGACCAGCTCGCCCAGCGGGAGGTCGAGGTCTTCCTGCCGCTCGCCGAACGCTGGAGCCGGTGGAAGGACCGGCGCCAGCGCATCGCCGTGCCTCTCTTCCCCGGATACTGCTTCGCGCGCTTTCTGCTCACCGAGCGCTACCGGCTCCTGAACCTCGTCGGCGTGGCCACGCTCGTCGGGTTCGCCGGCAAGCCCGAACCCGTGCCCGATCCCGAGATCGAGGCCATCCAGCGGCTCGCGGCGAGCACGCTCCAGTACGACCCGCACCCGTTTCTCACCGAGGGCATGGACGTCGAGGTGGTCCGGGGTCCCCTGGCCGGGGTCCGCGGCAAGCTCCTCCGCAAGGACCGCACGACACGGCTCGTACTCGCCGTCACGCTGATCCGGCAGGCCGCGGTGCTGGAGATCCACCCGGCCGACATCGTGCCGGTCCGCTGAGCCCGCCTACCTGCGGAGAAGCACCCGCGCCTGGCGCGCGGCCACGCTCGTCGGGTAGTCGCGGAGCACGCGCTCCCAGGTGCGCTGCGCCGTGTCTCGCTCGCCAAGCTCGCGCTGCGTGAGACCGATCTTCACGAGCGCGTCGGGCACCTTCCGGCCACGCGGCACGTCGCGCACGAGCGCCTGGAACTCGGCGAGCGCGCCGCGGTAGTCCTTCTGCGCGTAAAAGATCTCCGCCACGAGGAATTGCGCGCTCTCGCGCAGCGCGTGGCTCGGGTAGGTCACGATCAGCTCGTAGAAGAGCAGGACCGCGGCGTCGAAGTCCTTGGCCTGGAACTTCGCCATCCCCACCTGGTACAGCTCCTCGGCGGTCTTGGTCGTCAGCGACGGCGCCTGCACCGGCCCCTCGCCCGGCGGCGGCGGCGCGAAGCCGCTCGGGACGCCCGCGGGTCGGGTGCGACCCTGGACCTCGAGCTCGCCGACGCGCCGCTGGAGATCGCTGATCTGGTCACCGCGCTGCCGAGCCCCGGCGACGAGCTGCGAGACCGCGTTTCGCAGGTCGCTGACCTCGTCCGCCAGCCGGGTGAGCTGGTCCGCGGCCAGCGTCGGCGCGGCGGGGGGCGTCGGGCGCGGTGCCTCGGCGCCCGGCGGCGGGACCTCGACCGTGGCCGGGCGGCGGCCGTCGGTCAGGGCGCCGCACCCCGTGAGCGCGAGCACCGCCAGCACGACAGCGAGCCGTCCGGCGCTCACCACCGCCGCTCCGCGGTCACGCGCACCGACTCGACGGGCCAGCGCGCCGGCGCGCGCATCGACAGCAGCACGCTCGTCTCCCGACCGACCGCAACGTCCACGAGCCAGAGCCAGCCGTCTCCCTCACTGAGGGGCGGATAGCTTCGGAGGATTTCGCCGCGGGTGAAGACCCAGTCGCGGCGCGTCGGCTCGAAGGTGTAGGTCCGCTGGCCGATCACGAGGGTTCCCTCGCGGGTGACGCCGAGCGCCCAGTCGAGCACCTGCCGCGGCGCCGCGCGCGTGAGGCGAACCGGCGCGTCGCGCCGGCCGTCGGGGCGCTCGATGTCGCGGACCAGCGCGTCGAGCGCGGTGTAGCCGACGGGCGCCCGCTCGGCCACCGACAGCTCATTGCCCTCGCTCTGGACCACGATGCGCCCGCGCTCGAGCATCACCCGCGGCACCGGCTGCGCCGCCGCGCTGGCCACCGAGAGCAGGACGATCAGCAGCCCCGGGAGTCCTCGCCACTTCATGCCCGTCTACTCTACACGCCGCCGGGGCCGGGCTCCGGGTCGCCACCCACCCGGCTCGCCCCGGCACCCGGCCCCGCCCGAGGGCTGCGACCGGGACCTCGCCGGCCGCCAGCACGGCATCGGCCGCGTCGATGAGCCGCACCAGGCGTACGCCCTGGCGACGGGCCCCCGTCAGAAAGCCCTCGAGCACCCCCGCGTGCGGCCCTCCCTCCACCTCGGCATGGGCCGTGAGGACGTGGAGCCCCGGACCGAGGGCGTCGAGGAGAGCCCGCACGGGATCGCGCGCCCGTCCGAGCAGCTCGTCCAGGGTCGGCAGGGTTGTCGGGAGCTCGAGCGTCCCCGGCCGGCCGTCCCCCAGCAGCGGGCGGAAGGGCGCCGCGCCCCTCGTGTCACTCGCGTAGCGGAGCCCGAGGGCCTGCTGCACGTCGAGCGCGGCGGTCGTCGTCCGCCAGCCGGGCGCCGCACTCGCGCGAGCGGCCGCGCCGAGCCCGGCCTCAAACGCGCGCGCGGCCTTCTCGAGGTCCGCGCGCATCGCGTCGGCGCCGAGGCGGGCGATGCGGTCCTGCCAGCCCACGTGGTCCCAGCCGTGGGGCGCCACCTCGTGGCCCTCGCCCGCGATCTCCCGCAGGAGCGCCGGCGCCGCCGCGCCGACCAGCCGCGGTCGGAGCAGCGTCCCCGACAGGAGCGTGCGCAGGCCATAGAGCCGGAGGGGGTTCGTCCGCCACATCTTGAGGAGGAATCCCGGCCGGACCAGGCGCCCGAGCGCCGCGCCCGAGCGGTCCGGCCCCATCGTCACGAAGAACGAGGCGCTCACGCCGATCCGGCGGAGCCGCTCGAGCAGCCGCGGCACGCCCTCGTCGAGGCCGCGGCGTGTGCAGACGTCCACGCGGAGCGCTACTGTCGCTTGAACCATTCAATCGTCCGGCGGAGCCCCTCGTCGAGCGGGACCTCGGCCTCCACGCCGAGCAGCTCACGCATCCGGCCGACCGCCGGGACCCGGCGCGGGATGTCCTCGTAGCCCCGGTCGTAGACAGCCTCCTCGGGGACCGAGATCACGAGCGAGGCCGAGTCCGCGATCCGCACCATGCGCGCGGCGAGCTCGCGCACGCTGACCTCCTCGTCGGAGCCCACGTTGATCGCGCGGCCGACGGCCTCGGGCCGGAGCCCGGCGGCCACCGTCGCGCGCACGGCGTCGTCCACGTAGGTGAAACAGCGCGTCTGCGCCCCGTCGCCGATCACCGTCAGGGGCTCGCCGCGCAAGAGCTGACCCATGAAGATCGTCACCACGCGGCCGCGGTCCATCTGGTCCAGGCGCGGGCCGTAGACGTTGAAGTAGCGAAGCACGACGACCGGGAGTCCCATGCGCGCGAACGCGAAGCAGAAGTGTTCGCCCGCCGCCTTCGACGTCGCGTAGCACCAGCGGTCGATCGCGGTGGAGCCGAGCACGCGGTCGCTGTCCTCGTCGAAGGGCACGCGCGTGTTGCGCCCGTACACCTCGGAGGTCGAGGCGAAGACGACCTTCGTCTGGTGACGGAAGGCCGCGGTGAGCACCTCCTGGGTGCCGTTGATGTTGACCGTGAGGACCTGGTACGGGTCGCCCACGTAGTGCTCGACGCCGACGACCGCCGCAAGGTGATAGACGAGGTCGGCCCGGGCGACGAGCCCCTCGAGGATGTCACGGTCGAGCACCGAGGCGCGAACGACCTTGAAGCCCGGGTGTTCGCGAAGATGGCGCACCTTCGTGTCGGGCGCCAGGTCCAGCGCCGTCACCTCGTCGCCGCGCGCGAGCCAGGCGTCGGCCAGGTGCGAGCCCACGAAGCCCGCGCCGCCCGTGATCAGGACCCTCACGCGCCCTCCGCGAGCCGCGCACCGGGCGCCAGGCCGCACCGGCGCGCCCAGGCATCGGCGGGCTCCTCGCACGCGCGCGCGGCCTGGACACGCCGCAGGAGCAGGACGCCCGCGCCGGTCGCGACCGTGACGCCCTCGCCGGGACAGAGCGCGAGCAGCGTGCCAGCCGGCGCGCCCGCCGCGCGGCCGGGCGCGACGCTCGCCGCCCACAGGTGGAGCCGCGCGGCCCCGTCGCCCACGAAGGCACCCGGCCAGGGGTGCGTGACGGCGCGGACCATGTCCGCGATGCGCGCGGCGGGCCACGTCCACGCCACGCGCCCGTCCTCGGGGCGGCGCCGAGGGTAGTGCGTCGCACGCGTGTGGTCCTGGGGCACGCGGGGCGCCGTGCCCGCGAGGACCGCGGGATAGGTCTCGAGCAGGAGGTCCACGCCCGCCGTGACGAGCTTGTCGTAGAGCGCGGGCGCGGTGTCCTCGAGCGCAATGTCCACGGGCCGCTGGGCGACGATGTCCCCCGCGTCCGCCTCGGCCGTCATGTGGTGCAGCGTGACGCCCGTGAGCCGCTCGCCGTTCACGAGTGCCCAGTTGACCGGCGCCCGCCCGCGATAGGCGGGCAGGAGCGAGCCGTGCAGGTTGAGCGCCGCCACGCGCGGCAGCGCCAGGAGCGCCGACGGGAGGAGCCGCCGGTACCAGACCGCGAGGAGCACGTCGGCCGCGGCGCGCCGGACCGCGTCCAGCACCGCGGGCGCGTCCGGTTCGGGCTCGGCGAGCACGGGCACGCCGTGCACGCGCGCCAGCGCCGCGACCGACTCGAACCAGCCGCCCTCATCCGGGTCGTCCGGGTGCGTGACGACGACCCGCACCTCCTCGCCCCGGTCGAGGAGCGCCGCGAGCGCGCGGGCGCCGAAGGTGTGGTAGGCGAAGAGCGCCCAGCGCGCCATCAGTCGAGCACCTCGCTCACCACGTAGCGCGGGCGGCGCCGCACCTCCTGGTAGATCCGCCCGACGTACTCGCCGATGAGGCCGAGCGCCAGGATCTGAAGTCCGACGAAGAAGAAGAGGATCGCGAACAGCGTGAAGACCCCCTCGACCTCCGGACCCACGATGAGCCGCCGCAGGCCGAGGAAGAGGCCGAAGGCCAGGCCAAGGACCGCCACGAGCATCCCCGTCAGGCTCACGACCTGGATCGGCAGGAGCGAGAAGCCCGTGAGGAGGTCGAAGCAGAGGCGCAGGAGCCGGAAGAGGCCGTAGCGGGAGCGGCCGTGCTCGCGGGCGTCGTGGGCCACCGGCACCTCGGCGACCGAGCCCGCGAACGTGTTGGCGAGCGCGGGGATGAACTGCGCCGCCTCCTGGCACGCCACGATCCGCTCGACGACGGAGCGACGGTAGGCCCGGAGCATGCACCCGTAGTCGCGCATGCGCACGCCGACGACGGCGGAGGTCACGCGGTTCACCGCCCACGACGCCAGGCGCCGCAGGACCCCGTCCCGCCGGCCCACGCGGCGCCCTCCCGCCACGTCGTGCCCGGCCGCGAGCGCGGCGAGGAGCCGCGGGATCTCCTCGGGCGGATTCTGGAGGTCGGCGTCGAGCGTCACGACCACGTCGCCGCACGCGCGCTCCATGCCGGCGAGAACCGCGGCGTGCTGGCCCCAGTTGCGGTTCAGGCGCACGACGCGCACGGTCCGGTCCTGGGCGTGGAGCGCGCGCAGGATCTCGATCGACCCGTCGGTGCTCCCGTCGTCCACGAACACGACCTCGTACGCCTCGCCCGTCTCCTTGAGCGTCTGCGCGAGCCGGTGGTGGAGGTCGGCGAGGCTCCGCGCCTCGTTGAAGACCGGGATCACCACCGAGATCACGGCGCCGTCTCCCGGACGCAGAGACAATCGTTGTGCCCGCCGAAGCCGAAGGAGTTCGAGATCGCCGCGCGGATGCGCATCGCCACCGCCCGGTCGGGCACGTAGTTCAGGTCGCACTCGGGGTCGGGCACCCGGTAGTTGATCGTCGGCGGCGCCACCTGGTCGCGGAGTGCCAGGACCGTCGTCGCCAGCTCGATCGCGCCCGCGGCCGAGATCGTGTGGCCGATCATCGACTTCGTCGAGCTGACGAGCAGGCGCGCCGCGTCCCGGCCAAAGACGGCGCGGATCGCCGCCGTCTCGACCCGGTCGTTCATGGGTGTCGAGGTGCCGTGCGCGTTCACGTAGTCCACGTCCGCCGGGGTGAGGCCCGCGTCGGCGAGCGCCCGCTCCATCGCGCGGATCGCGCCCCGCCCGTCGGGGGCCTCGTCGGTGATGCGGTAGGCGTCGCAGGAGGTCCCGTAGCCCGCCAGCTCGGCGAGCGGCGCGGCGCCCCGGGCGCGCGCGTGCCCCGCCTCCTCGAGCACGAGGAAGGCGGCCCCCTCGCCCATGACGAAGCCGTCGCGGCGGGCGTCGAAGGGCCGGCTCGCGGTCTCGGGCGCGGCGTTCTGGCGCGACATCACGCCGAGCAGGCAGAAGAGCTGGACCTCGATCGGCGACACGATGCACTCGGCGCCTCCCGCGAGCGCCACGTCCACCGTTCCCCGCCGGATCGCGCGCGCCGCCTCGCCGAGCGCCTGGGCCGAGGAGGTGCACGCCGTCTGGATCGTCGCCGAAGGCCCCGCAACGCCGAAGAGGCCCGCCAGGCGCGCGGTGAGGTACTGCGGGCACGCCCGATACCAGCGCTCCTTGGCCACCCGCCGCGCCAGCTCGCGCGCGAACCCCGACGGCGTCACGCGCCCGGCGCCGTCCCGGCTCGCGTAGGCGACTGCGCCGAGGTCCCGCAGGTCCTGCCGCTCGCCCGCGGTGCCCACGTACACGCCCGCGCGCGGCGACGCGAGGCTCGCGGCCGCGCCGGCCGCCGCGACGGCGCCGTGAGCTGCGCGGACGCCGACGACGACGCTCCGCGGCTCGTGGGCGTCGAGCCCCGACTCGGCACGCAGCTCGGCGAGGAGGGCCGGGCCGGCGAGCGTCGCCGCCACCTGCGTCGGCAGGCCCTCGGGATCGAAGTGCGTGATCCGCCGCACACCCGACGTGCCGGCAAGCACCGCCTTCCAGAAGGCGTCGGCGCCGACGCCGATCGACGTCACCACGTCGAGGCCGGTCACCACGACGCGCCGGGGCGTGTCAGGCGAGGAGCGAGTAGCCACCGTCCACCGTGAGGACCTGCCCCTGGATCGCCTGGGCCGCCGTGCTGGCGAGGAAGAAGACGACGTCGGCGACCGACTCGGGCGTCACGAGCGCCCCGCCGGGCGTCCGGGCGCGGACGTCCGCCAGCGCCGCCTCGCCGTCCGGCACGAGGCGCCACACGTCGGTCGCCGCGACCGCGCCCGCCGCGACCGCGTTCACCGTGATCCCGCGCGCGCCCAGCTCGACGGCGAGGTACCGCGTGAGCGCCTCGAGCGTCGCCTTCGAGACGCCGATCGCCGCGTAGCCCGGGATCACGCGGCGGCTGCCGAGGCTCGAGAGCGACACGATGCGCCCGCCGGCCCCCATGAGCCGCGCCGCTCCCTGCGCCAGGAGCAGCAGCGGCCGCGCGTTCGCGGCGAGCACCCAGTCCCACTGCTTCGCCGACAGCTCGAGCACGCCCCGGAGGACGCCCGACGCCGCGTTGCTCACGAGGACGTCGAGCCGGCCCGCCACCCGCTCGACCTCGGCGAGGAGCTTCTGCACCTCGCCGGGCTCCTTGAGGTCGGCCTGCACTACGTGCGCGCGCCCGCCCCGGACCTCGACCTCCCGCGCCGTCTTCTCGGCGGTCTCCCGGTTCAGGAAGAAGTTCACGAAGACGCGGGCGCCGTCCTCGGCGAACCGGAGCGAGATTGCGCGGCCGATCCCGCGGCCGCCGCCCGTCACCAGCACCTCGCGCGGCGCGCTCACGCCGGCACCCGTCGCGCGAGGGCGGCGGGCACGCTCCGAAGCTCCCGGGCGAGCCCCGCGAAGCCGTCGGCCGGCCCGTCCTCGAGCGCGTACTCGAGCGTCGCCGTCGCCACGCGCTCGCCGTCGACCGTGGCCCCGGCCACGACCGTCCAGCCCTCCCCGCGACGCTCGCAGCGGACACGGAGCTGATCGCCCGGGCGGACGAAACGGCGGAAGGCGGCGCGGGTGAGGCGCACGAGCCGCCCGCCGCGCATGAACCCGTGGCTCTCCGCGATCAGGAGCCGCGCCGCCTGGTCGAACGCCTCCACGATCAGCGCGCCGGGCAGGATCGGGAACCCCGGGAAGTGGTCGGCGAACACGTCCTCGCTCGCGCTCACGCTCTTGATCGTCTCGATGGCGCGCCCCGGCTCGAGGTCGAGCACGCGGTCGACGAAGACGAAGCGCATGGGTCAGCGCCCGCCGGGGGTGGCGACCGTCGTAGGTCCGGCATGACGTTGACTATAGTCGATGACCATGATACGAAGGCCCAATGGAAGACGAGGTGACGATTTCAAAGTTCAAGGCAACCTGCCTGGCGCTGTTGGCCAAGGTGAAGCGGACGGGGAGGCCGATTATCGTGACGCGCAAGGGTGAGCCGATCGCCGCGATCGTCCCGCCGCCGCCCCCGAAGAAGCCCGAGTCATGGCTCGGCTCGTTGAGCAAGACCGGGAAGATCACCGGGGATATCCTGTCTCCCCCCGTGGCCGAGAGCGAGTGGGAAGCCCTGCGGTCGTGAAGCTGCTCCTCGACACACACATCTTCCTCTGGAGCCTGCTGGAGCCGAGACATCTCTCGGCGCGCGTGGCGGGCGAGCTCGAGAATCCAGTGAACGAGCTCTGGCTTTCGCCGATCGTCATCTGGGAGGTTCTCCTGCTTGCCGAGCGCGGACGGGTCGTGCTGGAGCCTGACGCGACGACGTGGGTCCGCCGCGCCTGTCGCGCGGCGCCCTTCAGGGAGGCGCCCCTGAACCATGAGATTGCGATCGAGAGCCGGGCGATCGATCTGCTGCACCACGACCCGGCGGACCGATTCCTGGCCGCAACCGCGCTGGTACACGACCTCACCCTCGTGACCGCCGACGAACGCCTCCTCCGCTCGCGCCGGATCGCGTCGCTCGCGAACACGTAGCGCACCAGTCATCGCTCAGCG
>Ga0209211_10003485_pt1 | contig 25514 bp, 21 predicted proteins | sample RifGroA2_FD_183992 | JGI IMG/M metagenome (GOLD analysis project Ga0209211, IMG submission 183992) | Groundwater microbial communities from Rifle, Colorado, USA - Groundwater A2 (SPAdes) (version 2) | ecosystem: Environmental > Aquatic > Deep subsurface > Groundwater | place: Rifle, Colorado...
AATTCGGCTTATAGACGCGAAATCAAAAATCGCCAAGACCCGCCGATGAGGCGGGTTTTGCGTTTCTATTTTGCCGCGCTATACTTCAAGCAATTACCAACCAATTAAAAAACTATGAACCCAATCAAAACCACGCCGAAGGATTTTTTCCTTCAATTTGGGACGATGGCGGCACTCTATGTTTCCGCCGTCAGCATTATCAATCTTTTGTTTCAGACGATTAACTATGCTTTCCCCGACAAGCTCGCCTATTACGGCGACCCGTATTCCACCGGCATCCGCTGGGCGATTGCTTCGCTGGTGATTATTTTCCCGCTTTTTCTCGCTCTCTCATGGCTAGGCGGCAAGGACTTTCGGGCGAATCCGGAGAAGCGGGAACTGCCGATTCGGAAATGGCTGATTTATCTCACGCTCTTTGTCGCCGGTATCGCCGTCATCGTTGACCTCATTGCTCTCGTCAATATTTTTCTATCGGGCGAAATTACCACTCGCTTCATTTTGAAAGTGTTCACGGTGCTCATCGTTGCCGGCGGCGTGTTCGGCTATTTTATCTACGATTTGCGACAAAAAGATTCCACGGAACGGAAAGATAAAACTTTTGCTTGGATTGCGGCGGTCGCGGTCCTCGCTTCTATTGTAGGCGGCTTCGCCATTATGGGTTCGCCGAGCACGGCGCGCGAAAAGCGGTTTGACGCGGAGCGTGTTTCCGCTCTTCAAAACATTCAGTGGCAAATTGTGAGTTATTGGCAACAGAAGGAAAAATTCCCCAAAGGACTTTCGGAGTTGGAGGACTCAATCGGCGGCTGGAGAGTGCCAAAAGACCCGAACACTGACACGGTTTACGAATATATTTTGGGCGAAGGTATGTCCTTCAAACTATGCGGCACCTTCAGCCGCTCCACGATAGGGGAACAGGATAAATTGAAGGGCCGCGGCGGTTATGTCGGCGAAGGAGGAATTTCATATCCAATGCAAGCTTATGACGGTATCGGCATCGGCATTTCCGACAACTGGGAACATAGCGCCGGCCGCTTCTGCTTTGAGCGCACCATTGACCCCGAGCGCTATCCGCCAATCAGCAAACAGCGAAAAATTTAAATTTGTGGAAGCCGACTTGGGAGTTGAGCTCCCAAGTAATAACGCTTGATAAAGATGGATGGAGTAGATTTTAATCGGAAAAGTGATATTATTCAGACATGGAAGAAATTTGGGGAAGATTGGAAAAATATTTTGTCGAGCGGGACGATGTCCTGATGGCTTTTTTGTTTGGCTCGCAGGCGAAAGGTTTGGCGCGTTCCGAATCAGATATTGATATTGCTGTTTATTTCAAGACACAAAGCGGAGAGATGGATTTTGAAAGCGACAGCCGTTTTGAAAGCGAGGATAAAATTTGGTTGGATTTGGAAAAACTGTTGGGCAAGAAAGTGGATTTGGTGATTTTGAATCGCGCGGCGGCCAGCGTGGCGTTCGCGGCGGTAAACAGCGGCAAAGAGATTTGCGTTAAAGATCCAAACATCCGAACGAAGTTTATTTTATTAGCGAGTGCCGTTGCCGAAGAAATGCGCGACTTTACTCGCGATTTTTTAGCAATCAAGGCGCGTTCAGCGTCGCTCAGTGAAACTGACCGTGCCCGGCTTTTGCGGTTGGTTGACTTTTTGGAAGGGGAACTCACCGACTACAAGAAATTTACCGTGCCTGACCAATTGGAATATCAAAACAACAGGGGATACAAGCGGGAACTGGAAAGGTGGGCGGAGAATATCATAAACTCCAGCATTGACATCGCTAAAATTATGGTTGGTTCGGAAAAAAAGGACTTGCCGGAAACCTACAGGTTGACGCTGGCCGGACTCGCCTCGCTTGAAGGTTTTGAAAAAGAAAGAGCCGAATCATTGGCAGGTTTCGCCAAGATAAGAAACATTCTCGCTCACGAATATTTAGACATTCGTTTTTCCAATTTAAAACGCTTCGCGGAAAATTCCGAAGCGGATTATCGTTATCTCGCTGATTTTACGAAAAAATTTGCGGATGGAAAATAAAGGTTTCGCGGAGCGGAGCTCCACGGTATCATGGTACTTGATTATGTTTGTCTATTTTTCTTGTAATGGAATTGTGAGGTATTAAACCTTTGTTTCGTCTTCGTTCGGACGCCATATCCACGACTAAAGTCGGGACGCGGCGCGAGCTCTCGCTCGCGCCGATTTTCCTTTCCGTTTTCTTTCAAAAAATGGCCGACTTACGAAGTCAGTCAATTCCCGAGCCGAAGATGAGAATACTTGGGAGTTGAGCTCCCAAGTGCTAGGGATTGAAAGAGTGTGGCTTTGGTGTAATATACTTGCATGACGCGAATGAAAACTTCTAAAAAACCAACCGGCGAGAGCGCCGGCGCTTTGAAAGCCGACAAACTGGAATCAAAAAAATACCACTTCATTTCCGGCTTGCCGCGAAGCGGTTCCACGCTTCTTTGCAATATCCTGGCGCAAAATCCGAAATTTTATATCGCCGGCACTTCCGGCATCATGGACATAATTTTCGGCATCCGAAACACCTGGGACAATCACCTTGAATTCAAGGCGGCGCCGAACGAACCGGCGAAACTCCGCGTGATGAGGGGCATTTTGGAAAGCTATTATTCCGACATTGACGCGCCCGTCATTTTTGACAAGTGCCGCGGCTGGCTCTCGCTTTTGGAAATGGCGGAGACGATTCTCGGCCACAAGGCCAAGGTGCTGGTGCCCGTCCGCGATATGCGCGATGCCTTGGCGAGCTTTGAAAAACTTTGGCGAATCGCCTCCGAAACCTCGCAGACCGCCCAAGAATCCGCTTACTATTTCAAGTTTCAAACCGTTCAAGGAAGGTGCGAAGTGTGGCTTCAGGGCGACCAGCCCATTGGCCTCGCTTACAACCGCATCAGCGACGCGCTGGTCCGCGGCTTTGGCGACCGAATGCACCTTGTGGACTTTGACGACCTGACCGCTCGGCCGAAAGAAACCCTCGCCGGCATTTACAAATTCCTCGGCGAAACGCCGTTTACTCACGACTTTAGCAATGTCAAACAGGTAACTTCCGAAGACGATTCGGTGCACGGTTTCAAAAATCTTCACACCATTCGTTCCAAAGTGGAATCGCTGCCGCCGCAATGGCCGAAAGTCCTCGGCCCCTTCGCCGAGCAATACGGCAAACTTAATTTTTGGAAGGGAAAATAGAATGTCTAAATCACTTTTTATCGGCCGCTGGCAGCCGTTCCACGATGGGCACAGAGGGCTGATTGATGTCGTTTTGCGGGAAGGGAGAAAAGTCGTGATTGCTGTCCGCGACACGCCGATTTCGGAAAAAAATCCTTACCCTCTCAATGAACGGATTAAAAGAATCAAAGCTCATTACGGAAAAAACAAAGATGTTGAGGTGATTGCCATTCCCGACATTGCCGAAGTTTGCTACGGTCGCGATGTCGGCTGGACTGTCCGACGAGTAAGATTAGCCAAACAACTTGAAGAAATTTCCGCCACCAAAATCCGAGACAGCAAAAAGCGGATTATCTGGCTCACGGGGAATGTCGGCGCCGGCAAGACCTCAATCGCGTATCTCTTAAAAGAAAGATTGAACGCCGTCGTCTTGGACGGCGACGAGCTTCGGGCCTCAATTTCAACCGACCTCGGTTTTAGCAAGCGCGATAGGGAAGAGCACAATATCCGTGTTGCCAAACTGGCAAAACTTCTCCATATCCAAAATTACAATGTCGTGGTCTCGGTTATCGCCCCCTTCCGTTCCACCCGCGCCAAAATTACCAAACTCATCAACCCGTATTGGATATACATCAAAGGCGGCAAGGTTGGAAAGCAAACACCCTACGAGCCGCCGAAGAATCCCGATATCACCATTAACCCAACCGAAGAATCCCTCCTCCAAAGTCTAGATAAAATAATTAAAGAAGTCGGCGGCCTCAAATCCATTTAATCCCCTAACGCTCACTTGGGAGCTCAACTCCCAAGTATAGAAAAAAGTTATCCACAACGGCGCGATTACCCCGATTTACCCCCCCCATCGCAAAAAGGTATAATGATACCAACGGAGAGCAGAAGACCGAAGGGTTTTTTGTCTTAGTTGTTTTATGAGATTTCTTTTTTCTGGAGTAAACAAGTTCCCGAGGTTGAACGGCAAACTTTTATCAGCCGTGGCGGCGCTTGTGCTTCTTGCCAGCGCTTTTTCTTTTAATCCCAAAGAACTCGCCGCCGCGCGCGAGAGCGGCGCGGGAGCGCCCGACGACCAGAATCCCGCCGCCGTTAAACCCAAGAAGAGCTTCTTCGGCAATTTCTTAAGCGGCATTGGCTCAATTCTCAATCGTTTCGCCACCGTCTTCCGCTACAAGCCGGCAACTGCCGTTTTACCGTCCTCATCTTTAGCCGCCAATGCCGCCAATGCTTTGGCCGCGACTTCTTCTTCCGCCTCTTCCTCTGCTTCTATGCCAGCGTCAGCGCCAAACACCAATCAAGATAATGAATCAAACCAAGAACAAGCTATCACCAGTTTGGTCAGCTCTTTTGATTTAACCAACGGCCTCCAGAATCTTGAAACGAAACTTCTCGCGAAAATTAAAACTATTCCAACGCCAATCATTCTACCCAGCCCAGATTTATCAAGCGTCAACGCTCGTTTGGAAGCTCTCCAACAGCAAGTCGCCCTCTCTCAACGGATTAACGCGCTCTCGGGGAGTTCGGCTTCGCCTCTCACCATCACCGGCCCCACCATCACCGGCGCTTCCATCACCGGCGCTTCCATCTCCGGCTCTTCCAATGTTTCCGGCACTCTCTCCGGCACCTTCACGGGAGGAGTTGTCGCTTCTTCTTTAGTTGCCGACACCTCCACGCTAATTCTGGACGCCACCAATGACCGTATTGGTATCGGCACCACTTCTCCCGCAGACACGCTCTCCGTAAATGGCGCCGTCTACCTTGCCCCGATTTCCGCTCCCTCCACCGCCACCGACCGGCTTTACAACACTTCCAGCTCCCTCTATTGGGGCGGCTCGCTTGTCGGCGGCGCCACCGTCGGCACCTGGACGCTCTCCGGCTCCAATGTTTATCGCGCAAGCGGAAATGTCGGCATCGGCACCACCTCTCCTTACACCAAACTCTCGGTGGTCGGCGAAGTCGCCGCGCAGAAGTTCACCGCCACTTCCACCAATGCCACCTCCACTTTCAATGGCGCCTTAAACATTGCCTCAACGACCGCCGCTGGAGCAGGCACCATTCTCGTGAACGGCACGCGGTTTCTCCACAACTACGGCCCCCAGAATCTCTTTCTCGGCAGCGGGGCGGGGAATATGACGATGAGTGGGTATCAGAATGTGGGGATTGGGGAGGGAGTTTTGAGGAATACCACAACTGGTTACAGAAACACAGCGGTGGGTTTTCAGTCCCTCCCCTCCAACACCACCGGCTACCAAAACTCCGCCTTGGGTTCATTTTCCCTCTACAACACCACCGGCTACCAAAACTCCGCCTTGGGTTCATTTTCCCTCTACTCCAACACCACCGGCTACCAAAACTCCGCCTCGGGTTCATATTCCCTCTACTCCAACACCACCGGCTACAAAAACTCCGCCTTGGGCTACTTTTCCCTCTACTCCAACACCACCGGCATCAGAAACACTGCTTCTGGATACAATGCTGGCCGCGCGAACACCACTGGCTCGGCTAATTCATTTTTTGGATACAATGCGGGATACACCGGCACCACCGCCACCATCTCAAGCTCCACTGCCATTGGTTACGAAGCGCAGGTGGCGACTTCTTCATCTCTCATTTTGGGTGGCACGGGAGTGTTCAATACTTGGGTCGGGACAGGGACGACTTCCCCAGCCGCCAAATTTTCCATTGGCCAGCCGGCTAATACTTCGCAGGGCGGCATCTGGCTTGCCGCCACCGACGGCGACTTCCGTTCCACCTATATGGACACCTCGGGCGTTATGAACTTCTATGGGGGCGATGGCGGCACCTTAAACACCGCGACTCTCAACGCCGCCGGCGCTTGGACCAACGCTTCCGATTTGGCTTACAAAGAGAATGTCGCCGCTTTGGACTACGGCTTGGAAACTCTCCGCCTGCTTTCTCCCCGTTCTTACACGATGAAAGGGAGTGGCTTAAAGCAAATCGGTTTCGTGGCTCAAGAGCTGGAGCCGTTTATTCCCGAAGTTGTCTCCGGCGAAGAGGGAAGCAAAGGCATCTCTTACGGCAATCTTGTTTCGGTCGTAGTGAAAGCCGTCCAAGACCTTGACCGGAGAGTTACCGATTTCGCTTCCACCACCGTTGCCAATGTGAATGCGGGCGCTTCCGCTCTTTCCTCGGCCGTAACGGAGTGGGTGGGGGAGAAGGTGACGGTCGCATGGGCGAGTATTAAAGAGCTAGTGGCGGAAAGAATTAAGACGAAAGATTTGGAAGTAGAAAATGGCATTGTGCTCACTGATTCCAAGACCGGCGAGAAATATTGCCTTAAGATTTCAGACGGCGAATTTGCCAAAGAAAAAGGCGACTGCCCCCCACTTGGGAGCTCAACTCCCAAGTTGGAAGGGCCCAACAGCTCTCCCGTAATTACCATCAACGGCAATAACCCCGCGGAGATTGAAGTCGGTACGGCTTATTCCGACCTTGGCGTTATCGCCCGCGACAGCGAAGGCCGCGACTTGAGCATCCGCAATTTTGTAAATGGCGCATTGGTAGACCAAATCTCGCTGGACACTTCCATTTCCACCACTTATACCATTGACTATGCGGCAACCGATAACAATGGAGTAACGGCAACAAGCACGAGAGTAGTCAATGTTATAAACAACGGCCAACAGCCAACAACTGGTGGTACGAATGAAGAAGATGCGGCAACCACCACCCCGGCGGTTTCTGAACCAACCCCAGAACCAACGCCTGAACCAGAGGAGCAAGCCGAATAATACTCAGCTGGCGGGCGGAACTACGCCTTTGGGTGTTGCTTTTTGTATTGTATTGACAAACCGAAGGTAATGGCTAATATAGCCGATATTAGGAATTAACGGAAAAAACATGAGCAACATACAGAAAATCATTGGTTTGGCGGCGGTTGCCCTATTGGTAGGGACGACCGTTGCGTCCGCCCAGACGATAAACGGACAGACGGCCAGAACTATGGGCGGAATTCGGGGAACCGTCTATGTGGGACCGACCTGTCCGGTAGTAACATTCCCGCCGACTATGGATTGTTCTCCCGATTTACTGCCCCATTTCGCGATGGATATTATCAACCGAAATGGCGTAGTGGTCGCTTCCGTGGAAACCGACAAAAAAGGAAGATTTTTGGTTCGGTTGTCAGCCGGCGCGTATACCATTCAGAAGATGAAGGACGGCGCGTCTGGAGAAATCTCGTTGGAAGTGCCGCCATATCTGGAGCCGACCAATGTGGTTGTGAAAAGCCACGCATGGACGCGCGTTGAGTTAATGGCCGACAGTGGGATTAGATAGTCGGCAATTTTTGCTTCGGCAAAATCTAAGAGGTTCAGTCGGCGCGAGCTCTCGCTCGCGCCGATTTTCTTTTCCATTTTTTTCTTTCAAAAATTGGTCGACTTCGTAAGTCGACCAATTCCCGAGCCGAAGATGGAAACACTTGGGAGTTGAGCTCCCAAGTAACATTTGTAAAATCTGAAATATGTTGTATCATTTTATTTATGAGGCAATATGACCACAAGAAGATAGAGAAGAAATGGCAGAAGGTTTGGAAAGAAACCGGCTTGTACAAAACCAGAAAGCTTAAGGATTCCAAGTTCTACATTTTGGATATGTTCCCGTACCCCTCCGGCGAGGGGCTTCATGTGGGGCACCCGAAGGGTTACATTGCGACTGATGTGGTGTCGCGGATGAAAAGAATGCAAGGACATTCGGTTCTTCACCCCATGGGTTTTGACGCCTTCGGGCTTCCGGCAGAAAACTACGCGATAAAGACAAAAACCAATCCGGAGACGGCCGTTAAGAAAAATATCGCCCGATACAAAAAACAGCTTGAAATCTTGGGTTTTGATTATGACTGGTCGCGGGAGATAAATACTACCGACCCGAACTATTACAAATGGACGCAGTGGATTTTTTTGCAACTTTTCAAGAATGGCCTCGCGTATCAATCAAACGAGCCGATAAATTGGTGTCCATCGTGCAAGACCGGTCTCGCCAACGAGGATGTTGAAAACGGGAGATGCGAGCGGTGCGGCACACCGGTTGAGAAAAGACCGATGCGTCAGTGGGTTTTAAAAATCACAGACTACGCGGAGCGGCTTCTCTCCGACTTGGACAAACTCGGCTGGCCTGAACACATCAAGGAACAGCAGAGAAATTGGATAGGGAAATCGGAAGGAGCGCTAATTAAATTCCAAATCACAAGTTCCCCGCCTACCAATCGGCGGACAGGCAAATCGCAAACAAATTCCAAATTCCAAATTCCAATAGAAGTTTTTACGACGAGGGCGGACACGCTGTTTGGAGCAACTTACCTCGTGCTCTCACCCGAGCACTCGGAAATTCCAAAAAACAAATCACAAATCACAAATTGGGCGGAAGTAGGGAAATACATTATTGAAACAAAAAAGAAAACAGAAATAGAAAGGACGGTGGAGGGGAAAGACAAGACGGGGATTGAAATAAAAGGGATTAAAGCCAGCAATCCAGCAAACGGCGAAGAAATCCCCATTTTCGTCGCCGATTATGTGTTGCCCGATTACGGCACCGGCGCCATTATGGCGGTGCCGGCGCACGACGAGCGCGATTGGCAGTTTTCAAAAAAATTTAGTTTGCCGATAAAGGAAGTCATTACTGGTGGAAATGTTTCGGAGCAGGCCTATATCGGAGTTGGAAAATTAATAAACTCCGGAAAATTTGACGGTATGGAAAGCAAAACAGCGGCGAGAGCGATTACGGAATTCGTCGGTGGAAAAATCACGACCAAATACAAATTGCGCGACTGGGTTTTTTCCAGACAGCGATACTGGGGCGAGCCGATACCGCTGATTTTTTGCGAAACTTGCAAAAAACAAGCGGAACTAAACGCTAAACGCTACACGCTAAACGCTGGCGAAACGCTGAATCCTGGCTGGATAGCGGCGCCCGAAAAAAACCTGCCTGTGAAGTTGCCGAAAGTGAAATACTACGAGCCGACGGGGACAGGGGAGTCGCCTTTGGCTGGAATAGAGAAGTGGGTCAATGTGAAGTGTCCGCGATGCGGCGGGAAGGGGAAGCGCGAGACCAATACGATGCCGCAATGGGCCGGCTCGTCTTGGTACTACGCCGCTTATTGCATAAGCGGAAAGCATAAATCACAAGCACCAAATTCCAAACAAATCCCAAATCTCAAATCACAAAAATCCAAACATACACTTCAAAAATGGTTGCCTGTGGATTTGTATGTCGGCGGGGCGGAACATGCGACAAGACACTTAATTTACGCGAGGTTTTGGCACAAGTTTCTGCAGGATATCGGAGTTGTTTCCACGCCCGAACCATTCATGAAGCTCCGGCCAGTCGGCCTCATTATGGGCGAGGACGGACGGAAGATGAGCAAACGGTTCGGCAATGTGATTAATCCGGACGATATTGTTGGCCGCTTCGGGGCTGATTCGCTCCGCGTCTACGAAATGTTTATGGGGCCGTTTGACCAAGCAATCGCTTGGAATACGGACGGGGTGGTGGGGGCGAAAAGATTTTTGGAGAAAGTGTGGCGGTTGAGGGAAAAAGCACAAAGCACAGTGCACAATACCCAAACCCCAAAGGACAACAAGTTGCCTACGGGGCAGGCAAAACACAGAGCACAAAACACAAAACTTCAGACATTGCTACACCAGACGATAAAAAAAGTTACGGAAGACATTGAAGCGATGCGATTCAACACGGCAATTTCGGCGCTGATGATTTTGACTAACGAAATGGAAAAAACCGAGAAAGTAGACAAAAAAGATTTTGAAATTTTCCTTCGGTTGCTGGCGCCCTTCGCGCCGCATATGACCGAAGAGCTTTGGGAAGGATTGGGTTACAAAAAAAGCGTTCACCTTACACCTTGGCCAAAATATGACCTCGCTAAATTGCTTTCCGACAAAATCAAGATTGTCGTTCAAGTGAACGGCAAAACGCGCGGTTCTCTTGAAATCGGCCGCGATTTGCCTCAAACCGAAGTGGAAAAACAAGCCACCACTCTGCCGGCAATCGCCAAATGGCTTGCCGGCAAGACCGTTAAAAAAGTTATTTATGTTCCTAACCGATTGCTTAATTTTGTCGTCGCTTGACTTCAAAAACTAATAATGATAATACTATAAGTATTAAAAAATAATTAAGTTGGCAAAAATAACATGGCGACTAACATAACATTGAATTTTAAACCTAAACAAAGTACTAAACGATTGTTATCGGTTCTACCGGTGCGCGCTCGCGATGTTTTGTCTTGTCGGTTCGGACTGGGCGATAATTCGGAACGAATGACTTTAGAAGCAATTGGCAAAAAATACGGCATTACTCGCGAACGCGTTCGCCAAATTGAAAATTATGCTATCGGCAACATCCGCAAGTCGGAGCAATTCGGCAAAGAAAAACCGACTTTTGACGATTTGGAAAAATTGATTTACAAATTGGGGGGTATTGTTTCCGAAGAAGTTCTGCTTAATCATATTGCTAAAGATAAAAACACCCAGAATCATGTTAGCTTCCTGTTGGTTTTGGGCGACCCATTTGAAAAAGAAAAAGAAGACGATGAATTTCATCACCGCTGGTACGTGGACAAAAGTTTGTCCGAAAAAGTCCATGAATCATTGCGCAAACTTTACAAAAATATCGGCGATGACGATTTGGTGCCGGAGTCAGAAATCATTTCTTCGTTTTTGGAACATGTCAAGGATGTATCGGAACAGTATAAGGATGAAGAAATCGTCAAACGTTGGTTGTCCATTTCTAAAAATATCGGCAAGAATCCGTTGGGTGAATGGGGCAAGACCAGTTCGCCGAACATTCGCGCCAAGGGCGTTCGCGACTACGCTTTTTTGGTAATTCGCCGGCACGGTTCGCCGATTCATTTCAAAGAAGTCGCCAAAGCGATAGAGCGTCTTTTTGGCCGCAAGGCTCACGTGGCAACTACTCATAATGAATTAATTAAAGATAAGCGGTTCGTTTTGGTCGGTCGCGGCCTTTACGCTTTGACCGAATGGGGTTATGTGCCGGGCGTAGTCAAGGATGTCATTCGCCATGTTTTAGAAAAAAACGGGCCATTAACCAAAGAACAAATCATTGAAAAAGTTCTGAAGGAACGTTATGTTAAGGAAAATACTATTTTAGTTAATTTACAAAATCCAAAATATTTCAAACGAAGCAAAGATGGCCGTTACACCGCCGTTCCTCAACAGGAAAAATAATCTCTAGTTTTCAAATAGGAAAAATCGTGTTAGGGTATGGTTATAATGCCGAAACTTTCTCAGTTAAATTCTGACGATTTTATTGACCAAAAAATTAAAGCTATCGCCGCTACCGGTGGTTTTGTTTTGGATGTCGGCGGCGGAGAGAGATTTCAGAAATGGCTGGCGCCCTATCGGCCACTTTTCAATAATTGCCGTTTTCAAACAATGGATTATGACAAACAAACGGCCGCTGATGTAATCGGCGATATCCACAAAATTCCGCTAACTGATAATTCTGTTGATTCGGTAATTTGCCACTCGGTTTTGGAGCACGTGGAAAATCCGCTTCAAGCGATGAGAGAAATTCACCGAATTTTGAAACCTAATGGTCGGGCTTTTGTCCATGTCCCATCCATTTATCCTTATCACGCCAGAAAAGGCGCTTATCCCGATTTGTGGCGGATTTTTGACGATACCATTCCAGTTTTATTTCAAGGTTTCAGGGAGGTGGAATTCGTCAAACGCGGCGGTTATTTCAAGGCGCTGTTTTTCTTTCTGCCGTTTCAACATAAAATTCGTTTTATTATTGACCCGTTGTCTACTTTTTTGGATAAATTATTTAGGACGAAACAAAGGCACACTACCGCCGGTTATTATATTTATGCCGAGAAAGAGTTTTGTGATTTATAATTTATGAAAATTATTTATATTGCCAACACTCGTTTGCCGACCGAAAAGGCCCACGGTCTAGCGACGATGAAAATTTGCGAAGCATTCGCGCGCGCCGGTGTGACAGTGGAATTAATCGTGCCGAAACTTTGGCGGCATTCGAGCGACCCGTTTTTATTTTACGGTGTCAAGTCTAATTTTAAAATCAACAAAATTTTTTGTTTTGATTTTCTGCCTTTTCTGCCGCGCTGGTTAGAGTGGTTAACTTTTTTTCTGCAAATGATTTCTTTTTCTATTTTTACCATCCTTTATTTTTCGTTCAAAAAAAGAGACCGGGGCGAAGCGGTTTTTTTCTCTCATGATTATATGCCATTGTTTTTCATTTCTTTGGTGGCCTCAAAGATTTTTTATGACATCCATCATTTTCCCGGTAAAAATTTTATGTATCGGCGGGTAATGAATAAATCCTTCGGTTTTGCCGTGCAAACCCGTTGGAAAATCAAAGAACTCGGCGTCCGATTTAATGTGTCAACGGACAAAATAATTTATTGGCCCAACGGCACTGATGTGGAAAAATTTTCAGCAATAATTCCCAAAGACGAGGCCAGGAAAAAATTGGGTTTGCCAACTGACGAGAAAATTGTCCTTTATACCGGCGCTTTGTTTAATTGGAAAGGGGTGGAAACTTTGATTTTGGCGGTCAGCAAAATTTCTCCGGTGGCAAAAGTCTATCTCGTTGGCGGCGCGACTGCCGATGTTGAATATTTAAATAAACGCTTGCCGGAAGCCAATGATGAAAGAATTGTTTTTGTTCCTTTTCAGCCCCATGAACTGATGCCATTTTGGTGCCAAGCGGCCGATGTTTTGGTTTTGCCTAATACCGGCAAACAGAAAGTTTCGCTTTATTACACTTCGCCGATGAAACTTTTTGAATACATCAATTCGGGCACACCGTTGGTAGCTACGAATATCCCGTCCATTGCCGAAATTGTTGATAATAGTTGCGCTTTTTTGGCTGAACCGGATAATCCCATTTCTTTTGCCGAGAAAATAAATTTGGCGCTTAGTGACACCGAAACGGCGAAAGAAAAAGCGAATCGGGCGCAAGAAAAAGGAAAACTTTACACTTGGGACAATCGGTCAGTTAAAATTTTAACTCACATCAATCACTTGGGAGCTCAACTCCCAAGTAAAAAAAGGATTTTGGTAATTCCGCAACTAACTAGAATTGGCGATTTGGTCGCCGCCACGGCGGTTTTTGATGCCATTAAAAAAACCTTTCCCGACTGCCACCTTGTTGTTCTAGCGGCAATTCAAGCGGCGGATATTATTAAACGAAACCCCGATATAGATGAATTGATTATTTATGATTCAGTAAACCGATTTAGTTTGATGAAAAAAATCAGGAAAGAGAAATTTGATGTTGGTATTTCTTTGTCCGGTACCGCCCGCAGTTCGCTCTTGATGTTTTTCGGCTCAATTCCCAAAAGAATCAAATTGGCAAGAAAAAATCGGCCGTTGACCGAATGGCTGACGGATTGGCTTGCCAATATCAGAGAATTTTATCCTCACTCAACAGATTTGGTGGCTTTTTATTTGAAAATGCTTAGACATATCGGTGTGAACAGAGATGATGGAAAAAAGAAAGTTGTTATTTTTCCGAAAGCCGAAACTAAAGTTGCCGAATTTTTTCGCGCCGCCGATTTTACCAAAAGTGATAAAATCATAGGACTAAGTATTACCGCCGGTTATAATAAAACCAAAGAGTGGGGGATTAAAAATTTTGCTTTGCTAATGGAAAAAATATCAACCGCTTACCAAAATGTTAAGTTTGTTGTGGTGGGCGCGAGGAGTGATAAAAATAAGATTGCGGATTTAAGAAAATTAACCAAAATTACTTTTGCCGAAGCGACCAATTTTTCATTAGAAGAATTGCCGGCGGTTATAAAAAAAAGTTCGGTTTTCATTTGCGGCAATACCGGCCCTATGCACATTGCTGACGCGCTTGGCGTGCCATTGGTCGTTATAAATGGCCCAGTTGACCCGAAAGAATTGGTGCCGCGTCAAAGCCGCCACATTCTTGTTTTACCCGAGCCACCCGTGCCGACAACCATTTTCGCTTTTAAAAAAGCTGGTTCACTGGAACTCACCAAAAAAGCTTTGGATAATACAACGGTAAAAGACGTTTTCAGGGCGTTTCAAAAACTTTTAAATCATTGACTTTTGCTTTTTTAGTTGTAAATTTACCGTATGGCAAAATTGTTAATAACCGGCGGCACGGGTTCTTTTGGCACGGCGGCGCTGGATAAATTTTACAATGACCCGCGATTTGACGGCATTGTGGTTTTTAGCCGAGATGAAAAAAAACAGTTTGATTTGATGCAAACTTTTAAGTCGCCGCGCGTCAAATTCATTGTCGGCGATACTCGTTTTTATGAATCTATCCGCGAAGCGATGGATGATGTTAGCGTGGTTTTTCACGCTGCCGCCCTGAAACAAGTGCCGACCGGCGAATTTTTTCCGTTGGAACTGGTCAAGACCAACATTCTTGGCGCCGAAAATGTTTTCAAGGCTGCCCGAGCCGCCGGTGTCAAAAAAGTTATTTTTTTGAGCACTGATAAAGCGGTTTACCCGATAAATGTCATGGGTATGACCAAGGCCTTGGCGGAAAAACTGATGACCGCTTATTCAATGCGGGACAATTCACCGACGGTATTTTGCGCCGTGCGTTACGGCAATGTTATGGCTTCGCGCGGTTCGGTAATTCCTTTATTCGTTGACCAAATTAAAAAACGCAAAGACCTTACCATTACCGACCCCCAAATGACGAGATTTGTGCTTTCCATGAATGAGGCTATTGATTTGGTGGAATTGGCTTTGCGTCGGGCCGGCCCGGGCGATATTTTTATCAGAAAGGCGCCGGCGGCAACGATTGAAACGATTGCCGCGGCGCTCAAAGATATTTTCAATGCCAAAAATCGGGTCAAAGTGGTGGGTGTCAGGACAGGAGAAAAAATCCATGAGGTCTTAGCCAGCGGTACAGAATTGGCCAAGAGTAAAGATTTGGGAGATTTTTTTAGGGTTCAAACCAGACCCGATTGGAATTACGATAAATATTTTAGTGAAGGTAGTAAACAAATGTCAGTTGAAGATTACACTTCGGATAAAGCCCGTCGGCTTTCCGAGAAGGAATTAAAAAAAATTATTCTTAAATTACCCTACATAAAAAGCGAACTTAAATGAGAACGATAGGCATAACCGGCGCTTCGGGTTTCATCGGTTGGCATTTACGCGCATTTTTGTCTTGCCAGAAAGCAGTCAATCAAATTCTTGTGGATGAAAATGATTTTGTTGACCAGCGATTATTAATTGAAAAAGTGGACCAATGTTCCGTTATCGTTCATTTGGCCGGAATGAATCGAGGCGATGAAAGAAAAATATATATTACCAATGTTGGATTGACAAAAAAACTCATCGAGGCCTGCGAGACGGCTAAAGTAAAACCGCATATTATTTTCATCTCCTCTGTCCACCGAAACAGAAAAACCGCCTATGGTCGGTCCAAAAAAGAAAGCGAAAAACTTTTGCGCGCTTGGGCAAAAAAGAATAAAACAATTGTCACTAATTTGATTTTGCCGAATGTGTTCGGGGAATACGGTCGGCCTTTTTACAATTCCGCGGTGGCGACTTTTTGTTATCAGCTGGCGCGCGGCGAGCAACCAAAAATCATCTCGGACTCAACGATTAAACTTGTTTATGTTCAGAAAGTCGCTGAGATAATTTTTAGTTTTATTAAAAAACCGCGCCACATTGATTTTAAAGTTTCGGGTGAATCATTTAAGATTTCCAACCTTTTATTGATTCTTTTGAAATTAAAAAATGATTATTTTAATAATATTATTCCGAGTTTTAGAAAACCCATTGAAAGAAATTTGTTTAATACTTTGCGTTCATATTTTTTTGAGACGCCGAATTTTTTTCCCAAGATTTTTGAATTGAAAAACGACGCGCGCGGTTCTTTATTTGAAATGCTTAAACATCATTCCGCCGGCCAGTTTTTCGCTTCAACCACTAAACCTGGCGCGGTGCGGGGCAATCATTATCACACCAGAAAATTTGAGCGGTTTGCGGTGATTCAAGGAAAGGCGGAAATTGCTTTGCGACGAATTTTGACTGATAAAGTGATAAGGTTTAAAGTAAACGGCAACCAACCGGTTTTTGTGGACATGCCGACATTTTATACTCATAACATCAAAAACATCGGCCGGAAAAATTTGCTGACTTTATTTTGGTCGGATGAGATTTTTAACCCCGCCGATGCGGACACTTATCAGGAAAAAGTTTAAAAAATGAAAAAAAATGAAAAAATAAAAGTTATGACCGTGGTCGGCACCAGACCGGAAATTATTCGATTGTCTGAAACTATCAAGGAATTGGACGCCAAAACCGAACATGTTTTGGTTCATACCGGCCAGAACTATGACTACGAATTGAATGAGATATTTTTTAAGGATTTGGGTTTGAGAAAACCCGATTATTTTTTGTCCGGTGATATAAAAAATCTCCAGCCGATGGCCAAAATTGGCGAGATTTTTTCCAAAATTGAACCGGTATTGGAAAAAGAGAGACCTGATGCCTTTCTGGTATTGGGTGATACTAACAGTTGTCTTACCGCTTACGCCGCTAAGCGCCGCAAGATTCCAGTTTTTCATATGGAAGCCGGCAATCGCTGTTTTGACGAAAGAGTGCCGGAGGAAATCAATCGGCGAATTATTGACCACATTTCGGACATCAATATGGTCTACAGCGAACGAGCCAGAGATAATTTAATGGCCGAGGGTTTATCTCGCGACCGGATAATTTTTACCGGTTCGCCGATGATGGAAGTACTTAAAGTAAATGAGAAAAAAATCAACGATTCAAAAATTATCAAAAAATTAAAGCTGGCCAAAGGAAAATATTTTGTTGTTTCTTTTCATCGCGAGGAAAACGTTGAAGATGAAAAACATTTTAAAGGATTGCTTAATATCCTTGATTCACTGGCGAAAATTTATAATTTACCAATTATTTTTTCAGTTCATCCTCGTACTAGGCAGAAAATTGACAAGAATAAAATCAAATTACCAAAGACCGTTCACTTGATGAAACCTCTCGGTCTATTTAATTTTGTCGCTTTGCAGAAAAACTCTTTCTGCGTTCTTTCCGACAGCGGCACAATCAGCGAAGAGTCAACCATTCTTGGTTTTCCGGCGGTGAATTTGCGGGAAACGCACGAGCGGCAGGAGGCGATGGATGAATCGCCGGTGGTAATGGCCGGCGTCAATCCCGAGCGAGTTCTCCAAGCAATTGATTTAGTTGCCACTGATTTCCAAAAAGGCAAAAGGATTTTCAAAATTCCCGACGCCTATTCTTGTCCTAATGTTTCCAAAAAAGTTACCCGAATAATTTTGAGTTATATTGATTATATCAATCGCCGAGTTTGGTTTGATATCTGAATAAATTAATAAATCGGTAAAAGATTTTTTTGCTTAGAGCGTAAAACCGTGGGGTTTTTTGTTGGAAGAAATTTAGGAACGATAATTTGCCGCGCAGGCGGTAGATTTTTTTGGCCGGAATGACATTGCCGCCGTAGCGTTTGGCGAGCAGTTTTCTTTCAACGGCGAATTTGTTTTGGCTGGTTGAGGTTTTTGAGCCGGGCCACAAACGGAAAGCTGCCAGAGTATAAGGTAGATATTTGGCTTTACCGGCGGCGAACACTCTGAACCAAAAATCCAAATCCATACAATAATGTAGCGATTCGTCCAATGACCCGACTTTTTCAAAAATTCGTTTGGTGAAAAAATTCATATCAAAAGAATTGCCTCGCGCCCGCAAACTTTCCAGAGTTTCATTTGGCCGCGGTTTTGGTTCGGTAGTCGGCGGTTTGTCGCTACCCTCGTGGATTTTTAAACAATCGCCATAGACAAAATCAATGTCGGGGTTTTCTTCAAAAGTTTTAGCGACGGCGGCAAAAGCGCCGGGCAGATAATAATCGTCGGCATTCATCCAAGCCAAGATTTCACCTTCGGCGGCGCAAAAACCTTCACTAATGGTCGGCGTTTGGCCTTTGTTTAATCTTGACCAATGGCGGAAGGAAACACCCAAACATCGCTTGGGGATAGCGCCATTTTTCCAGAGCTGCTCACATTCGCCGATAACTTTTTCGGTACTGTCGGTTGAGCCGTCGTTAATGACGATATAATCAATGTAAAAATCGCCCGCTTGCGATAGAACGCTCTCAATCGTTTGCCTGATAAATTTTTCGCCGTTATAAACCGGCGTAATAATACTAATTTTCTTTGCCATTTTTAAATTGTTAATTGGCTTCAAGAACTAAATTTTAAAAATTCCTTAACCCCAAATTGCTCGTCATAACTCGCAATTTGGCACGCCCCCACCTAGAATTTTTAAAATTTGTTCTTTGCGCCAATGTTAGAATTATTTAATCGCTTCTAAATTCAAGCTGATTGGGTATTTGCCGTGCGCCAGTTTTTTCGCCCAATCGTCAAAAGGGTAATCCGGCGCGGTTTTTGGATTCCACAACCTGGTTTTTTTAAAACCAGCGTCTAAACATAAATCGCTTAAATATTTTTCATTGAACGCGCCGCGATGGAAACCGTGTTCGCAGTCCTGGGCGCCCATCATCGGCGGCAAGACCAGATTGATATTATTTTTTTCGGTTTGATAAATGACAATAAGCTTGTCAAAGTCGGGAACAGCGATGCGCAACACACCGCCTGGCTTGAGAACCCGCCGCCATTCTTTCAAAATCTCGGGGTAGCGCTGATAAGAAATATGTTCCAAAACATGGCAGGCATAAATCAAGTTGGCGGAATTTGAAGCAAACATCGGCAATTTTTCCACACCGCCAACAAAGTTAACATGGGGAAATGGTTGAGCGTCCACATTTATCCAGCCCGGCGCGTTTTGCTCGCCGCAACCCAAATGAATCAAAACTCGGCCATCGGGATTTTGAGGAAGTTGGGGGCGGCTAATCAGGCGCTTTAATCTGTTTTTTGTATTTGAAAAATAAGCGATTATTGCCAATTTGAACGGCCGTAATTTTTTTCTGGCGTTTGAGATCTTGGTCGTAATTTTTTCTGCCATAATTGACATAATAGCATTAAAAATCAAGAATTGTTATGATACAAAAATAAAAAAGTCAATAATGTTTAATATGATAAGATTTTTTCTTAAAAAAATTATTGTGGGGTTAAGAAAAATTACCGGCTTAACCACTTTTGTGGCTAGGATTAATGGTAGTTTAGGGTAAAGTTGATTTGAACGAATTTATTGACTGGTCGGCATATATGGGAACTTATGAGCCGGACACACTTAAGGCAATAAAAATACTTATAAAGAACGGTATGATTTTTGTTGATGTTGGAGCTAATTCCGGCCTGTATTCCTCTTTAGCTTCCAAAATTGTCGGCGAAAAAGGAAAAGTCTACGCCTTTGAGCCGACATCATACGGTTATAAAAAACTCGTTGACAACCTTATCTTAAACGAATCCAAAAATATTGAATCATTTCAAATTGGGCTTTCTGACAAGAAATTTTCCACCGAAGTCGGTTTGGCCAGTAGCTATCCACTGAAGCCAATTAACCTGCAAATGATTCACCCATTTCATGGTGGAAGTATCGTTAAAGAAAAAATAAAATTTATGACGTTAGACAGTTTTGATTTTAGGCCTGATGTTGTCAAAATTGACACAGATGGTTATGAATATAAAATTCTCAAGGGCACTGAAAATACGCTAAGAAAGAACAAGCCAGCAATCATATTAGAACTCATTCAGAAAACACTCGCGGAGAAAGGTGATTCTGAGAATGCCCTAATTGATTATTTGTCATTGCTTGGTTATAGTTTTTTTACGCTTGATTTCGTTCCGATAACTAATTTGAAAAATCGCCACCGGACCAATATTATAGCTATGCATAATGATAGAACAACCCATTGAGTAAATTGTCTCTCACTGCTATGATATTTGGCACTGTGAAAACCATATTTTTTAGCGTATCCAACGTGGCGATTTTTCGCAATCTGGCCTCTTTTCAGGGCTCGGTTTTGAATTTGCTTTCCCGTGATGAAAATATCAAGACCATTGTTTTAGTCAGAAGGGGCTCAAAATTACCGTTTGACTTTGCCGGTCGGCCCAATATTTTAATTGAAGAAATAGAGGAAAATATCAAACGCAATTTGATTCAAAACGCTTTTTATTTTTTCTTTTCTTTTTTGATTTTTACCGACACCACCAAATTGGTTTCTTCTTATGGCGTGCGGGCCGATAAACCCCGGCCGCTTTGGCGTTTTTGGAATTACCCGTTGAAAATTTTTATTTCCAAAACCTTCGGCCAATCCGAATGGATTAAAAAAATTTTCGCGCCGAAAATTTATCTTTGGCTTTTCCCCGAACGGCTTTATAAAGAACTTTTTGACAAGTATAAACCGGTTTTGGCGTTCTTGCCGAACATTTGTATTTGGCCTAATGACCTGCAATTGCTGGTAGAAGCAAAAAGACAAGGGATTAAAACCGTCGGCATGCATGGCAATTGGGACCATTTCAGTAAATATTTTATTCCTTTTCAGACCGACCGAATGCTGGTTTGGTCCGAGCCGGTCAAAGCAGAGGCGGTGAAATTCCAAAGTTACGAACCACAATCGGTAGCAGTGGTGGGCGGGCCGCATGTTGATTATTTTGTCGGCGAAGCCAGCAGGGAATCACGGGGGGATTTTTTGAAGCGATTAAATTTTCCGCCCGATTCAATCTTGATTTTATTCGCTTCCCAAGGCCCTTATTCTTTGGATGGCGCCGATTTGGTAGAAATGATTTTGAATTGGATTAGAGCGGGAGAATTAAACGCCAAAATCAGATTGATTATCCGTCCGCATCCCAGCGGTATTATGGAAAAAGAAAAATACGAACGGTTTCGCGGCGACCCGTTGATTTACTTTGATTCGGCGGAAGATTGTCAATTATTACCGGGTTTTAGGCATTATATTAATGTTTTACGCCACGCCGATCTGTTGGTAACCACTTATTCCACCGTCGGTCCCGATGGCGCGCTGATGGATCGGCCGGTAATTGTTGCCGGTTTTGACGGTTACAAACAACGACCGATTTATCAGTCAGTGCGCCGCCACAAAAATTTCACTCATTACCAATTGATTTCAAAAATTGGAGGCATCAAAATCGCGGAACGGCGCGCGGAATTTTTGCCGGCCATTAAAAATTATCTCGCTCGTCCGGAATGCGACGCGGCCGAAAGAGCTATTTTGCGACGCGAGGTTTTCGGTTTTACCGACGGCAAAAATTCTGCTCGGATTGTAAGTGAGATAAAAAAGAAACTTTATGAATAATAATACGCCGAAAAAGGTCTCAAGTTCCTTTATCCGCACTTTTTTGCGCGGCGAAATTTCTTACGGTTTTTGGGGAGGAATAACGACCACTGGAGGTTTAATAAACACTTTTCTGGTTATTTCCGCTCTAACTATTTATCAATACGGCGTTTTTCAGCTGTTGCTTTCTTCTTACGCTTTGCTGGCGGTCTTAATCGGTTTAGGCGGCGAAACTATCAGAAACGACTTGCTGCGGTTGGTAGGCGAAGGCAAAGAATCATCCGCCAAGAAAATTTTTTTGGAAAACACAACTTTTCGTCTGGTTATCGGCGTTATGCTTTGGGCGTTTGTTTTTTTTAACGCCGATTTGTTCTCTTTTCGTTTTGGCCCGGAATTTATTTTTCACATCAAAATAATTTCTTTTTTATTTTTACATGACGCCCTGCTTTCTTCTTTGAGATTAGCTTTGGACGCGAGGAAACGTTTCCAAGAAATCGCCAGCCGGGCTTCAATTACCAAATTTGTCCAATTTGGCATCATGGCTTATTTTTTATTTTTTTCCACCTTAGGTCTGAAAGAGGTTTTGATGGCTTTTGTTATTTCTTACTTTGTCGCTCTGGCTTTTATTTTACCGCCGTTCATCCGTTCTTATTTACCCTGGCGACGTTTACCTGCCGCCAACGAGGGTTTTCTTTACAAAATTCTTAGTTCTTACGGCAAATGGGAAATCTTCCGGCCGGCAACGGCTAAATTTGGCAACTTTATTCAGGTTTGGTTTACCAAACTTTTTATTGGCACAGAAGCGGTGGCGATTTTTTCGGTGGCTCAAACTATTGTCGGCACCATCGCCGGTTCTCTGCCGGTTAAGACGCTTTCCACTTTAGTACCCTTGGAAATTGTTGACAAAGAGCGCGCGCAAAAAATTTTCAGCCAGGGATTAAAATATCTTCTGGTTCTCTCTTTATTGTTTAGCATAGCGGGAGCATTATTTGTGCCGCCGCTTATTAATTGGTTTTTCTCCAAATACGCCGTGTCTCTGCCTTATTTTTACTTTTTACTTATCACTCTGCCCATCAGCGCTTTCAGCGTGATTGCTTCAATTTTCTTAGTCGCTTTCCGTCGGCAAAAATTTTTGTTTTTCCAAAAAATCGCCAAAACCTTAATTGGTATTCCGTTTTATCTCTTGCTTTTGCCGCCCTTTGGCCTTTGGGGTCTGGCAGTTCATAGTTTGATTTTATCGCTTATTCTTAACGGAATAGTTTATTGGCAATTACATTATCGGACAAAAGACATCAAAATAGATTGGTTTGCCTTGTGTCGGTTTGGCAAGGATGATTGGGAGTTTATTAAAAAAATATGGCAACTGTCAGTTGATTTATTACTCAAGAAATTTTGGCCCACTCGGGGTGCTCAATAAAAGCGTAGCAAAGGAGATGAAGCGCGGTCATTGAAGCGTCTTCAATGCGGCCGACATGAGTTGAGTCTATAACAATAGTATGGTCGGCAATCTCGGCGAGCTTGCCTTTTTTTCCGCCGACTATGGCGATAGTTTGGAGTTGATGTTTTTTCGCCCATACAAGCGTCTTGACGACATTCGGCGAATTGCCGCTCGCGCTTATAGCGATACAGATATCTTTCGGCTTGGCGTAATTTTGTAATTGACCGACAAATACATCTTCATAAGTGTAGTCATTACCCAAAGCCGTGAGCCAGCTCATATTATCGTTTAAGGTGAGCACCTTAAAACGCCGACCGGTTGCGTCAGAGGAACTTTTACCAAGGTCTCCGGCAAAGTGAGTGGCATTGGCGGCGCTGCCGCCGTTTCCCAAGATAAAAATCTGCCGGTCTTTTTTTAACGCTTCAGCCAGTTTGTTTATTAAATCCTTGATTTTTTCAACCGGTATGGAATCAATCGCCTTTTTTTGTTCGGTAATATAATTCGTTATCCATTGTTCAAATGTTTTATTCATAAACCGATGATACCATTCCGCGTTTCTAAATGACAAGAGCACAATATGTGCTATCTTATATATTATGGAAAAAAAATGAATTACCCAGAACTTTTTACTCCGAATGCTCACAGCGATTATCTCATTCGTTGGATTGAAATAGTTCCAGAAAGAACCGTTGCCATTCATGAAGTTTTGGAAAAGAACTATCTGCTAGGAAAAATTATCAAAGTTGAACAAGTGGGAGCAATGGAAGTGCGGAGCAATAATTTCCGAATAACTTTTGAAACTAAACACGGGATATTACGGATTATTCTTCGCAAAAATATCCAATGGGCAACGCTTTCCGAACTTGAAACCGTCAATAATTTTCTTAAAGCGGTTAGAAATTTTGGCGTGCCGACGCCGGAAATCATAACGGCGAAAGACGGCGGAGAAATTGTTGAATCGAGCGGCTCGTTTTGGCAAGTTTTTGCTTACATTCCGGGTAATTATTATCAAGGTAAAGAAGACGAACTTTCGGCGGTGGCTTCCGCCGTAGGAATACTTCATAAAGCGCTTGCTGCAATTCCAGAAGACGCGCGGTTAAAATCTTCGTCTTGGAAATTACCGACCGAAGCTGATTTCAAACTAATTTTTGAAGCGGCAAAAAACGACGCTAGTGAATTGGGGGCGATGATTCGCGATAATGAACAAATTATCCGTGACGCTATAGATAATCTTTTGGTTCATAAATCAGCGATTGGCAAGTCATTAACCCAGATGATTCACGCCGACCTTCACCCGCACAATTTTTTGTTTAATCAAGACCGTCTTACGGCTATTCTGGATTTTGGCGATGTCCGACTGGGATTCCGGGCCGCGGACGCCGCTTCGGCTTGCCATCGTCTCGTTCGGCAATATGTTGTTTGTTCCGGCAAATCTTGGAATAAAGTATTAGAAAAAGGCCTTCGAACATTTATTTCAAATTACCAAACAGTCTTTCCGTTGCCGGCAAAGGAATTGGCGTTGTTTTCCGAATTTATGGCATTGGCGCTACTTCGAAAAATCAAAGGAAATCTTTTTAAATATTTTCAAAAGAAACCAGATTGGTCATACGATGTGGCGCATAAAGAATTTATCAAGCAAATGAATCTCTTTGCCGAAGTTGAAACAATGAAAGAAATACTCCAAAAATTATAGGCAGTTTTTCACCATGCTGTTTGTCCGCCATCGGCGACGAGATTGCTGGCATTGATAAAATTTGAGGCATTAGAAGCAAGAAAGAGAATAACCCCTTGGTATTCGTTGGGAGCGGCGGGACGGCCCAGCATATTTCGAGCAGAAAGTTTTGCCAGCGCTTCAGGGCTTTTGTTGCCGAAATTGACCGAACCGAAAGAAACAGAGTTTACTCTGATACCCGGAGCAGTGGCGGCAAAATAAGAAGCCCAAGCGCGAGTCAAACCAAGCAGGGCGGTCTTAACGGTTGGATAACCGGCCGATTTGAACTTACCTTTTTCGTATTTGCCGTGTGAAGGGGCTGTAATCGCTGAAGTGGAAGCGATGTTTATTATTGAACCGATTTTTCTTTTCATCATGTGAGGCGCGACTGCTTGACAGCAAAATTGAGCGCCGGAAAGGCCAACGGCAATTTCTTTGTTCCATAATTCCGCCGAATAATTTTCGTAAGGGACAAACATTTTTGCGTCATTTTCAGCAATGCTACTCGCTTTGGGATTTAATGCCGCGTTATTGATTAAAATGTCAATTCGGCCTTCTTGCCCAGCGATGGCGTCAATGATTTTTTTGACCGCGGCTGGATTGGTGATATCTACAATGTGTTGCGTGGCCATAGCGACTGTTATTTTGTCGTTTTTGTTTATGTCAAGCGAATGCACTGTCGCTCCGGCCTTGCGTAAAATGTCTATATGTTGGAAACCAAGTCGGCCGGCGCCGCCGGTAACGATTGCCACCTTACCCTCAAGACCGAACAGCTCTGTAAGAGTTTTTGTGTCCATAATTATTGCGATTAATTAATTTTTCTTGATAATTTTCTTAATATATTCAAAATAATTACTGTTTAAAATTATATCATCAATCGTTTCGCTTCGCGCGCCTTGTATAATATACGAACCTTTATAATTAATTT
>Ga0209211_10003486_pt1 | contig 25504 bp, 29 predicted proteins | sample RifGroA2_FD_183992 | JGI IMG/M metagenome (GOLD analysis project Ga0209211, IMG submission 183992) | Groundwater microbial communities from Rifle, Colorado, USA - Groundwater A2 (SPAdes) (version 2) | ecosystem: Environmental > Aquatic > Deep subsurface > Groundwater | place: Rifle, Colorado...
GTTGTCTATATCAGCAGCCATTGGCTGGAAATCTGCCCCAGAGGAATTGTAAAATAAGGTGTTTACAGCAGATTTGGAAAAATAGCCCTTGCCTGCGGAAATTCCATAGGACATTCTGTTTTTGTTAAATGTGTTCCATTCTGCACTTCTGGCAAAAATCATTGCCGAATCTGATTTTGGCAATGATTTCTGAATATTGTCAAACGCAGCAACAGAGCATTTCCACACATCATTTTCACTTATTGCAGAAGATGGAATATTAACAGCTGCTGTGCATAAAGTATTGTTGATGCATGCGGCAATCTCATTGCTGTAAAACTCATTGTTTTTATGCCAGCTTGCGTTTGCAGAAATTATCTTATTATTTCCAATCACTTTCCATTGGCAGCTTAGGGAATCGTCAACAGAAGGAGCTTCAGGCTTTATTAAAACATCAGAGACTTTAATTGCTCCAGTGTCGTCAATAAATAATCTTGCCATCCCATTCTTCGTCCATATTAAATCAAGGCGGTTATTGCCGTCTATATCTACTGGAATGGGGGCAATTGTGTTTGTTACATAAATATTCAAATCATATTCAAAGATAGATGTGCCATTTAAGGCGTATATTTTATCCATTGTTATTATTTCCATACTGCCGTCATTGTTCATGTCTGCGGCTATGGCTGTTTTAACAGTGTCTGTAACCGGAGAAGTCTCAGAGTCTAAAAGCACTCCGCCTGAATAATTATAGCAGTTTATAGTCATATTCTTAAAATAGCCCCCTAATTTTTTATCCTTAATAAAGCATATGTCATCCATGCCGTTATTATTAACATCCAAAACAAATGGGTTTGTGCCTTCCCATTTAGAACCAAAATGGCCGGATGTTCCATCATTGCAGTTATTAATCCCCCAAGGATTTTGCTCGCATTTTGAGAACAATTTTGTGCCATTATAGTTATAAACAAACAATTCAGTAAACCAGTCATCCCTTACATCATGAGATGGCACATTATCATTATAAAAGACGCTTGCCGATATTTCCATCTTATTGTCATTATCCAAATCAACAAGCACAGGCTGCCCTTTAAGCCGGAATGTGGTTGGATGAGATAAAGCATTTGCATAAATATCATCAACAACCCATTTAATGCTTCTATTAACCAAATCAAAAGCAACAAATCCATAGCCGTTGTTGCTGTTGTTGTCCAGCCAGAACACAGCATCTTGATTTCCATCATCATCTATATCTGCAATAGAAGGCACAGTATATTTTGTCTCATTATAGTTTGACAAAGAGTAAGAATCAACTGCTTTTGAATCCAAATTGACAATATTAATCTTGTTTATTTTATCTTTGAAAATGCAGTAATCTGAATTGTTGATATTCAGGCATCTAATGCCTCCAAAATCAGCGTCGTTATTTAATGTTATGTTAAACTTCGGTTTTAGCTGTGAATTATTAAAGTTATAAACAAAAAAATAATCAACAAAAAAATTCGCTTTAGGCGAATTTTTTTGCCTGGAATTAAAAATTATGTTTTTGTTAAAAATAGCCGGCTGTCCCAATAGAGTCCCAACATATCTCTCGTCAATTAAATCCAATTCATAGTCAAAAATCTTTAAAAAGTCATTAGAAAATATAACAATTTCATTGTAGTCGTCATTATTAATATCCCCAACCAAAGGCTGAAAATCCATCCCATAGATATTATTGGAAAAATTTGCTGTCTTTAACGGAAAATATCCTGCGCCTGAAGCAACGCCTTTATTCATCAAGTCATTGTTATAGCTGCTCCATGATGCTATTGCAGGCTTTACAAAAACAATGAATGCAGCAGCATTGATTAAAATTCCAATAATAATTAGAATTTTACTTTTGTTTCTTATTTTTTTAATGATGATTCTCCTGAAAAACAACAGATAGATATTAACTCCAATTGCAGCAGCGAAAATAACTATTTTTGCTTCTTTGGATATTGCGACTTTGCTTGTTAATGCTGCAAATCCGGTAATCAGGTTATTTTCAGCTTTTTCCTTTTGAGCAGTATTTTTGGCTATTGCCTTCTTGGCAGCGCTGCCTTTTTTTAAAACTGGACTTCCTGCAATGCTGCTGTTTTCCTGCAAAGACTCATTTTTTGACGCATTGGAGCCTTTGAAGACAATGTAGGCTTTTCCCCCGCCTCCTGCGCTTCCCGCACTGCCTGCGCTTTCAGAATTTCCTGATGAAGACGGCTTTACATAATCTATCTGCTTAACGCCGGAATGTTTTAGTCCGGTAATTTTGTACTTGCTTACTGAATTGTTGTAGGCGCATGTGTATCCATTCTGCAAAGTGCCGTCGCATTCCACCTTGAATTCACCTTCATCTGTATTATCGCAATTATCGCTGATTTCTGAAACAGAGTTTATTTCGGCGTCTTTGATGCAAATGCCGTTTATTACGCCATTTATCTTATCCGAGTACATTGATTTTGTATGGCCTTCAGGAAGCTTCACCCCTTTAATAATGAAAAAGCCAAAAGACTCATTTTGCTGCTTCTCTATTGTTATATTTCCCAAATTTAATTTTTCTTTTGAAAAATTAAATTCAAATTCAACAACTGTAATATTGCTGTCTTTGATTCTGACTTCCAGTGTCTCATTAAATATTCTTGACAGGTTGGAATAGCCGTCAATAATTATGGAGCTGTTGATTGTTGAAGTGTTGATATCCTTAACTTCCCCTACAACCTTGTCAACGCTGTCATTCATGCCGTCATTGTCAAAGTCAATTTCGGGCTTGTCAACAACATTTATGCTGAATAAAAACGAATCATTCAGCCAGCCATCAGAAGCAACGCCGATAAAAGTGTAATTTCCAGAATCAACAGTTGTCGTTTTCCACTCAAAAACAGCAGAATCATCATTGCTATTGCTTATTTTTTTGAATTTTGAAAAATTAATGGAGTAGTTCAATGAATCCTCATTTAAGTCCAATGCCGTCAAATTAATCGAAATTGCTTCAGTCTCGTTTATTGTAAAGTTATTAATACTGCTTAATGACGGCTTTTTGTTTATTTTTATTGTTTTTCTTGCTGCATTGTTTGACTCATTCGCCTCTTCAATAAAGTCATTGATGTCCGCAATGGCTGTTATCTCAAAATCAGATATATTGATAAAATCAAAATTATATTTCTTGATGTTATTATTGGAGTCTTTATTGCCAAGAGCCAATAGCTGCTCGTTTTTGTCTATTGTCCTGTTGTCAAAAATGCTTAAAAATATGTCAAATGCCGATTTTGAGCCGAGGCTGCTTAAAGTTATATTAAGCGAGATGTCGTTTATGCCGTAATGGTAATCATCTGAAATCTCTATGCCTGCTGATAAGTCGGGCAATTGCGGAACTGAAAAATTATTGAAGGCGTAATAATCTGTGATGTGGGAATCAACAGAATCCGTTAATTCATTATTTTTCAGCAATTTTATGTTTTTGACTGCGTAAGGCCCATTGAGCTTTTTGTCATAGATTTTGCTCCCATTGACAGAAATGCCGATGTCATTATTTCCTATGCTCAGTGAAAATGACTCATTTCTTGTTTCAATAATGCCATCGAACAAATCATAAACAGCATATTGGATATTGTAAATGCCGTTTTCCTTGACATTTAGGCGGAAATTAAGCGCGAGACTGCCTTCATTTAATCTGTCAGAAATTCTTGAAATATAGGATGATGATGCAAAATCCTCATAGTCGTAATAATTTGATGGCAAAAAATTCCTGAAGAATTTTTTGCCTATTAATATTGAAGTTACATTGTATTTTCCCTTGAAATGCGTTCTCTTTATGGTTTCATTATCCAGCACTATTGAAACGCCATTAATATTATCTGAAAATGTTATATTTTGCTTTACTGACATTATTGAATTGTTATAAATCAAAAAAATTGACAATTCATCTGTTACATTTACAGTTGAGTTTATAGTTAAATTAAAGGCTATTGAATTGCCGATTTTTCTGTCTGTTATATTTATTATTGAAAATCCAGCTTCATAATTGTCGTATTCCCCACTTTCAATGTTATCTTTTCTATATCTCAAGCTGTAAGAGGAATTATAAATCTTAATGGAGTAATTGAATTTGCTTTTTGGCAGCAATGAAGAGCCAAATGAAATGTTTATTTTATTAATACCTGTTAATAATGAGGTATTGCTCTCATTTGTTATAGCGTATTCATTATCCAAATCAATAGCAATAATATAATCTCCTGCATTGGTTGTATTGCTGGTAGTCAATTCAACGATTAACGTATCATTTATTCCATTATTATCCTTATCAGCCATAAATTCATTAATTTTTGTTATATTTATTCCCTGCACAGAATCAAAGCTGTATTTTGACAGCAACTCCTTTAGCGAAATGGCATAAGAGGCGGATATACTGAGGAATAAGAACACTACCATCAAGATGAGTAGCCAACTCCTGCTTTTTATGCTCATTGGCACGATGCATGAGCAATTTTATATAAACATTTTGAGCTGAAGCCCAATAATTTTAAATATTCAGGCACTTTTTACCTCTTTAAAATGGTAAATCTACTAAGCGAGCGTATTAGTGAAATAGAAAGGGAAGATGAATTCGAGATTCAACGGATGACAGAAAAAGATGCCAGAGAAATTGTAGATTCTGTATTTGAAGTTTATAGGGATAGATCTACTCCAGAAAATGCAAGAAGAGTTTATGACTCAATTGAAGATCAGGCATTGGTTGGAAGAATTGCTCTTGCCAAGGAGTATGCAGAAAGATTTGAAAGAGAAGTAGGATATGGCAAGCTATAAGATGCAGGTTAAATTCCCTTTCTTTTTGAGGCTTTATCTAAAAATTTGCATATGCTCAGGTTAGCAGCTTCTCGCTTGCGATTTTGCTTTGGTATAACATTGATGCACCTGTTATACACATTTTTCCGAAACGGGACTCTTAGGAGTGTTATTGATTGTATAATAATAAAATACCCAAAAGCTTTATGAATAATAGTTATGTTTATAGTATGTTATGTATGAAAAACCTAGTGATTTGAAATTAGAATTGAGGGCTGAAACATGGCACCCACTTAGCGGAGATTATAGAATTGAAGGTTCTGTTGATGAAAATGGAATGGTTGAATTGAAAGCCGAAACTTTTCATCCATTATCTGGTGATTATAAAGTTAAAGGGAGTATAAGCCCTAAATCTCCTTCCACAGATTAAGTTTTTTCTGAATTTAGGCTACTAATCTACTTTTTGTTAAATCCTTTTATTAAGCAAACTATATAAATCAGCCAAAAATCCCATTCAAGCAGTTCAAATGGACACAGGAAAAACCTACGAAGTAAAGGACGTAAAACTCGCTGAACAAGGCAGATTAAATCTTGAAATAGCAGAGTCGAGAATGCAGGCTCTTATGAAAATCAAGGAGATTTTTTCAAAAGAAAAACCCCTGAAGGGAATAAGGGTGGGAATGGCTTTGCATGTGACAAAAGAAACAGGAATCTTATTAAGAGTGTTAATAGCAGGCGGGGCGGAAGTTGCCATTACTGGCTGCAACCCTTTAAGCACGCAGGATGATGTTGCTGCTGCTCTGGCGGAAGAAGGCATTAAAGTTTGGGCGTATAAAGGAGAGACAAAAGAGGACTATTACAGGTACCTGAATAATGTAATTGTCTTCAAGCCAAATATCACGATTGATGATGGCTGCGACTTGGTAAGCGAGATACACAAAAAGCACCAGCATTTAATCAAGGACATAATTGCAGGATGCGAGGAAACTACAACAGGTGTTATCAGATTGAAGGCAATGGAGAAAGACAATGCATTGAAGTACCCTATGATTGCCGTGAATGACAATAAGACAAAGCATTTGCTGGACAATTTTTATGGCACGGGACAGTCGACGCTTGACGGCATTTTGAGAGCCACAAATATTCTTTTTGCGGGGAAAAATATTGTTGTGTGCGGCTATGGAAGCTGCGGAAAAGGGGTTGCTTTAAGGGCCAAGGGAATGGGGGCAAATGTGATTGTTACAGAAGTGGATTCATTCAGGGCATTGCAGGCTGCATTGGATGGATTCAGGATAATGCCGATAAAAGAGGCTTCCAGAATCGGGGATATTTTCATAACGGTTACAGGCAATAAGAATGTAGTGGACATTGAGCATATTAAGCTGATGAAGGATGGGGTTGTGCTGGCAAATTCAGGGCATTTTGACGCTGAAATAAATGTCAATGAGCTTAAAAAAATCACAAAGCACAGGAGAGTAAGGCCTTTTCTTGATGAGTACACTTTGAATGGAAGGAGGGTTTATCTTGTTGGGGAAGGGCGTCTCGCAAATCTTTCTGCAGCCGAGGGACATCCAAGCGAAGTAATGTCAACTTCATTCTGCGGGCAGGCTTTAGCATGCGAATATGCAGTTAAACACAAAGGAAATCTTCCAGCGAAGGTCATTCAGCTTCCTGAGGAAATAGACAGTATGATTGCAAAACTGCAGCTTGAGGCAATGGGCATAAAAATTGACTCTTTGACAGAAGAGCAGAAAAAATACATGGAGTCGTGGCAGGAAGGCACTTAGCTGAACCTTGATTTTTCTTCCCTTTCAACCAATGAGAATGGTGTTTGGTCTGTCAGCACTTTAATGCCCCCCTTTCCTATTGAAATTGGGTAAACGTCAAGGCTGTGGTCCTGCCCGCGGACTTTTGCAATTGTCAACACCCTTTCAAAATAAGAGCCTTTTCTTACTCTGGAGAGAATTATAAAACCTTCAAAAATAAAATCAATCATATCATACTCCAGCCTGTCCAAATCCGTGATTTTTCTCTCAGATGCGGCAAGAAACGTGACTCCTGCCTCTTTCATCTGCGACACAAATATCAATATCTGCCTCCTGTATTCCATCAGGTGGCTGTTGTATTTTGGATATAAGTATTCAAAGAAAATCATTGAGTCAAGGGCAACTCTCCTGATTTTATATTTTTTGATGAAATCAAGCAGGCCTTTGATTGATGACAGCCCCCCTTTCATTGTCGAAAGAGGCTTTTGGATAATAAACACCTTTTTCTTTTCTTCCATTGCTTTAAGGTCCATGCCAAGATTCGCTGCATAGTCCCTTAACTGCAGGACATCCTCCTCTGTGCTTATATACATCCCATTTTCATTCTGCTCCTTAGCGCCATTATAGACGAACTGAAGCGCAAGGATGGACTTTCCAGTTCCAGGGGCGCCAGTCACAAGAATGGAGGAATTTCTCCTAAGACCGCCTTTCAGGACTTTGTCAAGCCCCTCTATGCCTGTTTTTATAAACTCAATTGCCATATTCTTCCTCTTCTAATCATTCCCTTTGAATACTTGTATAAAAAAGTTGCGGAAATAAAACGCTTTTTTTCTCAGCAAACTTTTTAAAGCGGGATTTTAACCTTTAAATTCTGCCAATGTTCGCTTACGCTCACGCGGAGATGCCGGAGCGGCCAAACGGGATAGACTCAAGGCATTTGAATTTCGAGTGCTCATATGAGTGCGATGAAATAATCAATGTAAGTCATCTATTGGCTTAGTGCCTTCGCAGGTTCGAATCCTGCTCTCCGCATTATCTTATTTCTATTTAATTTTGTCCACTAAAAGAAAAATTTAAATAGAAATAAAATAATAATCTAATATGAATCAGCAATCTGGAAGATATGCTTATCTTCAAGCAGTTCATGACTATCTCCATCGATTATCGGAGGAGCTGTCGCATATACAAAGGCATTACGACCCAAATAGGGCTCTAAAGGCAATCGTTTATTCTTTTTCTTCTGACCATGGCGGAGATATGATGAATTTTAGAGCAAGATTTGTTGTTGATCTGCACCGAAACCAACCGGAACAGCTAATCAAAAAATATGGTTTGCTTCCTCTTTACACTACATGGAGAAGAGAAAACAGTGACACAATCAAAGAAAAAGAGGATATACATAATCTTGTAACTTTATTTGATGGGTGGCTTCGAAATACTCCTGAAGCCGAGATACAATCTGCACTTCAAGGGAAGCCTCTGGAAGAATTAGCTGATTCTGATTAAAAACAAATTTTAAATTCCCTAACCCAATCTCTTCAATTTCTCTTCAACAGCCCTCAATTCAGAGCTTAATTTTTCAAATTCAGAAACATCTCTTTTTGGAGCAAAAGATTCTGATTTTGCAGGCGTTTCCTGCTTTATTGAAGGCAGCCTGATATTTGCCTGCGGAAGCTTCTGCCTCATTTCATTAAGGAGCCTGTTTATGTCTCTCATTATAGTTCTCATCTTATTGTCCTGCTCTATTTTTTTATGCCTTATCAGCTTAATCTTTTCATAGCTCTGCGAGAAAAGGAGGAGGCTCTTCAGGACTTCCAGTATGTCTTTCCTTATGCTTTCATTTGATGCGACATGGACAAAAATAACCTCGTTGTCGGCTTCTTCCTTTTTCTTTTTCATAATTCTTCCTTTACAACTCGCCTGGATGTATCATCAGCGCATCTACATCACTCACTTTTTTCTCAATCTCCAAAAACGTCTGTGCCCATCTCTGGATTTCCGCGTCTTCCTTGTTTTTCAGGTCATTAAGATCATTTATGGTATTTTTTGCCTCCTTTATTTTTCCCTTAATAAGCTCAAGCACATCCATAATTTCCTTATACTCGTTTATCTTAACAAAAACAGAGTCCCCGTGTTTCATGCCTTTTCACCCTTGTTGAACAGATTTTTATCCATATAAATAAGCTTTTTCTGCAGATCATGCGAAATGCTGCTGAGCTTGTCATAAGTTTTTTGCTGCTTCATCCTTATATCCTCGAAAGATTCATGCGCGCTTTGTGCCATGTTTAAGTCATTTTTTATCATTTTTGCATTTATAAGGACATCCTTGAGGTCATTGATGTTGATATACATAGTTTTCGGGAAATGCCCCCTATACCTTTTTTCATAGGCTGCCGGCGCGCTTGGAGCAGAAACAGGCGTTTGCGCTTCTTTAGGGGGAGGAACATCCTCAATAGGCACATATTCTTCATGCTCCTCCGTACCTGGCTCAGCAGGGATTTCACTAAAATCAGGAGCCTCCATTTCAGGCGTTTCTGGCTTAAAAGGTTCATCCATCCCTGTATCTTCCGGAGTCGGGATTTCAGGAATATTCCCCTCATCAATATCCAGATTAGGGTCAAATTCTTCCACGGGGGGAGGCGCTGGCGGCAAGTCTAAATCCTCAAATTCAACATTGCCTTTAGGCTTCTGTTTCTTTAAAAAATTCAAAAAACCCATAATTTTACCCCTTTTCAGTTCTATTAAATTGTTCCTTATTAAACTTTTAGGAGCATTATTAAATAGTAAAAACATTTAACAGCTAAAAAATCAGCGCAAAGCGCTGATTTTTTGGTGTGCGGGCTTAAAATGAAGAAGATAATAATTTTTGCCATATTTTTAATTTTGATGCCTATTTCTTATTCAAAAATAATAATCAGCGAAATAATGCCAAATCCTATCGCTGATGAAAGCCTTAATGAATGGATTGAAATCTATAATAACGGAACAGAGGCTGTAAATGTAAGCGATTGGGCTGTCGGGGATGACAGCGGCAATGACACTATTGAAGGAGGATTGTACAACGGGGAAGGCACTATTATAGAGCCTTTTGGATTTGCCATAATAACAGACGACAATACAAGAACATACAACAATTTTAATGCAAGCGCAGACGCCATAAGGCTTTACGTTGATGATTCCTCCATAGGGAATGGCTTATTGAATGATGGTGAAACAATATACTTGCACTTTAATTCTACTTTGATGGATTCCGCAGCTTACCCTGAAGTTAAGGAAGGATTCAGCGCATCGCTTGTCAACGGCTCATGGGCCCAAGCCAACCCCACTCCAGGATATGCAAATCAAAATGCCGCAAATCCAAGCTCATGCGATTACGACATTGCAGCAATCCTTCCCAAGACAATTTTTGAAAGCAACGAGTTTTCATTCAGGATAGCTTCAAGGAGGATAAATGGCGGAAATGCGAATATAAGCAGCACTGCAAAAATAGAGAATTTTTTTGGAGAGATTGTTAGGGAGTATCACCCATGGACAAATGATTCCATCTCAACAAAGAAGACTTCCGGGAATTATTCTCCAAACCTGCCGGCAGGCGCTTATATAATCTCTGCAAATCTTTCTACTTCGTGCCTTGACTACAGCCAAGAAAACAATTTTGCAGAGGAGATTTTTACAATAAAAGGAGAGAAGCCAAAATCAGAATCGAGCATTAAAATCAACAAAATACTTGACATGGGAACTGACGACACCGCAAAATTCGGGCAGATAATCAGGGTGGAGATTGAGGCTTACAAGGGAGACACAAACAAGAAAGTGATTTCAACTTGGGCTGAGGATAAGAAGGGCAATAGCGTGAGCAAGCAGTCAAAGGCCAGCGTTGAGGAAAAATTCACAAGGCAGAGGCTTACCTTGCCGATTCAGCTTGAGCCCAACTGCGACAATGAGCTTGAGGACGGAAAATATTCGGTCATAGCGGAAGGGCTTGATGACAATGATGAGGAAAACTTTGAGGTTGAGGGAATAACAAAGGCGCAGTGCATTGAGATAAAGGCTAACGAGAGCAGCAAGAAAAGCGATAAGGACAGCAAAAAAGAGCCGAAAGCAGCAGTGAATGATGCGAAGAACTCTACAAAAAGCAAAACTTCCAAAGAAACCCTTAATAATCCAAAAAATGAAATAAAAATTGAAAATTCTGCTGGAAGACTGCTGATTGGGGAGCCGGAAGTAATTTTTGAGTCCAGCAGCGAAAAATCAAAGAACCTTGTCACAATATTTCTGCTGGTTTTGTCGGTAATGCTTAATATTGTATTAGTATGGAGGAGGTGAAATGGATTTCAGTATTATGCGAACATTTGCTATGTTAGCGAAACTTCTGAGGCTTGACTAACTACATTTTTACTCCACTTTCAAAAACTTATCAATATACTCCATTATCTTTTCTTTAAATGCAGAATGCCCTCCCTGATTAATCCTTCCGACATCTCTTTTGCCCTTACTTTCATTTCAGGAGGGAAACTTTTCGCCAGATTTTCTATAGCGGTGAGGCTATGCTCAAATTTTCCTTTGCGTGTTAGCTTATGCAATATAGAACACAAATAATTGATTAAAATAGTTTGTGTTCTCCACTATATATAATTTTTCATAATCAAAGGAGATATAATGGAAGAAAATTCACTATTGCTAAACCTGACTGGAGACATGCCTTTGTTTAAGATAGTTGATTTCCTGCTTGACAACAAAGGGATGGATTTCAGCAAGACGGACATTGCAAGAGGGGCCGAGATTTCAAGAGCATCACTATTCAATTACTGGGCAGAACTTGAAAAACACGGTATTGTGAAAACAACAAGGAGCTTTGGCAAGACCAGACTGTACACATTGAACAGCAGGAACCCGATTACACAAAAGATTATAGAACTGGAAAAAACATTAATCGCGGAAGCTTTGGAAAAAGCAAATAAAAAAGAGATAATCATTGAAAACTGAATCCTATTTCTAAAACTGGAAAAAAGCACGGCAATGGCTAAATTGCTGGCGATAAAAATCTTAGATTCCGAGATAAAAGCAACATATTTAAATGGAATTTGAATACTAACTACTTGAAAATGCCTGAGGAAGCACAGAAGCTAAGCCACATAAGGTGCAGGACAATAGTAGAGATACTTGGCAAGCCGAAAGAGCACGTGGAAGAAACCCTCAAAGGGTATGTTAGCGGGATAAAGAAGGACAGGGATCTTGTTGTTCTGGGAGAGGATTATGCTGATGCAACCGAGCAGGGAAACATGTGGGCGAAGTTTGTGGAGCTTGACCTGGTTGTTAAAGGGCTGCCTAAACTTATAGGATTCTGCTTTGAATACATGCCTTCCTCAATAGAGATAATCAAGCCTGATGAATTTAAGGTTTTAGGCTCTGAAATGGCAGGATTCCTTAATGACCTTCAGGGAAGGCTGCATAACGTTGACATGCTGACCAAACAGCTCAAGTTCCAGAATGATTTTCTCAGGAGAAACATGAATGCAATGATGCATAACTTAGTCATGATAACCCTTAAGGGAAGAAGCTTTACTATTGAGGAACTTGCAGCTATCACCGGAATCGATAGAGAAGAGCTTGACAAGTTCATAGAAAAGATGATAAAGGAAAACAAGATAAATAAGGAGGATGAACTTTTAAGCCTTGCTTGAACAGAGAGGTAAAATGTCTGATGTGAAAAAGAAGGTGGAGGCGGTATTATTTTCGGCAGGAAGCAAGCTTACTGTCATTGAGCTTTCAAAGCTGTGCAGGGCTAAATCAACTGATGTGCTGCAGAGCCTTGAGGAGCTTAAGAAAGAATATGATGAGAAGCAGTCCAGCCTGATGATAATCAATGAAGGCGAGCACTGGAAATTCTCAATTCACGAGCAGTTTCTTCCTGTTGTAAGAAAAGTAGTTGCCGAGACTGAGCTTACAAAAAGCGTGCTTGAAACATTGGCTGTTATAGCATTTAAATATCCTATTTTACAGTCTGACCTTATAAAAATAAGGACTAACAAGGCTTATGAGCACCTTTCCGAGCTTGAAAAATCAGGCTATATCTCAAGGAAAAAAAAGGGCAGGACAAATCTTTTACTCCTTACAGACAAATTCTTCGAGTATTTTGACCTGGCGCCTGACAAGCTGAAGGAGAAATTCAGGGATTTTGACAGCATAGCAAGGGCAATAGAAAGCAAAGAGGACGAAGTCAAGAGAATTAGAGAGGATCAGAAAAAAGCAGCAGAGGAAGCCGGGCAGCAGGATGAAAAAATAAGAAAGGAAATAGAGCAGCTTGACCAAACAGGAGAGGAGTACAAAGTGCCTTTGGCTGTTTACAGGGCTGAGGATAGCAAACAAGGAGTGAAAAGCGAGTTTGTTGAGAAGGGGAATCTGATAGAGGAAAAAGAGAAATTGGGAGAAATGGAAGTTGTTTCTGAAGAGCCTGCTGAAGATGAAACAGATGAAATTGATCAGGAAGAATCCGAAGAAGATAGCGGGGAAAAAGTTGCGGAAAATAAGCAGCCTCAGGAGAAAAAGGAAGAAAAAGAGGAAATGTCCGAAGAAGACGAGGCTGTGCAAAGAGAGATAGACAAGATGGTGCATCCACCTAAAGAGAAGGAAGAGGAGAGCTAAGATGCTTCTGCTGCAGTGCCCAAAATGCGGGAACAGGATGAAATACCAGAATAGGGATCCTTATTTGTCAGACAAGAGCAAGAAATGCGTTTACTGCAACAAAACCTTTAAAATTCCCGGCAATGTTGTCAGGAAAGATAATGGTGGAAGCAAATAATTAATGAATTATTTGTGTCCGAGATTAGAATGAACTTTCAGAAGCCGTTTTTCTTTTTCAGGTAGCCAACGAGTTTGTTGCTTATAACCGGCTTGGAGCCTTCGACTGCATACCTGTATGGGAGCATCACCAACTCATTCTCATTTATTTCAATCTCGATGCTGTCAATAAACTTTATTTTTTCCAATTTTTCGCCTTCAAGAATTTTTTTTGCAGTATAGGCTGCGGTGTCAGTCGGCATCTGCTTCTCTCCAAGATTTCTCAATTCAAATTTCAGGCCGTTTTCTTCCAGTTTTCTTATAATCCCTTTTGTCCTTCCTCTCGGAGGATTGTCCCCCAAAATGCCGCCGAACAAAAAATATTCAAATCTCTCAGCATCTTCTGGCTTGAGGGTTTGCTTTGCATCAGAATCAAGAAGGCATACCCCATTTAGATTTAATTCCGCTGAGCTTCCTGGAAACACTTTTCCGAGCTTTTGCAGGATTTGCATGTCTTTGAGCTTCCTTATGCATGTAAAAATGAGGTTTTCCTTTCCCACAATCTTAGAGATATGGCTGTACTCAATAACGCACCATTCAAAAAGCTCCTCTTCAAAGTGCTCTATGATGTATTTTAGCATAACCTAGAATTTCTTGAACTGCGCCGCGTCTTCTATCAAGTCAACATGGCCCAAAAAGATTGTTCTGCAGCAGTATCTCTCCAGCCCGAGTTCATCCAATATTTTCTTTCTCTCTTCCCCTTTGCCAATCCTCTGCTTGAATGATTCCCATAAATGGGCTATTGGCTTGCCGCACGACCAGCACCTGATTGGTATTATCATGCTTATTGAGGATTGCCATCCTTTTAAAAACCTTGCTCTTTTTAAATTGTAAAATGGGGCTGCTGGGATTTGAACCCAGATCACGACGTTTTTCTTATTTTTGAAAATACCCGAACGTCGAATTCTAAGCCAAGTTATACTACAGCCCCAAAAAAGAAATATTAATTGTGATGAGTTTTTAAATTATATAGTGAGATTTTGGAAAGTTTTTGTTTAGATATTCTGCCCTAATCGCTTCTTTTATTGGAACTTCAATCACATCTCTAACTTTAAGGAAATTAGGAATAAGCATGTCTTAAATTTCTTCTACGCTATGCCTTTTACCATTTATTTCTGGACATAATTTAGGTAAAGCATAATACCCTTTATCAGTGTCATGGGCATCATCAGTAATTAATACAACTGCTAGTGAATGAACATAATCCTCTTCTCCATTAAAATCAATTCCTACATTACCTAATTCGCGATTAGCTACTGAATAGGGTACTATAATCTCGGACACAAATAATTCACGCGAAAATCAGAGATTTTCGGTGTCCTGAAAATCTATGATTTTCATGAGATTGAAAATACTTTGTGTCCTCCTGATATAATGGCGGAAGAATTACTGCTCAATTATTTAGTTCCGCCATTATAAATCAAAAGTACCTTCAAATGCTTTACCTCTCATAGAACGTTCATTTATTCTTGAAAGAAGCAAAAGTCCACCATATTTAGATGATGCATAAAATGGTAAAGAGAACTTTGAAAAATTCGCTTTTCAAGCGAATTTTTCAATATTAGTCAGCGCCTTTAAAGACGATTCTCGTCTATAATGGCGCCAGCATAATTGAAAAAATACGCCTGATTTTCAAATCAGGCGTATTTTTTCAAAGTTCTCTAAAACATAAGAACTATTACCAAGCAGAATATCAAGGTTGCCTATAACATAACGTTTTCCATCACTACCATCTACTCTATCTAACCCTGGACGAACTCTTAATTCTCGACTCAAAACATTTTCTAATCGCCCGTCTTGCATTTGATTTAGAAGTTCAGCGAAATCGTATTCTCTATAGTAAAAGGCTCAAAAATTTGAGCAATAAATTACCTTTTACTTATTAGGAACGGATAACTACTGCTCAATAGATTTTGTCCGTGAGTATACCCAAAATCAAGCCCAAATCAGGTTCCCCGTTAACTATAAAAGCGTCTAATTTCGTCATAAATAAAAGAAGCTATATCATTTTATAAATCTTTTGCTTTTTACTACTTAACGATAGCTCTTCTGCACTTTTCCCCTTGCCTTTCCGTGTCTGTTGGGCTTGTGGGTTTCCTTGTATCTTACGTCTGAAACCAGGAAATTCCTGTCATAAGCAAGGAAAGTTTCCTTGAGCTTGCTGCCTTTTGAGAACTCAACCATTGCGTTTGCCAAAGCGACTCTTGCAGCCTCGACCTGGCTGTTGAATCCGCCCCCATTGACGCTGATCTCGACATCTATCTTGTTTGCCAAGTCTCCTGCGAGAATCAAAGGCTCCCTTATTTTCATCCTTGAAATCTTTGGAGTATAATTATCGATTGGAATCTTGTTTATCCTTACTATTCCTATACCCTCGGTCAGCATTGCCCTTGCAATTGACCTTTTTCTCTTTCCTGACGCGTTTACAACTTTCATTTTATCCCTTCCATCCAAAATGCCTGCATATGTCCTTCACTGCCACATAATTGACAATCCTTTTTGAAGGGGACTTTGTTATGTCTGCTTTTTCTATTGTGATGTGCTTATCCTTTTTCAAATTTTCTGGCACCCCTACATGGCATTTCACTGATGCATAGGCTGTTTTTCCCCTGCCTCGTTTATAGGTAAGCATGCCCCTTACAGTCCTTCTCACAAGCATCTCTGGCCTCCTGTAAAAAAACGGGCCCTTTGTCGGAATGCCCCGCTGCATCCTCTGGGAGTATTTTGCAAAAACAGCCTCTTTTGAGCCTGAGACGACGCTTTCCTCGCAATTTACAATGTCCACAATACTCCCAAGCAAGGCCTTTTTTGCTGCGAAGCTTGCGACTCTGCCAAGCACAAGATTCTTTGCGTCAATGACTATTCTTTCGCTCATTTTATCCGATTATCCTAATTTTTTTTCCGGCAGGGCTTTCTTTTGACAGCTCCATAAGAGAAACTGCCCTGGCGCCGCGCTTCTCAAGCTTTTCCCTGGCGCCCTCTGAAAACTGGAATGCAGCTACTGTAAGCTTTGCATTCAGCTCGCCTGAGCCAAGGACTTTTCCTGCCACTATAACTGTCTCGTTGTCTTTCGCATACCTGCTTATTTTTGAAAGATTGACTATTCTTCTCTGCCTTGTTGACCTTTCCAGGTCAAGGGCAATCCTTTTCCATAGGTTTACCTTCTGCTCCAATGACCTTTTCTTAAGCTCATTGATTAAGTTCTGCAATACGATATTCGTAGGACCTGTTTTTTTTACCATTTTGACATGAAATTTTTTCCTTCCTTATAACTGCTGTATAAAATTTGACAAATTCGCTTTTGGGCGAATTTGTCAAAGTTCTTATTTTCAAATGCGGGGGAAGGGATTTGAACCCTCGCACCCACTAAGGGACAAGGCCCTCAACCCAACACTTCATTTATATCAAAAATATGAAATGAATTTGCGCATTTGGCCAGGCTCTGCCACCCCCGCTTTACTCAAGTTTTTTGACAAGCTCTGCAATTTCATCAAGCTGCTCGTCAAGCATGTCCATTGAGACTTTTAGTATCTCCTTGCAGCTAAGCTGCCCAAATGATTCTATATTAAAAACGAAATCGTTTGTGTTTTTTATTCTTACCTTGCCATGCGACACTTTCTCGGCAACGCCTGCTAAATCATACTTATACAGGCTGTCTTTTGCAACAAGAGTGTCGTTCTTTATCTCAAAAACGCCTCCTGGAACAGCCTCCACAATTTCTTCTGGATTCTTTATTCCCTTGTCAATCTCAGCAACAGGCTTATGCTTGTAATAAGTATGGCATGGACTCCATTTTACATGGTTTTTTCCTTTGCCAAGCACAGCAGTGGCTTCAAACTCTATTGACTGGTTTTTAAGCAGTTTTACGATAGGCATATCAGGATAGACCGGCTTTACAGCAGGGTCCTTGCTTTTTAGCTGGGAGGCATAAACCATTTCATCGCCTTTATCTGACTTAAGCACAAGCTTAAGCTGGCATCTTGCGCAGCCTTTGCCCTCGCATTTGCATTTATCAGGAAGATTGTATGATTTTAAATCTGTTTTTAAAGGCACAAGCCCGAGCCTATGCGCCACTATCTCGTCATAAAGCACGGAATTGTTCTTGGAGAACTCCACTTCTTCGATTGCCATTGTAGGGACTTCTGCTGTGGCAAGCCTTCTTATTGTATTGGCGAATGCTGCTGTCGAATCTTTCAAAATAAAAGTAACTTTTCCCGCCTGCTTGTTGTTTTCAATTACCTTGATTTCCATTTTTATTCACCCTGCCGACTTAAACTCTTCTTCCCCTTCTTCCGCCTTTCTTCCTGCATCCATCATGCGGCAAAGGAGTCACTTCCTCAATTATTCCAATCCTTAACCCCATTCTTGACAATGCCCTTATTGCTGCCTGCGCTCCCTGCCCCGGGCTGTTTGGGCCGTTATGGCCTCCGGGAGCTTTTATCTTAACATTTATTCCTGTTATTCCTTTGTCTCTTGCAGTCTCTGCAGCCCTTTTTGCAGCTATCATTGCTGCTGTGGGTGAGCCTTCCATCCTGTCAGACTTCACGACCATTCCGCCGGATGCAACTGCAATCGTCTCTGTGCCAGTTATGTCTGTAATGTGGATTATAGTATTGTTATAAGATGAGTAGATGTGGGCTATGCCCCATTTTATTTCGTGTTGCGCCATTATTTCTTTACCTCTTGTTTCTCTTCTTTAGCTTCCTCTTTCTTTTCTTTTGCAGCCTTTTTAGGAGCTTCCTTCTTAGGCGCCCTTTCTGCGTGCTCGGCAGAGCTTAAAGGCGAACTGCCGTAAAATGCCATGCGGGATTCTTCTGCTATATTGACAAGATACGATGGCGATGTTATTTTTTTATCTCCCACATTTATGTGACCGTGAACTATAAACTGCCTTGCCTGCTCCATTGTTTTTGCCATACTCTTTTTTACAAGCAATGTCTGGAGCCTCCTGTCCATAACATTTTTTACGTTTATATTGAGGACATCCTCTATTTTTGAGTTTTTTTCTATGAGCCCCAATGAATGCGCCTTACGCAAAAGCTGGAGCTTTTCAATTTCAGACTGCTTTGTGGAAGAGCCTATTATGGTTTTTGCCCTGATGAGCATATTCCTAAGGAATGAGTTCATTTTCCAAATCTCATTTTTTCTCCTTAAGCCGTACTGCTTTGCCAATTCCGTTTCCTGCTCTATCCTTTCCTTGTTCCACGGATGCTTAGGCCTGGAATACTTTTTTTTCTGTTTTTTAGGATCTCCCATTTTTAATCTTTAGCTCACTTTCCCCCTTCTTTTACCCCTGGCCTTGTTTTTACGCCAAGAACCTTGCCTTTGTTTCTCCTGAAATTAGACCTTGTTTTTTGTCCTCTTACAGGCAAGCCAAGAGCATGCCTCAATCCCTTGTAGGATTTTATCTTCTTCATCAGCTTTATGTCGTTGTCCCTGACGAAAGTCAATGTTGAAGTTATAATATGCTTGTCTTGGTTGTCTTCAGGATCCTTCCTTCTGTTGAAAAGCCATGCAGGAATTCCGTTCTTTGCAGGATTAGTGATTATTTCTTCCAGCCTTTTTGCCTCTTCATCACTCAGGTAGCCTGTTTTCTTGCTCTTGTCTATTCCTGAAATCGTGCATACTGCGCTCGCAAATGAGAACCCCACTCCTTTAATCGCGGTCAATGACTGGACTATTGACTTCTTGCCGTCCAAATCGTTGTTTGCGATTCTTACAAAATATTTTAGCTCCTGTTTTTCTTCCATTTTTGACAATCCGAGAAATAAGCCTTGGCTGATTAACTAATCCCGAAGGACTAGCCCTATAAGGTTTTACCAACGCTTGGCGCAGCGCGCCTGACTCGGGCTTTGTTTTGGAGGAGATAAATTTGGTTTATAAAGGTTTCTAAATAAAATCTGAAACTTCCAGATCAGACAGTAAAAATTTAAAACCTCTGGAGAATATTGGGCTATCATGGAAAAAATCCTTGTAGTGTACTCAAAGCCTTTCAATGGCGAGCAGGAAACTGCCCTTAAGGTTGTTGAAAAATCGCTGCAGTCAAAAAAAGTCCAGTACATTCTCTCCGACAGGAAATCGCTGAATTCATCGGATTTTCTTGATACAGGCATGGCAATAGCTGTCGGAGGAGACGGCACCTTCCTGAAGGCGTCGCATTTCATCAAAGGCAAAACCCTGATTTTCGGGGTGAATTCGGACCCTTCAAACAAGGAAGGATTTTACATGGGCTCGAACAGGTATGATTTTGACAGGAAGCTCTGGCTTGTGCTGGAAGGAAAATTTAAAATTAAAAAGCTTATCAGGCTCGAGGCTTTTGTCAACAATAAAAAGATAAGCGAGTTTGCATTGAACGAGTATTATTTCGGATCTGCAAAGCCGTACCTGACTTCGAGATACTCTCTTGAAATAGGCGGCGAAAAGGAGAGGCAGAGAAGCAGCGGCGTTTTGATTGCAACCCCCACAGGCTCGGAAGCATGGCTTAAGGCAAGCGCAGGCATGAAAATAAAGCAGGCATCAGGCAATTTTGCTTATTCTGTGCGCGAGCCTTATCAAAGAAGAATACACTCAAACTACAAGCTAACTGGAGGAATTTTAGACTCAAAAGCCGAAATAAAAATAAAGTCTGAAATGGAAGGGGGGATTTTAGTGGCGGATTCCCTGAGTAAAGAGTATCCCATGAAATACGGGGATGTCCTGACTGTAAAAATCTCTGATAAGTTTTTAAGCGTGATTGATTTTACTCTTGAATAAAAATGAAATTAAGAGATTATGGTGGTGAGCTTGCGCTTATAGAAAGGATCAAATCCAAAATAGCTGCCAATTCAAAAGATGTCAAAGTTGGCATAGGCGATGATTGCGCTGTTTTGAGTTATTCCAGCAGTGAATATATGCTTGTGACAACTGACAGCATTGCTGAAAATGAGCATTTCTCGCTGGATTATTTTTCTCCAAAACAAGTCGGAATGAAGGCTGTCGAAGCAAATATCAGCGACATAGCGGCAAAAGGAGGCAAACCTCTTTATTTCATTGTGTCACTTTTTCTTCCAGAAAATTCCACTGTGGAACTTGTTGACGGAATTTATGAAGGCATTGATTTTTCAGCTTCAAAGTGCAATGCAGGCATTATAGGGGGCAACCTATCAAAATCCAATCAGCTTATAATAAGCGTCTGCGCCATAGGGACTGTCGATAAAAAAAATCTTGTTTTGAGAAACGCGGCAAAAAATGGAGATTTGGTTTTTTGCACAGGGGATTTTGGAGGCTCAGCCGCGGGACTGGAGCTATTGCGCAGAAACATGAAAGGAAATTCCATCAAAAGACATCTTGAGCCGAAAGCAAGGCTTGAACTTGGGCAGAAAATAACAAAAATAGGCGTTAATGCAATGATTGATGCGAGCGACGGGCTTGCGGACATAAGGCATATCTGCAATGCTTCCAATGCAGGGGCTTTGATTTATGCTGATAAAATTCCTATATCTCCCTCAACAAAAGAAGACGCCAAGGCATTAGGAAAAGATGCGCTTGAGCTTGCGCTTTACGGAGGGGAGGATTACGAGCTTATTTTTACTGCGCCGAAAAACAGCCTTGAAAAGCTTAAAAAAATCGGGGCAAATGCCATCGGCAAAATTAAGGGCAGGAAATACGGCATAAAGCTGTTTAAAGACGGTAAGCAGGCTGACTTAATGAACGGATTCGACCATTTTAAGTTTTAATAAAAATAATAAGCGGGAGGACGCGCCAAGGAATGAGCCATAAGCCATTCGCCAGTTTGGTCTCAACCACTGCTCAGCTCCGCTACCCTGAAAGCACCGGTGCATAAGATTACCACTGCTGCATTCCTGCCCTGATGGATTTTCAAACGAGCCAGCCAGACAGGACAGAGCCTCAACACAATGATCAAGACTGGCAAGCAGTCTATTGCCGCTTCCAAAGCTTCACCCTGCCATAAAGCGCGTTTGCAGTGCAGAAGAGCGCTAACCTTCCGGCTGAGTCCTCCCATTAGGCAATAAACTGTTTTGTTTTTTAAGGCTTTTTGTTTATAACAAGATGCCAAAAGCGAAAAAAAGAAAAACACAGGAATAAGAGCTTAGCCAATGAGATTGCAAAGGGCGCTATTATGCTTGTTCTTTTTGATAATTTTATTCTCAAATGCCAATGCGCTTAAATCAGAAAGCTCTAGCCACAAGTCAATTTCAATGGTGGCTTCTTCAGGCGGCGAAACTCTGGAAAGCTCCAGCTACAGGAACATTGTGAGCGTGGGAATCATTGCCGGCAAATCCACGTCTTCAAATTATATCAACGAATTTGGATTTGCGCAGACAATTCTTCATGCCGATGGGCAGCCCTGCACAACAGCAGGCCAGTGTGAAGGGGGATTTTGCTGCAGCAGCCTGTGCCAAAGCTCCGCGTGCCCAACACCTTCCGCGCCATCTGGAGGGGCTGCTGGAGCTGCTGGCGGAGGTGGTGGCGGAGGAGGGGCTATCATTCCTGCTGAAGTGACAGAAGCGGATTTCTCAGTAAGCCCATCATCGCTTGAGTTTCAACTGACTCTTGGAGACTCTTCATCTAAAAGTATAACAGTGGCAAATACAGGCGGCCAGGAGATTTCATTTTCAGTTTCGCTATTTGGGGAGTCACAATATCTGGGCGTTTCTGACAATTCATTCACCCTTGCCCCAGGCCAGCAGAAAACGATTGTCGCGGCTGCAAGCGGAAATAAGGTCGGCTCATATGTAGGCGAAATAAGAATCTCGTCAGGGGAAATAACCAAGACAGTCCCTTTCCTGATGGAAGTTGAATCAACGCAGATTTTGTTTGACGTAAAGCTTGACATACTTTCGGAGTACAAGCAGGTTGTTCCCGGCACTACGCTGAGAATGCAAGTCACCCTGATTAATATAGGGGCGGGGAAAAATGCTCAAGTTGAGGTTACGTATCTTATTAAGGACACTTCAGGAAAGATAATTCATGAATCCAGCCAGTCATTGGCAGTAGAGCAGCAGCTGTCTTACCTCAAGGAAATCAAGATTCCGGAATTGGCATCACTGGGAGACCACATTGCAGTCATAGAGCTGAGATATTCCAATTCTTTTGCAGTTTCAAGCGAGCTTTTCAAGGTTGTTGAAAAAGTGGCTCCGCCATCTGTTGCCGAGAAAGCAAGGGAAAGCGCATTGTCAAAAATGTATTACATCCTGATTGCAGCAGGCTCGCTGGCAATAGCAATTCTTTATGTTATAAGCAGGGTCGTTTCCAAGAAGCGGAGAAAGCCTGAATGATAAAACAAACTCTGTCTAAATCTCGGGTGATAGAATAAACTGTCTATTGCGGGTGATGATTAGGATTTCTTCTTAATATACATTTTTTTAGTAATTCTTTAGTTATTGGGATTCTATCACTACAAGCATCATACAAATCATCACTTACATAACCTGAATAATATAATTTAGTGAGGACGCCAGCTTCTTTTGCTGTTATTACTGCTGGAACAAAATCACTATCCCCAGCTACGATTATTGCTTGGTTTATTTGTCTACCCCAAGACATTCTTGCTATATCAACTCCCATTAGCATATCGACAGATTTTTGCCCAAATTCTGTAGTCCCATCTTTTTTTAATAGGGGCTTTCCTTCAAACATCTTTTTTTGCAATCTGCCTAGTCTTAAATCAAACCTTGGTAATCTATTAAGGGTAAATTTAAATTTATCAAATCCTGATTTTAAAGCAATTTCTTTTTCTGATGGGGGGTTGCTTTGATAAGGTGGACAATCATAAACGCAAGTCCTTAATCTTTCAGAGCCATTAACAATTACATCAGAAAATGTTAAATAATAAGCAATATAACGTAAGGTATGATTAATTATCCTGTTTTAAAGAAAAAAGGAGATTTATCCTTCTCATACTTTTCCTCTTCTTCTATTAATGGTTTAATCCATTTATGCATTTCTTCAATATTTTCAAATTTTGGAAATTTATTTTCTTCTAAGAATTTACACATTAAGCTTGATTCTGTAAAAGCATCACAAGACCTCCTGGGAAATCTAGCTAAATAACTATCAAAAAAACTTTTATGAATTTGATAATGATGGCTAAATGTAAAATCTTTCCATGTTTTTATTATCTCTTTTTCTGATTTTGTATCAATTATTTCAACTTCTGCTAACTCTAGAGTTTTATTATTTTTCCATACACTTAACATTAATTCTTTAGCATCAATATCTGTAGTAGGTGCACTATATCCAAAAATTGTGAACATATAAGCGTAGTTGAGATGACTTCTTAATGAATCCCACTTTTCTAGCAATTTATTTAAGCCGACTACCTCAACAAAATTGTTCATCAAAGGTAGAATTCTTTTATATGCATCTCCTTCTTTAAATGAAGCCAAACTTGCACCTGCACCTAATAATACTACATGAGGAGAATGATTCACATTTTTATCTGACATTGGAAGAGTTGGCATATTGATATAGCAATAAAACATTATTTATTAATGTTTTCAAGGAATTCCCATTAATTCTGTTACTGAAAGAGGCTACGCCTTTGATGTATTAAAATTGTCCCCTTGATACTTGTTCTTGATTGCTCTAATGAGCTAGAATGAATAGAAAACTTCATTAAATGTTTTTACCGCTTCTGCCTCTTGCACAAATACTGGAATGAGGCACGGCATTCATCCCACAAATAAATTTGTGGGTATTCTGCCTACGATTTTATAAAAACATCATTTCAACTCCATCCCCAAAACTTTCCCCAATTCTTCCTTCATTCTCCTATCAAAATCAGCATTATTCTCCCCTTCCTTCTTCTCAGAATTTAAAACTAAAACCATATTCTTAATCAATTCCTCTTCTTTCCTGACATCCATTCCCCATAATTTGACCTGCCCAAGATGCTCTCTTATCAATGTACTTTCTATGTCTTCCACTGAGCCTGCGTCTATCTTTATTTCCTCGTATTCTTTTGTCTTTACCATGCTTGTACTTTTCATGACAAAATAGGCTGATTTATTGTATAATTCAGTGAAGATTTCCCTGAAGTCTATGTCGTAGGGCTTTCCGCTTTCTAAAGTTCCAATTACTCTAATCAATACAATTGTATTGTTAAATTCCTGGTTTTTTATTTGCTCAAGAATATCGTTTTTTACCTGCTCAGGAGACTTATGGCTGCAGTCAATCAGGAGTTTGTGTATGTTGTATATCTGTATCGGCTCCCATTTTGGAACATTATTCTCGACAATGTAAAATCCGCCTCCCCCCAGCTTTTCAAGTTCGGCAAAGCTGTTTGGAAATAAAGGGCCTGGGTAAGCTATCCTTCCGTAGCCTTCTATCTGCCTGTCTTCCACAATGTGGACATGGCCGCCTGCATAATAATTGAAGCCTTTTGGCAATAAAGACAATGGCTGGGAGATGATGTTCTCCATTTCTTTTGGCTTTAGCTCATCTATTCCGGAATGAAACAGAAAAATCTTGTAGCCATCTTCTTTTTCAAGGTGATCATAGAGCATGTTTTCGTAGTATGATTTTTCCAATGAAGCCCGCTTGCCGAGCATTCCTGTCAGTTTCACGCCTGTTTTCCTGTCAATGGTGAAATTCAGCTTGAGCTTGTTGTTCTCTATTCTGCCCTTGAAGACATTAACAAATAATCCTACTTCTTCCAGCACTTCCAGTATTGTTTTTCCGCTTGGGCTGTAGTCGTGGCTGCCCGGCACAATGTAGACAGGAATGTTTTTGTCTTTCAGCTGCTTTAATTTCCCGGCAACTGACTTAAGGTTGTCCAATCTAGGAAATGATGTGTTGAATAGATCACCTGCAATAAGAATGAAGTCAACATTTTTCTCAATGCACACATCAACTGCCCTGAGAAATGCCGTTGTGCTTATGTCTTTTAATTTTGGGTCTCTCCAACTTCCGATGTGGCAGTCTGCCATGTGGGCGAATTTCATAAGAAAAGGTAGTACAGGATGTTATATATACGTTTTGATAGTTCTTCTTAATCTTTAGATTACTAATTAGTGGTGAATTGGGAAAGGTTTATAAACAAAAAAATACATCCTTTTGGAAATATGGCGGGTAAACCATTGCACGAAATTGTAGATTTAGACAAGACTTTTTTTGGT
>Ga0209211_10003488_pt1 | contig 25492 bp, 23 predicted proteins | sample RifGroA2_FD_183992 | JGI IMG/M metagenome (GOLD analysis project Ga0209211, IMG submission 183992) | Groundwater microbial communities from Rifle, Colorado, USA - Groundwater A2 (SPAdes) (version 2) | ecosystem: Environmental > Aquatic > Deep subsurface > Groundwater | place: Rifle, Colorado...
CGTTATGCTAAAGGTAAATGTAGTGATCTGCCCCACTGTTGGATTTGCCGGGTTGAGCGAAACAGTTGAGGCGCTGACACCTGAGCAGAAGAAGGGGTTTTCGACAGTGACTGTTTTTGGGCTGGATGAGAAAGAAGGCGCAAACGAATTTTGCACCAATACATAGACATCTTTAGTATTGTAAGTGCCGTCATTCCTGATAGATGCCATGCATCTTTGGATAGCTAATTGAGAATTTGCGGTGTAAGTCCCGACAGGGAAATTTAGGGTTTTTGCGACCGACGAACCCAGATAGGCATCATTGCTCGAAAACACGATCGTTCCTCCACTGTTTCGGATCTCTATTGCTGCATTGGCGTTGCAGAATAGAGCAGTATATGCCAAATACTTTGTAGAAGAGGGATTGGTGCAGGTTGGAAAATAGCCTCCTGAAAAGCATTCGTAGTAAACTCCTGAATTGTATTCGCTGTAGGAGGATATGCCGATGCTGCTGAGGAAAGAATTCCATTGATTGGCAGGAGCCCAAGTGAAGTATCGCTGAAGCGACCATGTTGGATTGACATAGCTGTAAAGAGAATTTGACTGGCTGGCAGTCATCCATTTAACCGAATAGGGATGGGAAGAAGTGGATGGTGCATATAATTGGCTGCTGCTGTCAGCTCCGTTTGCAGTTCCTGCACTGAGAACCGAACCCGAGTCCCATTGGGAGGCGGAAGAAAAATTTGCCTGGAAGTTGGTGTTCGCGCAGACAGGGTCAGAAGGCACAGATATTGATGGATTTGCGTCAAGATTGCTGTTGAAGTACGTAAGCGGGTCTGAAGATTGGTCCCAAAACATGCTGAATGATGATTGGGCATGGAAAGCTGCAGAAACCAAAGCTAGGAGAAAAAAGGAAAATGTAAGGCTTCTTTTTTTCATTATACCCAACCTTCAGCGGTCATCTGCTGATTTTGCCGCCTTCCATTCTTATTCCAGGCGACCCGAATATTTCATCTAGGTTTAACAGGTTAATCTGCAGACCGATTTCGTGCACGGGTTTCACTGGCCCGAGATTCAAGCCCCAGTATGGCATTGTGTGGAGCTCCCCGCCCATGAAATTGGCTATCTTGAAATCCGCACCCAACCTAAACCGACCAGAATTCAATACTTCTGTTTCCCCTCCTTTATCCCGGACAAGGCGCACATTTATGTTGGGATTGAAAGTGCCGCCTTTGTTGAAGGAAATGTTTGCCTCGAATTTTGTCCCTGGGGGAAGCCAGCGGCCTTCTTCGTCACCTTCGGCATACAGCATCCTGGTCTTTTCAAACCACTGCTGAACCCGCAAGTCAGCCACTATTGCATTTGATATTGCAACTTGCTTGCCTATCTCTCCAAACAGACGCATGGATGATTCGGTTCCTATATCCATTTCGCCATACGGGAATTTTAACGAAAAAGCGTTTCGCCGGTAATTGGCGCCAAAACCAGCGAAAATACCGGAAGGCGAGTGAAACGCAAGCAATTCTGTCCCAAGCTCATTCCCTTTCATCCCTATTGTAGACGTTTCCTCGAAAGGAAGGATGTTTCTTACTTTTAGCTCTCCGTTCACCAGTCGCCCATACCAGCGGTTGACCAGCATAAAGTCTTCATTTTTCACTGGGTGCCAGTCAAGTGTCACCCCACAGTATTGCACAGCATAGGAAAGGATTTGTGTCGAGGTGGCCGGATTCAGGTTCCTGATGCTTATGGTTTCCGTTTTTACTGAAGAGTTGTAGAGTGGTGATGTCGGGAGTATCATCGACCAAGCCGACGCCCACATGTCTGGGTCATTTACATTCTGGAGCCTTGCCAGGAACCCCTCCAAGTCCCCGTCTATTATTGAGTTTTTCCAGCCGTTGTAGCGGGCAGAAGAGGTCGTAAGGATGCCGAACCATGTGTTAGGATTTGTTGGATTTGTAGGGTCATACAGTTGCTTGAGGACAGCATTCGCGCCAGCCATGTCATTCGCGAGCAGCTTCATGTTCGCATCAGATATGATTTCCTGGAATCTGCTCAAAAAGCCCTTATCGCCAAGCTCTGGAAGCGCTGGGCCTTCGTAGACGTTTCGTATTGTCGAGGTCCAAGAGATATCGGCAAGTTTAACTAGTTTCCGTTCCACTTCTCCCTTGGGTGCCAGGTCAGGAGACTGCACCGAAAATTCTGGCGCAAACACTGGCGCTACTGGTGTGGTTTCCACGATTGGCTCCGGAGCCTTTCCCACCTTAATTATCTGCCCGACTTTTTCTGTTGTGAACTTGCCTTCCCTCCCGACAGCAGAAAGCCTGTACTCGCCCGGTTTATTGGGCACGAATTTAACTGTGAACGTGTTATCGCTGTTCCTTTTCGGGGTTACTGCAATTTCTATACCGTCCTGGTCGATTATTACTACGGACAAGTCGTCCAGCGTTTTGGGCTTTTTTTCACCAATCACTTCCCCCAACTCATTTTTACTTTCAATTTTCTCGAACGCATCGAAGTTTATTTCCAGCTCTTTGCCCAACTGCAGGCTCTTGGGTTCGCTGTCCATCATCAGGTACATCGTCATGGCGTTTTTGGAGCTAAGAATGAGGCCCCGCCCGATGTTGATAGCGGATACGACCTGTTTTCTCTCTGATTCAGGCACGTCGCTTCTAGATGGCATGCGTTTAGTCGGGTCTTCCAGATCCCTCAAGCCACCCTTTGTTGATATTGCAAAATTGAATTCGTTTGCGTTGGATACTTCATAATTCCCATTCTTTTCTACGATCGCCGGTTTTTTTCCAACAGTAAGTATCCTGAAAACAGACGGGGCGTTGACTTTAATGTAGTCCATGTATCTCTTGAGGCCTTCCTTGCCGCTTCCGAATTGGTAGCCTGTCAGGTCATCATAGACGCCAGTGTGGCTGAGCCAATCCTTCATGCCTTGCGGGACTTTTTCATCGGCAAGCAGCTTTTCCTTGAGCTCCGGGGAAATGTCTTGGTAGAGGTACAGTGTCTTTCTTATTTCGATATTTGGAGCCTCTGCCGAGCCCATCAGCTCCTTTAGGGCTTCCATGACCATTTCCCCCCGTCCCTGAGCAGTGCCCCAGTTGCTTACCGCTATGTTTCGGTATTCGTTGTAATTTTTTCCGCTGAAGACGACTTCCACATTGGCGCTTGCGGTGACTTCCAGGTATTTGACCAGGGTTTCCCATGTTTCTTGGTCAGATTTGCCCGGGTAATATGTTTTCAGGTCATTGAAAATATCCTGAAGGACTTCCTTGACTTTCTGGATGCTTTCTTTGTTTCTGGGATCGTACTTTTGCGCGTAAAAAAGGCCTTCGAGCCTCTTTATTGACCAGCTTATGATTGCGTCTGGTGACGGATTTACATTTTCTTTTAGATTCTGAGCAAATTTCATCAGATCTTCCCGGGTGTCTTGTGATGGGGGGGTTACTGCCCTTTCCTCATTGCCGCTGGTTATCAGACATAATTGGAAATTGCCGATTTCCTTCTCGAGCTTGGATTGCGAACCGCTAAAAAATGCGTTATCTTTTCCCGTAGGTGGAAGGTCGATATCCGCGTTACTGGGTTGCTTTGCGATGAACGAGAAATACAGTCTGCTGCCCGTTTCCTTCCATTCTTTATAAACCTGAATTGGCTTTTCCTTGCTTGCCTCCTGCACCCAAGTTGACTTGACTTCAATTGGGAGATATTTGAGAACATGGCTGGTAAAAAGCTCCAATAATTCCTTATTGCCGGAGTAGACCGAAGATTCCGGCAGTTGCCCGAAAACACCCTTCTGGGCATTAAATATTTGCGTTGTCAACGAACGGGCAGTGATGAAGTCCAACATTAAAAACGGGCTTTCGCCCTCCCTTTTCACCACCCCGCTCGATAATACTTGAAAAAAGGTTTCAAAGTAGAACCTGTAGTCATTTGTTTGGTCGTTTTTTGGGATCGCATCATCGATTTTCTTAACCGTTTCCTTCAAAACCTTGATTTTTCCTGCTATTTCAGGAACGTCTGGAAGATTGAGTTTCACATACCTGTTTGCCAGCCAGGAGCAGGCAACGCTGGAGAACAGAAGTTCGTTGATCTTCTGGTCAGAAAGCTTGGCCCCCTCCATTCCTCTTTTTGGAAGGCGTTGTTGGATGAACTTGCCCAAGTTGAAAGATGTTTTTTCCAATGCAGCCAAGTCAGCGTATTCCAACTTTTTAACCAGTTGAAAAAATTCGTTCAGAACTTGATCTAGAGTCTGGATGCCGCCCTTGCTTTCGACTGTCTTGTATTGGAAAAGGAACATTCCACCACCTGTTTTTGTTATGGCTTTCCCTATTTAAATAACTGCGCCGCTTCAGGCGCACAGTTGCTGTGGTGAACGAACCCTGAGTGAATTAGGCAGTCCAGCAATCCTTTTCTCTCCTTTCCTTCTCAGTTCAAAAAGGCAGGTGCAGGCCACAACAAGTGCTGGGCTGATGCCTACCCGAGGATTTTCACGCCCGGAAGCTCCTGCCCTGAAAGGTACTCTATGAGCGCCTTTCCTGCAAGCGAAACGTACCCGAGCTTCTTTTTGTTTATCTTGAAGCGGGAAAGCGCTGAAAGGGTGTGCCCTCCGCCGATTACCGAAAATGCGCTGCTGCCTTCCACTGCCTTGAGGAGCGTTTTGGTGCCGTATTCGAACTCCTTTTGCTCGTATATGCCGGCAGGCCCGTTCACCATCACCGTGGATGCGGTTGCGACGAGGGAGGAGTATTTTGCCGCGGTCTTCTTGCCAATGTCTCCAATCGATTCCTGCGAGGGAAGGTCGTAAACCGCAAGCTCCTTTCTCTTGCCCCCGGAAACTACCGCCACGTCCTCTGGGAAGTGTATGCTGCCCTTGTGCCTGAGGAGAAGCTGCCTTGCTGTTGGAAGGTAGTCGGTTATCTTTTTCTCCTTGAGGTAATCAAGTGTTTTTCCCAGCTCGCGGCCGGAGGCGAGAATGAAAAGCTCGCCCAGCACCCCGCAGGTGAGCGCATGGTCCAGCCTGCCCTCGGAAAGCAATTTCTGCATGATCCCCAGGGGGTCCTCGGGCTTGGCGCCTCCGAAAACGAACACCGAGGGCTTCTTGGGGGAGGAAAGCCTGCTCAGCGCCTCAAGCTCGCGCTGCATCACCCTTCCTGCAAAACAGGGCTTGAGGTGGAAGCCGACCACTGACGCCTGGGCGCGGTGCGAAACCGAAAAGCCGTCCAGCACGAATGCGTCGCAGAAGGGGGAAAGCTCGCGGACGATCGTCGCGTTTGCGTTCTCTTCGATAGTCTTGTATTTTGTTTCATCTTCCAGGAAGCGGACATTTTCAAGCAGCAGTATTTCGCCTTCCGCAAGATTCCTGATCGCACCCTTAGCCTTCACGCCGCAGACGTCGTCAATGAATTTCACCGGCTTTTTTACCTCTGCGCCAAGCAGGAGCGCGTGCTGCGAAAGGGAGATGCAGTCGTAGTCTCCTCTCCTGCCCTGATGGGCAAGCACCACCACACGCGCGCCCTTGTCAGAAAGCTCACCGATGGTTTGCGCATGCCCGGCTATCCGCTCAGAAGGCTCCACCTTCAGCGTTTTTTCGTCAACCGGGCAGTTCAGGTCCGCGCGCACGAATGCTGTCTTGCCCTTGGAGTCGAAATCGTCAAGAGTTTCCATTGGAATCCCTCCAAGCTCAGAAACTCAGCGAAAATTTTAAACACTTGAGCGGCAAAACAAACCTGTGGAGGGGGAAAACCGGCTGTACACCGTATTGGCGGTGGCGGGCGGGTTCTTCTGCCTTGCCGCCTCTCTCTTTTTCCAGTCCGCGCCAGCAGCCGCTTTGGGCGCGTTCTTTTTCTTCCTGACCCTTGCGCTCTGGAAATACGGATATGCGCTTTTCCCAATCCTCATGAAGAATGCCAAGGTGGTGGAGGCTGGCAGAAATTTTGAAATCCCCCCTTCGCAGGATGTGATCGTGGGCAGGGGGAACGGCATCTTCCTTGCTTCGGTTTTCCTGGCAGCGCGATTGTACGAGTCCTCAAGCGAAAATGGCGGGGGGCATGAGAGGATGGCAGGGGAGATGTTCGAAAAGGCCATTTCTTCCGCCGGATTCCCGTTCAAGGTCTGCTGCCTGGTCTGCCCCCTGGATCTCAGAAACGAGCTTGAGGAGATGCGCACCAGGCGAAGCGTTGCCGAAAGCAGGCGCTCGACCCTGCGCACCGCATCGAAAAAGGATCCGGATGCCGCAAGGCTGGACCGGGAGATTGCCATGTGGGGCAGGCAGATTGACAGCCTGACCGCAGGTGAAAAGCCGCTCGAAGTCGTGTTCTACCTTTCCACCACAGGCTCGGGCATCACCAAGGAGGAAGCGATTGCCCATGCAAGGGCGCAATCAGAGGAGCTTGCCGTTGTGGTGGGAAGCGCGCTTGCCTGCGAAGTGGTGCAGCTTAAGGGGGAGGAAATGAAGAAGCTGTTCTGGTGGGAATTCTTTTCGCCTTCTGACTCAGACGAGCTTGCCGACCAGATGTTCTAGTTTGCAGGGGCACCCGCAAAGCTCATTCGCCCGCCTTTGAGTAGAGGTTGCAAAGATCGATGTTTTCCGACTGCGAAAGCTTGAGGCAGATTTCCGGGCTCTTGAGCGTCCTGGCAATAGTGGTGATGCAACTTTGCCTCATAGCAGGGCCTGCTATGCCTTCGCAGGCTGCCATGTCCTTGGCCCCTACTGCAATGTCGCGAAGGCACTGCTCTTTCTGATCCAGAGGAAGCGAACCGCACAGGCCTTGCTGGGGATCTGTCTGATTGGCGGAAGGGCCCGGAGGAAGCTTCGGCGTTTCGTTTGCAACCGGGAGAACGGGCTGATCACTGAAGAATATCAATGCGCGCTGCTCAGGTGTGGCGCGAAGGAGCGACTCGCGCGCAGCGGAGTTCGCTGCATCCCTGATGCAGATTGCTCGCTGGTTGGTGTCTGAAAGGGAATAGCAGTGGAAGGGGTCCTGTTCCGTGACAGCCTTGAGATAGACGCAATTTGCGAACCTGGAGGGGGCGACGCTGGAGCACTCCGAAGGGGTGCGGGCGCACCCTGAAAGAATGAAAAGGGAAAAGACCAGGGTTGCAAACAGGAGCTGCCTCATTCCTATCCCGCTTTATTTGGGCACGCAGGTTTTAAATAAGTGCATTTGAAATGCAACGCATGTTCAGCGAACTTTTCTATCCCAGGCAGGCGGTGCTGGTTTCCGCTTCCTCATCTGAGAAAACCAACCTGACCGCGGTCGAATATTTCATGCCGGTTTCCGAAAAGCCCCCCGTGGTCGCCTTGTCGCTCCACAATACCTCCCTCACGCTGGACTTGATTTGCACATCAATGGAGTTTGTGGTGGCAATCCCTTCTGAAGGGCTGAACGAAGCGGTCCTTCTCTGCGGCACCACCTCGGGCAAATATATCGACAAATTCGCTGAGGCAAGGCTCACCCCTATGCGGGCCAAGAGGGTTTCTGCCCCGCTCGTCCTTGAGGCATACGCCAACCTGGAATGCAAGGTCCTGTCCTACAACAGCTCGGGCGACCACACTGTTGTGGTGGGCGAGGTGCTGGAGATCCATCCCCCAAAGGAGGAACGGGAAGGCGAACCGCTGCTTTTCAACCTGGGCGGTAAGAGGCTTTTTGGCTTCAAGCAGCACTAGATTTTTTTCACTTAAGGGTAGCCGCATTCGAACCAGTCGAATTTTTGGCTGGAGGCTTTTGAATCCGAGCTTATGCAGCAGGGAAGGAACGTGCATTTCTCATAAATGAATGTCAGGTTGGCAAAGCCTTCGTCCCCAGGCTTTTCTGAGATGCATTCCGCTCCGTAATATCCTTTGTAGTGCACGCGGTAAAGGGTCCCGTTGTTCTGCGTGGCGCAGAATTTGGCCGTGACGGTGGGACCAGTCGAGGTGAACCTGGAGAATTTGGAAAATGTGACTGTCTTGTTTTCCTCAGGGGGATTTTCCGGTACGATCACAACCCGTATTTCCTGCACTTCTGGCTGCGGCCCGTGGTCAATCTTGTCCGACAATTCTTCAGGAGGCGGAGGAAGAATATTGGTGGGCGTTTCATTCTTTCCAGCAGGAGGCGCTTGATTCGAAGTCCCTGGAGCAGTGGTGTTGTTCTGTTCAGGAGGCTGGGCAGGGAGATTCTCGGGACGACCGGCTTCCTGAACATTCTGAGCAGCTGGCGGCAAAGGAGGCGGCTGCGAGGCTGACGCAGCCCCTGCCGCAGCACCTTTGGCGAATACGATGAAATATGCCGCAAAGATGACTATTGCCAAAAGGATGATTGCTGCGGCCAGAAGCAGGATTTTGTTGGTGACGAGAATGCGAAGGTATTTTGAGACGCCTGAAAACGAAGAACCCTTATCGTATGGAGACGAAGGGGAGGAATCGATCTGGGGCAGGGAATCCTGCGCAGGCAATGGCTGCGGTGCTGCCGCTGGCGCCTGGGCTTGCGGCTGCGCAGGCTGCTGCATCTGAGCAGGGGTTGGAGTTTGCTGGGGCGGCGATTGCAGCTGCACTTGTGCTTGGGGTTGCAGCGGGGCAGCTTGCGATGCCGGCGAAATTGGCTGCGTTTCCTTTTTTCCGAAAAGCTTGGGGAATGTAAAGAGGGGTTTTTTCTGCGTTTCAAGGCTGATCGGCTCTTGCTGCACCTGGGCAGGGATCTGTTGCTGGACAACTGACTGTGGCGGGGCGGATGGCTGAGTTGGCGCTTGGGACTGTGAAATTGGTTGGGCAGAAACAGGCGGCGGGGCAGCTTGCGATGCCGGCGAAATTGGCTGCGTTTCCTTTTTTCCGAAAAGCTTGGGGAATGTAAAGAGGGGTTTTTTCTGCGTTTCAAGGCTGATCGGCTCTTGCTGCTTCTGAACTTGTGCTTGGGTTTGGGGGGATGGCTTGGGCTGGACCGGTTGAGGAGGCACTTGAGGCTGCGAAGTTGGCTGGATTTGCTGGGGCTGGGCTGCGGGCGCCCGTTCCGCTTGGGCAACCTCGGCTGGCTGTGTCTGCGTAAAATCCTCCAGCCTTCCGCTCTTGATTTTTGCGAATGACGTAGTTATCCTTTCTTTTTTCCAGCCGACTGAAAGCAGGGCGCGCATGATCTGTTCGTCTGTCCTGCCCTTTTCCCTGGACAACTGGATGAAGTTTATCAGTTCGTCGTTTCCCATGCAAACACAAAGCGAATTCTCAAATATTGCTTATAAGCCTTGATGCAAGGCAAACCTGTCAGAATGAGTGGACTGACAACTGGCTTTTTGAAAACGCGTCAATAGAGATGATTTTTGGGAATTCCTGGCACCTCTTGGCAAGTGCGATGTTGATCGACTGTTGTGCTGCCAGGCAGCCAATCGCGTTTGCTACCGGGCCAAGCGAGTGGTCGCAGGAAAGGAAGTTGCCTGCCTTTTTTCCCCTAAGAGCAAACTCTTTCCTGAAGTCCTTTCTTCGAAAAACGGTGAGCATGCCCCTTGATCCGAGCGCCGAGGCGAAAACGTAGGGCACGCCGCATCTCCTGCAGCCGTCCCAAACAGCAAGGCGGGAGTGCTTTGTGTCAGTGGCGTCGATGACAGAAGAACATCCGGATGCGAACTTTCCTGAGTTGCCATCCGTGATTTCGCCCCATGCGGAAATGCTGCAGCCAGGATTCACCTGCCTTGCGAACATCATTGCCGCGTCGGCTTTCTTCCTCCCGTCATTTTCCCTTGTCCAAAGAGATTGCCGGTTGGCGTTACTCTCCTCGAAAAAGCCGCTGTCCGCGATTTTTATTTTGCCCACTCCTGCGCGGACCAGAAGCTCGAAGGCAATGCCTCCCACCCCGCCCAATCCTGCCACGCCGACAGTTGAGGAGGAGAGCAGGGCCTGCCCCCTTTCGCCGATTGCCCTTATGTTTGCGGAGAAGCACGGCTTTGCCATGCTGTGCCTACGCGCCAAATCAATTTATTTACCTGCTGCCTGAAAAAAGACCATGCGCCCGCTAGTCGTCATCTCTTCTGACAACCTTGCCAGCCAGAACATAAAGGAGTGCATGCTTTCGCTCGAAGAGTTCGAAAGCAGGGGGGATTTTTTTTGGTCCGCGGACGGGTTTGACATGGCTGAGTATCCTGGAAGCATAGTGGAAATCGTGCCAAAGCATCCTGCTGGCTATTACATTTTCGCAAGCACCCACAAGAGTTCCTCAAACACGCAAAGCTTCTCTGTTCACACGCCTGGCAACTGGGGGAGTGCTGAGCTTGGGGGAAAGCCGCGCACCCTGAATTTCACTATGCCTTCGAAAATCAAGCTTATCGCAAGGAAAATGAAGGAGCTTTCCGGCGCCGCGCTTGGCTGGCCTGTTGCAATCGAGGTGGACCACCACGGGCCGACGCTGGATATTCCGATCCTTTTTGCGGAAATCGGAAGCACAGAAGCCGAATGGGGGGACAAAAAGGCTGGGGAAATCGTTGCAAGGGCGATTCTTGCTGGGATAAAAAGCAACGAGGCATTCCCTGCCTACGTCGGCTTCGGAGGCTCGCACTACTCGCCCAAATTCACGCCCCTGGTGCTGGAAAAGGAAATATCCTTCGGGCATATGATTTCCGGCTATTCGCTTGAAAGGTCCGGCGCGGATGGTGAGATGGTCCTGCAGGCTATGGAGAGGAACGCTGAAAAAATCGAATCGGCGCTTCTTGACTGGAAGGGGATAAAAGGCGAGACAAGGGCGAAACTCATTGCTTTGCTCGATTCCCTCGGGATAACATGGGCAAAGGCCTGAAAATCAGATTCTGTCTTTGCAGGCGACATTGAAAACAGACAGCGGCACGCTTTTCTTTTCCTCCAGGCTCTGAAGAACATAATCCTGCACCATCCTCTTTGCCCTCCCGAATTGCTCCTTGCCCACTTCGGCGTTTCCGACAGCGTAGCGCTTGGATTTGGTGTTGAAGCAGAATAGCGCGTTTTGCATCCCCTCCACGTTGTGGCAGAACCAGGAGTCCGAACACTCCCTGCTCGAATCCATTTCGAACTTGTCAAGTTCAGCATAGGCTTCGGAGCGGAAAGGCATGGATGGCTTTTGGCCGGTTAACATATAAAAAAGTTCGATGCGAAATTCATTGGGGACGGATATGGCCGAAGGCAGCATGCAAACCATGGGGAATTTTGATTACGTCAGCGCGTATGAGGGTGCGATCCGCGAGGTGGTGAAATCCTGCGGAAGCCACGAGTCGGCAAACCAGCTGCTCGATGAACTGCACTCGCACTATGAGAAAACCGGGCTGGAGCTCAAAAGGATCAAGAAAATCTATGGCGACCGCCCTGCGGTCCACGAGGAAAAGAAAAACTCGCTTCTTTCCGGGGCGAAATCAGAGGTCAACCAGATTATTGAAAAGCATGCCCCGCATGTTTCGGACCATGTGAGGGAGCTGATCTTGGGCACCTCGCTTGTGGCAACTGCGACCATGATGCCCGCCGCCTATGGCGCCTCCGCCCTGGCTGCGGCGATAAAGATCATAGCAATAGGCGGCTCGTACTATGTGGGATTCGGCCTGATGCGCAAGTGGAGGGCGCTTGCGGGCAAGCACAAGGTAGCATCGTACGCCGGGGTGATGAGCCCGAAGCATGTTGATGCCCACAGGAAAGTCAGCCAATGGCGCTCTTCCAAGAGTTTCTTCTAAAAATGCAGAGGTCACATCGAGCGCAGCATCCTTATCCTTTCGTCTATGGGCGGGTGCGTGGAAAAAAGCTGGCCCACTGAAAGCGGGTTGGCTATGTAAAGGGAAGCGGTGGCATCAGTAGCGCGCTGCACCTGCGCGCCCGTGCTCTTGATTTTTTCAAGGGCAGACGCCAGGCCCGGCGGGTAGCGGGTGAGCTGCGCGCCTGATGCGTCTGCAAGGTACTCCCTCTGGCGCGAGAGCGCGAGGCGGACCAGCTGGGCGGCTATTGGCGCAAGGATGAGTATGATGAGGCCGAGAAGAACCATGTACCCCCCGCCCTTGTCCCTGCTTCCGCCTCCCCGCCTTCCCCAGAACATCTGCCGTATCCCCAGGTCGGCAAGGATTGCGATCAGGCCGATCATGACGACTGCGATTGTCGCCATCCTAACATCGTAGTTCCTTATGTGTGAAATCTCGTGCGCAGCCACGCCCTCAAGCTCAGCGCGGTTCATGGAATTGAGAAGCCCGGTGGTGAAAACAACCGATGCCTTTTCGGGCGAAGTTCCTGTCGCAAAGGCGTTAAGGGCAGGGTCGTCCATAATGTAGATTTTTGGCTTTGGTATGCCTGCTGCAATCGAAAGCCCCTCCACCACATTGATAAGATATGGATATTCGCCTTTCGCAGCCTCGCGCGCCCCCGATATCGAAAGCACTATCCTGTCCGAAAGGTAATAAGAGATTATTATGTAAGCAGCAGCCAGCACTGCGCTTAATACAAAGCCGAACGGATCGCCGTTCAGGAAAATGTATGAGAATGCGTAGACAACTGCGAAAACGAGCGCGAGGACCACTGCCATGAGAAGGTAGGAATTCCTCTTGTTCGACTCTATCTGGTCAAAGAAGCTTACCAACAGCAACACCATCGGAAGCGCTTTTGGGGGTTAGAACTTTACCTTGACGTTCTCCCTTTCAGCGCCTTCGGTCTTGAAGAAATCCCTTGCCTTGAATCCGAACATGTTGGCAACGATGTTGGTCGGTATGGTCGCGATCTGGGTGTTGTAGGAGAGCACCGAGTCGTTGTAGAACTGCCTGGCGTAGGCGATCTTGTTCTCTATCCCGGAAAGCTCCTCCTGAAGCATCTTGAAGTTCTCGTTCGCGCGAAGGGCTGGGTAGTTTTCCGCAACAGCAAGTATGCTTTTGAGCGTGTTGGAAAGCATGTTGTCAGCCTTTGCCTTCTCGGAAATCGAATCGGCCTTGGCGGTTGCCGCGCGGGCCTTGGTGACGTCCGTGAACAGCTCCTTTTCGTGCTTGGCATATCCCTTCACGGTCTCGACCAGGTTGGGCACCAGGTCGTAGCGGAGCTTGAGCTGCACGTCTATTTGCGACCAGGCGTTGTCAATCCGGTTCCGGAGTGTGATAAGTCCGTTGTAGGCGAAAACGAAAAAGAGGACAGCCGCGATGAGAAGTCCTCCCACACACAGAAGAATCAGTTCAAATGCCATATTGACACCTCCCGACGCTGTCTGAATGGAAAAAATTAATGGAAAGATGAAGGAAGAACCCGGGCTTTTCAGCCGATGGTCTTCTTGTCAACTATGATGTGGTCCGAAGCAGCAAGCACCGAGGAGTACGGGATGACCAGGAGGCCGTCCTCCTTGTTGAGCCTGCGCGAAGTTGGGTTGTCCAGGTTGGGCTCCAAAAGCAAGTTCTCGATCTTCCCAGAGGTTTCCGAAACCTCAAGGTCAATGAGCCTGCCCAGATCCTCCCCGTCATTGGTGATTATCTTCTTGCCCGCAAGCTGCTTTGCAATAACTATTTTTACCATGAGCTCACCTTCATTTAGTTTGTTATCCTAAGTTTCCTGTTCAAATTTAAAAAGCTACCGCCCGACGGGAAAAAACATGCTGCCCGGGAAGAGCGGTTGCCCGGGGCGTCGTTTTATATTTCTGAAGCCCCTTTTCCCTTTCATTGGAGGTGCTTTTCATGAAGGCAAAGGAATCCCACTTTGACAAGATTGTGAGAAACGGCCATGTGTTGATTCTCGCAATGGACCAGGGGATGGAGCATGGCCCGAGGGACTTCAACCAGAAGAACATCAATCCCGAGTACGTTTGCGACATAGCAAGCAGGGGAGGCTTTACGGGCTTTGCGCTGCAGAAGGGCGTGGCAAGGCACTACAAGGAGAACTATTCAGGAAAGGTGCCACTGGTCCTAAAACTCAACGGCAGGACCGAAATAGTGCCCAAGGACGAGGCTTACTCGCCCCAGCTCGCTACCGTGAAGGAGGCGGTTGACTTGGGGGCTGACGCGGTCGGCTACACCATTTACGTGGGCTCGCCAATGGAATATCAGATGTTCAAGGAATTCGGGGCAATTGAACGGGAGGCCCATGATTACGGGCTTGCCTGCGTGGTCTGGTCCTACCCAAGGGGCAAATACGTCAAGGACGAAAAATCCCCTGAAATGGTGGCATATGCGGCACGCGTGGCGCTAGAGATTGGCGCCGACGTGGTGAAAATCAACTATCCTGGCTCGATTGACGCAATGAAGTGGGTGGCTGCTTCAGCAGGCAGGTGCAAGGTGATATCGGCAGGCGGGAGCAAGCAGCCCGACGCGGAGTTCTTGCAGAAGGTAAAGGATATTATGGCTGGGGGCGGCTCTGGCCTGGCAGTGGGCAGGAACGTCTGGCAGAATGACAATCCCATGAGGATAACCGAGGAGATAAAGAAGATAATTTTCGGGTAAAGATGGTCTTATTATGGAGGAGCAGCCGGCTACATTGCAGGAGCACCTGAAAAAATCCAAGGTGGAACCAGAGCTTGCCCGCCTGATTTCTTCCTTTGCCTATATCGCGCTTGATGCGCAGCACCAGTTCCCGAAATACCTGAGGGGAACGCTGGGGGACAAGAACAAGTACGGCGAGGCGGTAGCAAAGCTGGACGAGTATGTGAACGGCTACCTTTGCGACAATTTGGTGAAAACCGGGCTGGTGCGGAAGATTTACTCTGAAGAACTCAAGGAGCCGCTGATTGCCCACGAAGACGCGCCTTTTGTGGTTGCAATGGACCCGCTGGACGGCTCCTCCAACATTGTCACCAACAATGCGTTCGGTTCGATTGTGGGCGTTTACAGGACGGATTTGCCCCAAACCGGAAGGAAGCTGGTTGCCGCATTCTACAAGCTTTACGGGCCTGTGAATACCTTCGTTTACACTGTCGGGAAAGGGACGCACGAATTTGTCAAGCACTACGATTCCGAGGGCAATGCGCAATTCTATCTGCTGGCTGAAAATTTGAGAATGCCCAAGCCTGGCGAAGTATTCGGACTCGGAGGCGACCCGCTGGACTGGGACCCTGCGTTCCTGAAATTCGCTAAGGATTTGTTCAGGAAGGAAAAACTGAAGGTTCGCTACTGCGGCACATTTGTTGCTGACTTTTCGCAAATCCTGCACCGTGGCGGGATCTTTTCCTATCCGTCCACGAAGAAAAGCCCGAACGGGAAGCTTCGGCTGACTTATGAGGCCGCACCTATGGCATTCATAATCGAGCAGGCAGGAGGGAAGTCCTGGTCTGGTAAGGAATCGCTCCTGGATGCTGCATCGGCAGATGTGGATGCGAGGACGCCGGTCTACATCGGCAACAGGCACTTGATTGAAAAATTGAAAGTGGCGCTGGCCTGACATCCAAAAAGTAATAAAAAGCTGCACAACAATAAGCTGGTGGGGGTGTGGAAGTGGTCCTTTCTGTCCGCGTTCTGTTCGCTACGTTAGTTTTGCTTATTTTCCTGTTTTTATATGGCTGCCCCGCCCCTAGCGAAGCCCAAGGCGCCACTCCTGCCTGCGGAGACGGGAAATTGGATGCTGGCGAGATGTGCGAAAAGAACGCTGATTGCAAGGATGAGGCACTCGAGTGCAGGTTTTGCACTTGCAAGCTGAAGGTCGCTGAGACTGCTGGCACGCCCCCCGCTGTTTGCGGGAACGGGAAGGTCGAAACTTTGGAACAGTGCGAAAAGGAGGCTGACTGCGCGTCTGGGAAAGCCTGTGACAAATGCAAGTGCGTGGAAAAAAAGCCCCAAGGAAATGGCACACCAACGCCTGTCTGCGGCAACAGCAAATTGGAAACTGGCGAAGTCTGTGAGAAAGACACCGATTGCAACGACGATGGCAAGATTTGCGATTCCTGCGCCTGCAAGGTGAAGCCAACGCAGGCTGCAACAGCGCCCTCGTGCGGGAACGGTTTGTTGGATTCCGGCGAGGAATGCGACGTTGGCACCAAAGGAAAGCCTGCCGGCAACAGCTGCCCGAGCGGGGAATACTGCAGCAGCTGCAAATGCTATACTGCAGCTGAGCCGGTATCGTGCAAGCTGAATCATCAGTATGCGCAGTCAACTGGCATCAACCAATTCATATGGACCACCCTGCCCTCGTGCGGCGACGACTGCGACTACCTTGGCGTGGATTACAAATGCGACCTGAAGACCTGCACCTGCATGCTGAAGGATGTCACTTCGCACACCTGCGGCAACAACATCAAGGAATCCGTGGAGGAGTGCGACGGGATCGACAATTCATGGTGCAGCAGCACCCAGATCTGCGGGCAGGGCTGCACCTGCGTCAACGGGACGCACGGGGTTTGCGGCAATGGGGCGAGGGAAGGGAACGAACAGTGCGACGGGGCGGATAGGGGTTTGTGCACTGCAGCGCAGACCTGCTCTGCAAACTGCCTGTGCCTGAATGCTGCCGCCCAGGCAGCGTGCGGGAACGGGATGCGCGAGGGGACTGAACAGTGCGACGGGGCGGATGACGCTGGCTGCGCAGCAGGCTATGCGTGCAGCGCCAACTGCGTCTGCGTTTGGGGCAGTGGCGCAAGCCAGCAGCAGTCAATCTGCGGGAATAGCGTAAGGGAAGGTCTTGAGGAGTGCGACGGGAATGACAGGGGCGTGTGCACCTCCAGCCAAACGTGCACTGCAAACTGCGTTTGCCAGGCACAGCAACAGCCTTTGTGCGGGAACAACGTGCGGGAGGGCAACGAGCAGTGCGACGGAAGCGACAGGACCGCCTGCTCATCGAACCAGACTTGCAACATGAACTGCTTGTGTCAGGCAGTGCAGCAGCAGCAGTCCTGCGGAAATAATGTGCGCGAAGGGAACGAGCAGTGCGACGGCACTGACAAAGCCCTCTGCTCAGCGGGTTACTACTGCAGCCAGAACTGCGCTTGCCTATGCACTGACGATGACGCAGATCTTGTGTGCAACTCGGTTGACAATTGCCCTGCCAATTACAATCCTGGCCAGGGAGACCGGGATGGCGACGGGATAGGGGACGAATGCGATACTGTTCCGGCGAACTGCCAGGTTGAATGCAGCGCAATAGGCCTGACCAATTATGCGCAGGGGCAGAACAGCAATGCTGTCTGCAATGCAAAGATACAGCAGGACCTGCAGGCTGCCATGGCCGCCCTTCAGGCGCAGCAATGCTTCACCACTTGCAGGTATGCGGAATCAAACAGCACTTATCTTTCGATCACAATGAACCAGGTGTCGTTCGGTTGCTGCTGCCTTGGCCCCATTTCCGCCTGGAAGGAGGAGTTCGCCTGCACAGATTGCCCGGGCCAAAACCCGGTCTGCCCGCCGGCAGAGCAGGTTTGCAGTCAATAACATGGCAACGAAGTGGCGCTCCAGCTACTTCTGCTTATTTAAACACTTGCATACACAGTGAAACCCATGGCTGTCGTGATAAAACCGGGTTCGCATGTTGCAAAATACGCCTGGATAACAATAGAAACAATAAACAGGCTCAACGGCAATGAAATCCAGAAAAAATTCCTGAACTGCATACCGCAAGAAAGCAGAGGCGCGCCGATATGGTACGTTGCGCCCACTAGCAACAGGCGCGATGCATCAAAGTTGGAAGTCAAGTCTACCGAATACGGCGGGGCTAAAAACGAGTTTCGGGCGCTTTCTTGCCTGCTTGAAAAAATATTGGATGACGCAACCCCCACTTTTGAGTTTCGGAAAGGCATATTTGAAACAGCTTTTACGGAACTTGAAGGCAAGATTGCAGGCAGGGCAAAGGAAGACTGGAACTTTGCTAGGAAGGAATTGGAGCTGGCCCTTTTCGAACGGGGCTATCGCGAGAGCATTCTCACTCCTTTTGAGCTCGTACTCTCAACAGGGAAGGGGGTTGAAGGAAAGCTTAATGTGCCGGTAGCGGTGCAGAACGGCGTTCTCACAATTGAGGAGGCAAGCAATGCCAGGGAACTCGTTGCTGTGGAATGTGGGAGGGGGGAATTTTTCAAAATGCGGGGCGCCACACTGGAAAGTATTTCATTCGCTCTTTATCCGCTAGACGGATATGGAATGCCTATGGTGAATCCGGGTGCCATTGACAGGGAAAGACTTTCAGAGGCCCTCAGAGAATTCGGCATTCGGGAAGCTTTCGAGAGGTGTCTGATCAATGGGATAGAAATGGATGCTGACAGGGTAAAGGGAATTGCAAAAATGGGGCAATCTTCCGCATTCATCGGCCCTGCCTGACTATGGTTGTGTCCACTCAATCTCATAATATTCATATTTCGATCCAGGAACCTCGATTCGCTTGACCAGGTAGTAGGTGACAGAAGTCTCCCTGTCGCAGATTGCAAGAAGGAGCTCGAGCCCTATCCTTTTGCACTGCTCGATTGCATCAGCAAGTTCCTCGCCGCCGATGTATTCCTCTTCCGAAAGCGAGAACATGAGGTACCTGGGCTTTCCGGTTTTCGGATTTTCGATCCCTCCGTGCAGCCGGTGGTAAAGGAGGAAGTCGAGCGAGGTGGAAAGCTCGCCATCCACCTTTTCCTTGTGCTTCACGCCTTTCTTTTCCCCTGGAATGGCAAGAACAAATGTCTTTTTCACCGAGTGCGCCACGCGGATTGCGCGCGCCCATTCGGAAATCAAAAGTTTGCTTGTCCGTGGGAAGCAGTGCACCACGTGCTTGGAGTGTATCCACTCGTCGTTGTCGCGCACTGGCGAGGCGCCAGGGAAATAAAGCCTGAAGTGCGTGCCGAACTTGAAGCCGGTTTTCAGCACAAAGCCGCGCAACCGCCAATCCTCATACACTTCGTAGAGGTGCAGAAAATCCTTGTGCTGCCTTTTTGCCGCCTTGATGACACTTTCCTCGGATGCGTTATCAAGCGACAGGTTGGCGTGGCGGGCAAGAAAGAGCGTTTCATAAATGTCGAGCTTGGAAAGCTTGCCCCTCTGCTCTGCCTTGTAGGAGCCGAACTGGCCGAACCAATGGCGCTCGTAAATCTCCTTGCCGACTGTTTCATCATCGATTATGCTCCAGAGGTCGTCAGCGTAGAACCTGCCCGAAAGGGAGTAGCGGTCCAGGTGCAATTTGCCGCCAGGGTATTTCTTGAGGCTGTTCCTGCCGTATTTCTCGCATATTTCAGATACTTGCCGAGGTATCAGCCCGCGGTCGCGCCAGTCCTTGTAGGTGAAGTAGCGGGCCATCTGCTTTTTCGTGTTGAAATGGCTTGCCACAGAGTTGAACTTGTACTCGTTGAGCGAGGAGTCGTGGCAGCGCGCGTTTCTTATGTCCATGAGGTAAAGCGCTTCTTCCGGAAAGAGGTGTATGACACCCTTTTTCATGTAGCCGTAGTGCCCGTTCACAAGCGAGGAAACGGATTCTGGTTCGGACACAGCAAGCGATTTTTTCTTCGGGGAAAATTCAATCTTCACTGCCATCTTATCACCCCTCCAGAGGGCTTATTTCAAAAAATGCCTGCTGGAAGCATTGGTTTGGCAAATCCATTCGTGCGGAAGGGTTTTTATAACGAGGGGATTAGAGACTTGCGATGGGCAGGCAGAGGAAGGATTTGGAAAAAAATAAGTACTACAAAAGCGCCAGGGGGAAAAACAGGAGCATACCAGGCCCGCTTTTGAAGCTCCTGATCAGGCAGAAGTACCACATTGCAGGCGAGCACTCGGCTGCCAAGCTTTGCCACTGGAGCGGGGAGGCGTTGAAAGGCGGCGAGGGCTGCTACAAGAACAAATTTTACGGGATTTCTTCCCACCGCTGCCTGCAGTGCACGCCCGTACTCCTGTTTTGCAACCATGCCTGCGTTTTCTGCTGGAGAATGATGCCTGAAAGGAAGCTGAAATTCGAGGATATGCCTTGTAAAGGCTTCAGTTGGGATGAACCTGAAAAGATCGCCAAATGGCTGATTGAAGCGCAAAAGGAAATCGTGTCGGGCTTCGGGGGCAATCCGAAAGTGAAGAAGGATCTGTTCGGGGAAGCGATGGAACCAATGCATGTTGCGATTTCGCTCACAGGCGAGCCGACCATGTACCCGCATCTTGAAAAACTGCTGGATGAATTCCATAGGCGCGGCTTGACCACTTTTTTGGTAACGAACGGCACTTTTCCAGAGCAAATTGAGAAGTGGAAAACCTATCCTACTCAGTTCTATGTTTCAATGGTGGCACCTAACGAGCAAGTCTACAGAAAAGCCATCAGGCCAGCTTCGACTGGGCTGTGGAAAAAGTATCTGGGGATGCTCCGGCTGATGCCTGCAATCGGGGAAAAAACAAGGACCGTGCTTCGGATGACACTGACGAGGGGAGTGAATGATTCGGACTTGGAAGGCTATGCGAACCAGGTAAGGGTGGCGCAGCCCCATTATGTGGAAGTGAAAAGCATGGTGTTTGTGGGGGGCGCCAGGCTCAAGGAAAGGGGGCTGTCTTCGGGGAGCATGTTTGAGACGGATGAAATAGACGGGATTGCAGAAAAATTGGCGGGCATGACGGGCTATGCTGTTTCCGAAAGGCACGTTCCTTCCAGGGTGGTGTTGCTTCGCAGGGATGCTGAAGCTGAGAAAAAACGGATGATAAAATGGCAATAAAAGCGATCATCTTTGACATTGACGGCGTGCTTGCCGACTCGCGTCGTGCTGTGGTGCACAACACCAAGGCGCTATTGGGAGAATATGGATTTGAAGCAAGTGACAAAAAAGTCAGGAAAATGTCATCTGCGCACAGTGCTGAAACAGTGCTGGTTTCGCTTGCCCCTGACCTGAAAAACAATCGACAGCTATTACGTAAAATGCTTTCCAGGCTGTCCGAGCTCACAATGCAGAACACGCATCTGGTCAGGCCGTTGCCACTTGTTGAAAAGGTGCCGCTTCTTGCGAAAAAATACAGCCTTGCAGCGGCAACCAACCGGAAGTCGAGCGCAAGGTTGGTGCTGCGGAAGCTGGGCATCCTGAGGCATTTCAGCGCGGTTGTCACCAGCGCAGACGCCCCTCCCAAGCCCGACCCTGCAATGATTCTGCTGGCGCTGAAAAAGCTGCACGTAAAACCATCTGAGGCTGTCTTTGTCGGCGACAATGATGAAGACCGGATGGCTGGCGAAACGGCCGGTGTGCACGTAATCATGCTTTGCAATAAGGACATTTTTTCTGGGGAAAAATATTTGGGGGAGTTCCTGGGAGAAAATGTGCGCAAGCAGACCAGAAATTAGGAGATTTCAATTTTTCCTTGCTTATTTTCTATAATGAAGCCATCCGATGGGCCTTCGTGGAGAATGACCGCTTCGCATTCAGATCCGATCTTTGCCGAAAAATTGCCAGAGGAAAATGTGATCGTCTTCCCTTGAGCCGTTAATGTTGCGGGCGCACCTTGAATTTCCACTGTTCGGGCGTTTCCATTGCCCATGGAGCAGGCTGAAAAAAGCTTGGAGGAAAAATCCCCGAATGATGATTTGGCAAGCTCGAATGAGATTTTTTCCTGCGCAGCCGAGCCTATCCTTGAGGCTGAGAGGAACGCTATGCCAAGAAGCGACAGAAAGACCAGGAAAAGGAGCAGCGCCTCGAGCGAAAGCTGGCCTGTGCAGTGGGCGGTGTTGGGCGGGGCTGGGAAACGGAATGGAGGCACGCTTTCCACCTAGTTGCACTTGCGGGAATATGTGTCGCAGTCCCCTGAGCGGCAACCAGAATCAGACACGCAGTAGTCGCCGGGCGACCCAGTTGCTTCCACCTCCCCGCCTTCAAGGACTGCCCCTGTCTTCTCTTCGACTTTTTCGGATGCCTTGCCTGCGCTTTTCATCAGCGTGCTTGCAACAAGAATGGCTAGCCCGAGTATGACAACCAGTAAAACAAGCATCTCAACCGAGAGCTGACCCTTCACCTGACCACCTCCCGCACTGATAACTGCAGCGAAGTTAAAATCCTTTGCTATACGGCGGCAAAGCATGCCAATTGGACTTGATGCGCGACAGCTCTTGCCCTGCATTTAATAACCCCTCGCGCAAAAAAGGGGAAAACATGAAGCTTGTTATCTGCGAAAAGCCATCGGTCGCTGAAAAGATCGCGTATGCCCTTGGAAGGGGCAGCGCTGTGAAAAAATCGCTCTACGGAGTGCCCTATTACGAAGTGGAAAGGGACGGCGAGAACCTGGTCATGGTCTCAGCGGTGGGGCATCTGTACACCCTGAGGCAAGCCGAAGGAGACCGGTCCTTCCCCGCATTCAACATAGAGTGGGCGCCCACGCACGAGGTGGAAAAGGGCGCCGGCTACTCGAAAAAATATCTCGATGCGATCGTGAAGCTTTCGCCTGGGGCGGACGAATACATCTGCGCTTGTGACTATGACATTGAGGGGAGCCTGATAGGCTACAACGTGATGCGGCTTGCCTGCGGGTCGCCAGGAGGCACCCGCATGAAGTTCTCTGCCCTCACGAATGAGGATTTGGAAGAGGCCTATGACGGGAGGGGCCCCCTTGACCTGCCCAATGCCCTGGCAGGCGAGGCAAGGCATATGCTGGACTGGTTTTACGGGATCAACCTCTCGCGGGCTCTCATGTCCTCGATGAGGAGCGCTGGCGCGCACCAGGTGATGAGCATAGGCAGGGTGCAGGGGCCGGCGCTTGCGATACTCGCAAAAAAGGAAAAGGAAATCGGCGTTTTTGCCCCCAAGCCTTACTGGGAGATCACCTGCAGCGCAAAAGGCTCCACTTTTGAAAACACCAGGGGGCGTTTCCAGAAAAAAGAGGAGGCATCAGCAGCACTTGAGAATTCCTCAAGCCCGGGCGCAGTGCAGAAGGTCGAGCGCCGCGAGTATTACCAGGCGCCAATGCCCCCGTTCGACCTCACCTCGCTCCAGGTAGAGGCCTACCGCCTGTTCAATTTCGCGCCAGCCCAAACGCTTCAGATTGCCCAAACGCTTTACGAATCCACCGTGATTTCCTATCCAAGAACGAGCTCGCAGAAGCTCCCGGCAAAGCTCAACCTGAAGCGCATAATCGAGTCGCTTTCCAAGGTTGGGCAGTATGGCGAATCCGCAAGGGCGCTTCTATCTGAAAACCGCACCGTGCCCCTGGAGGGGAAAAAGGAGGACCCTGCGCATCCTGCAATACACCCAACAGGGTATTACAGGCAGCTTGGGGAGAGGGAGATGAAGCTTTACGACCTCATTGCAAAGAGGTTCCTGTCGTGCTTTGGCAAGCAGGCCAAAAGGGAGGCGCAGCGTGTGGAGATACTTGCGGGCGGGGAAAAATACGCATGCTCCGGCAACCGCACCGTCGAGCAGGGCTGGTTTTCCATTTATTCGCCCTACGTGAAACTGGACGAGGTGCTGCTTCCGCCCTTTTCCGAAGGGGAAACAGTGGAGATGGCCGGATTTGCCATGCATGAGAAAAAGACCCAGCCGCCCAAGCGCTTCACGCCGGCATCGATTGTCTCCGAGCTTGAGAAAAAGGGGCTGGGGACCAAGGCTACCCGCGCATCGGTGGTCGAAACGCTTTTCAGGAGGGGCTATGTTTCCGGCACCAGCATAAAGGTCACTCCGTTTGGCATAGCGGTGTATGACAGCCTTTCCAAACTCGCGCCTGAAATACTTGACGAGGAGCTCACCAGGCAGATAGAGGAGGAGATGGAGAAGATCGCTGACGGGGAGAATGAGAAGAAGGCGATCGAGGACGGGAAAAGGCTGCTGCGAACGATATTGGAAAAGTTCGGGGGCAACGAAAAGGACATCGGGCTTGGGCTGCTTTCCGGGCTCAAGAAAAAGGAGATGGGCGAATCATTGCTTGGGAAGTGCGTTAAGTGCGGCAATGGCGAGCTTCGTGTCATCCGCTCGCGGCTGGGGAAGCAGTTCGTGGGATGCTCGAACTATCCGAATTGCACCTCGACCTACCCCCTTCCCCAGAATGCGAAGATAATCGCGCTTGGAAAGGCGTGCGAGAAGTGCGGCACGCCCACAATCCGCGTGATCCGCAAGGCAAGGAAGCCTTTTGAGATGTGCCTGGACCCCTTGTGCGAAACCAAGAAGGGCTGGGCAAAGCCAATGCCAGCCCCGAAAGCAGCTGCTGAAAAAGGCGGCGAGGAAAAAAAGCAAACGCCCACACGGGGAGAAACTCCGCCCACCCTGCAAGATGCACAAATTAAGAAAGTTGGGAAATTGAAGAAGCAAACGGCTCCAAAAGCGGCAGTTCCAAAGAAAAAGAAAAAGTCAGCCTAGCAGTTTTGCGGGTTCATTTGATGCGCAGACCGGGCCCGCTTTTTTTCCTGGCAAGGAAGGACAAAGCTTTGCGAAGCTTTGTCCGCATTGGAATATAGGAATTCCAATACAATGAAAACACGCCCCTGGGCATTACTCCAAACGACCTTTTTGCGGCGTTGGGGGCAGGCTGAAAGGCCCCGCCCCGAAGCCTTATCAGCGAACCTTGCTCAAGGAGAATCCCAAGGCCCTCCTCGCAGCGCGAAAGCGGGATTTTCCTTGCCTCGGAAAAAACGGCAAGGTCAAGTTCGCCGCGGTGCACGCTGACCCAGGAGAGCAGCGATTCACAAAGCGCAGAATCCGAAATCGCCTCCAGCTTCCGGACGCGGTCCCGAAGCGCCTCAAGATCTGATTCCAACTTCAGGGACCTTCTGGCCTCCTCCTCGCTTGTGCGCATGATGCGGCTTTTTTGCATGCAGGCGGCCTCGTGGTCCGCCTTCAGGTCAGCATACTTCTTATGCAACAGCTCGTAAGGCTGCGTGGCTATGTCCGAAGAGATCTCAAGCGAGGGCAGCAGGAATTCGGAAAGTGCTGCTGCATCAGTCCTGATATTGGGCAGCAGCCGAAGCACGCGAAGCAAAAGAAGGGTTGCGTGAAGCCTGCGAAGATCGTCATCGGCGCCCTTGATGCAGGAGTACGTAAGCTCGATGCAGCTTTTCTTCAGCCGGATTTCAACAAAAAGGCGCTCCCTTCCTGCAAGGTCGTGGCTCTGCACTTTTTTCACCATCGCCTCCCTGGGGCTTGACTCGAGCCTGTCAAAGCCCAAAGAAGAAAGGGCGGAAAAATCCGGCAGCCATTTGCCGGCATAAGAGCAGCCGATGCTGCGCGTTTTTTCAGTCAGAAGGATTTCAGGCACGCTCGCCACCCCCCTTGCTCTTGTTTTTCCTCAAGTTATTCTTTTTCAGCCGCAGCATTGCCTCCCCGCCTTGATGTCTGCCTGGCCTGCTTGCGGAATAGACGCCCAAAAGGTCCTTTTCGCTTGCCCCAAGCTCGCGCAGGAACGAGAGAACCGAAGCCCTGGTAGCTCCTGCGGACTCCAGAAGCGAGGAGAATCTTTCTGCCTCAAGCGAAAAACTGCTTCGTTCGAATTCCGAAAGTATTTCGGACGATTTCCTGTCAGACAAGCCAAGCGAGAGGAGCCTGCGCCCCAGTTCGTCTTTTTCGATTTCTACGTCCATGCGACCACCCCGGATCCTGGCAAGGCGCATGAGCGGCTCGCCGTCGACTTTTTCAAGGATGAAATTGCGCGGGCAGCGGAGAGGCTGCGCCATCTCCAGGTGCACCAGCGCAGTGCCCACCCCCATTCCGTGCGAAATCTCTTCATAGTAATCCGAATAGGTGAG
>Ga0209211_10003490_pt1 | contig 25490 bp, 19 predicted proteins | sample RifGroA2_FD_183992 | JGI IMG/M metagenome (GOLD analysis project Ga0209211, IMG submission 183992) | Groundwater microbial communities from Rifle, Colorado, USA - Groundwater A2 (SPAdes) (version 2) | ecosystem: Environmental > Aquatic > Deep subsurface > Groundwater | place: Rifle, Colorado...
ATTCCAAATCCCAAATTCCAAGTTTGGGGCTTGGGATTTGAGACTTGGGTCTTGAGGTTTTGGGCTTTCATTTTTGAAAATCTTTGACTTTATGGACAGGCACTAAATAGTATAGAGGAATCTCCGTAACTTAAAAAACGGAAATTGTTATTTAAAGCATAATCGTATATTTCTTTCCAATTATTGCCAACCATTGCAGTTACTAAAGCTAATAAAGTACTTTTTGGCTGATGAAAGTTTGTTATTAAACCCAAAACAAATTTAAAATTATAACCTGGCGATATCATAATCGAAGTTGAAGCATTTAATTCATTCAAATTATTAAATAGCATATAATTTTTGATGCTTTTTAAAGCGAATAATGGTTCTGTTTTTAATTTATTGTTATATGCGTCCCATTGATTTACAGATATTTGCTCTAATTTTCTATTGTTTTCTAATAAAATCCCAATATAATATAAACTTTCGAGTGTCCTAACCGAAGTTGTGCCAACTGCAATAATTTTTGGATAAAATTTTATTAAATTTTTAATTAATTGTAACGAAATTTGAAAATGTTCGGTATGCATTTGATGCTCGCCTAATTTTACGTTTTTTAAAGGTATAAAAGTTCCGGCACCTACATGTAATGTTAAATAATCAATTGAAACATTTTTTTTATTTAATTCAACAAATTCATTATCAGTAAAATGCAATCCAGCAGTAGGTGCTGCAACCGAGCCATCTATTTTTGAGTAAACAGTCTGATAACGAATTTTATCACTTGCTACTGGTTTACGATTCAAATAAGGTGGAATTGGAATTTCTCCATATTTTTCAATTATTTCGGAAAAATTTATATGGTAATTCCATTCAAATTCAATAATTTGAAACTCTTTCTCATTTGAAATTAATTTTGCGTTTAATGTAATTTCCACATTTTGAAGATTAATTTTTTTTGAAAGAAAATTATTTTTCCACTTTTTAATATTTCCTACCAAGCATTTCCATTGACATTTTTTTGTTTGCGAAAATGAAATTGAATATTCAGAAGGATTATGTGGCTCTATACAAAAAATTTCAATTCTTGCTCCCGAATCCTTGTAAAATTCTAATCTTGCATTAATTACTTTTGTATCATTTAATACAAGTAAGTAATTATCAGGTATATAATTTGCTATATTTGAAAAAACATCTTCACAAATTTTTTTGTTTTTATAAACTAAAAGTTTTGATAAGTTTCTTTTATTTAAAGGAAATTTTGCAATTTTTTCCTGAGGAAGTTCGTAATCAAATTCTGAAGCTAAAATATTTCGTGGGTCAATATTAATCATGTTTGCAAAAATAATTAACTTTATGGTTTAAAATTATTACTATGGCAATTTGTGTAGGTGATACAGTTCGTTTTTTAAATGATGTAGGTGGCGGAAAAGTTACTAGACTAAAAGACAATACCGCTTACGTGCTTATTGAAGAGGGTTTTGAAGTACCAGTAAATGTTTCTCAATTGATAATTATTAATAAAAAATCTGATGAAAAAACTTCTAAAAATGAAGATAAAACACCCGAAAAAAATATAAAACAAAACGATTTTTTAATTAATTATAATTATGCTGAAAGAGAAGAAATTGCTTTTGATGATGATTTGCCAGTAAGTAAAGTTGCTGAAAATAAGAATTATAGCTCCGATAAAACTATTAACGAATATAAAAAAAGCTCTTCAAAACAAAATGATAATATTTTTATAGCATTCGTTCCTGAGAATAATAAAAAAGATGGTGAAGATGGTGTAAGTGTCTATTTAATAAATGATTCCGATTTTATTTTGCTTTACTCCATTGGTATTAATGAAGGAAATGAGCATGCATTGCTCGACTCGGGCGAAGCAGATGGTTTTGAAAAAATAAACATTTCTACAATTGCAAAAGAGTCATATCCAACAATAAAAAGTATAACAATTCAAATAATTAAGTTTAAAAAAGGGATTTATAAAACTGAAAATGTAATTAATGAAGAACTTAAAATAAAGTCGTATAAATTATTAACTGACAGTACTTTTAAAGATAACGAATATTTTAATAATCCTGCTTGGATTATTCAATTGGGAACTGATTTCAATGATGATGAAAAAGAGAAACAATCTTTAAAAAATATATCTGAAATTATTTTAGTAAAAGAAATTGTAGAACCTGATTTATCTATAAAATTCAAAAAGAGACCTGAACCTGTTTTGACTGAAGTAGATTTACATATTAATCAATTAATTGACAGTACAGTAGGTTTATCCCATACCGAAATGTTAAATATTCAGTTAAGTAAATTTAGAAGCGAACTTGAAAGTGCTATAAAAAATAAAGTAAATAAAATTGTATTTATTCACGGTATAGGTAATGGTACTTTAAAAATGGCAATCCGAAAAGAACTTGATGATTTATACAAACACCTTCAATACCAAGATGCCTCGTTTAAAGAATATGGTTTTGGAGCTACAATGGTGTTATTAAGAAAAGGGAATATAGTTAAAGAGTAATGTAAGTATAAAAATCCCAAATTCCAAATCCCAAATTCCAAGTTTGGGGCTTGGGATTTGAGACTTGGGACTTGGTTCTTAAAAGTTGTGGTTTTCGTTTTAAAAATCTTGGACTATAAGGACAGACACTAAATAACGATTTCTCTTCCTGTTTTTTTTATTTCTTCAATAAAAGGGTCGCCTTTATCAAAATCCTTTGTATAATATGTTCTGGGCTGAATAAGGATATAATTTCTTAAAACACTAATAAATTTTTTAATATCTACAAAACCTACACCTATAAAATCATCGGAAATTAATGCTACATCAATATCAGAGTGAGGTAATTGCATGTTTTTGGCGTAAGAACCGTAAAGGTAAATTTTATTTAATTTAATTCCTTTATTTTTAATTTCTAAAGCAAAGTTCCTTACAGTTTCTATTATATTTGGTTGAGCATCCATAATTTTATTGTTTTTCGCCCTTGTTTGTGTCCTCACAAACAAGGTAAGTGCATCACTTGTTTAAAAAGAAATTGTAAACCGTTTGTGCAGACACAAACAAAGTCAGTGAGTATAAATTTTGACTATTAGTTTTAATACATTTCAAAACAATTATTAAAACTTCACAATAGGAACTTTATCAGCTCCTTCGGCAGCTTTAAAGTACGATTTGCCGTTAAAATCGAACATTTTTGCAAATAAATTACGTGGAAACTTACGAATTGCGACATTATAATCTTTTGCAAATTCATTAAAAAGACTGCGTTCGGTAGCAATTTTATCTTCTATCTGGCTTAGCTTTGATTGAAGCATTATGAAACTCTGGTCAGCTTTTAAATTTGGATATTGTTCAACAACAACCATTAATCTTTGTAAACTTGATTTCAGTTCTCCCTGAGCTTGCTCAAATTTTTGAATTGATTCATCATTCAAATTTTCAGGGCTAATTGTTATTGAAGATGCTTTTGAACGGGCTTCGGTTACAGCTGTTAATGTTGTTTGCTCATGAGTTGCGTAACCTTTTACTGTTGAAACCAGATTGTTAATTAGGTCAGCACGAAGTTGATACTGTGTTTCAACTTGTGCCCATTGAGCATTTACTTTTTCTTCGCGTGTTACCAAACCATTATAATATTGATATGCAATAAATGATGTTATTAATAAAAATATTCCTATTATTATTATTAACATAGTAGCACCAAGGCAACCGGCACCTTTTGTCTTTAAATTTTTATCGTATTTGTTTTGTAATTCTTCCATAAACATATTTTTTAATTTAGCGAAGATAAGAAAAAAAAATATTTATTAATAACTTTACAAAATTAAATTTATAAAAAATCACAAAATGGACTCAAAAGAAAAAGTTTTATCAGCAATGAAAAAAAGTGGAAAACCCATGAAAGGTGGCGAAATTGCTGAATTATCAGGAATTGATAAAAAAGAAGTTGATAAAGCAATTAAAAGTTTGGTTGCCGAAGGAAAAATACGCTCACCTCAAAGATGTTATTACTCGCTTAAATAAAATAATTGTGTTTTATTAGTTTTTTTTCAATTCCTACAATTTGTTTTTTGAATTATATCAAAAAATAGAATTGTTTTATTAAAAACATTTATAATTTACATTTTATCAAAAAAAACATAATTATTTTTAAAAAATAATTAATGCCATTTTTGTTTTATGATGTTGATTATATGTGAATTATTTTATTAATATTTTATGTCAAAAAAATTGTTGTTTTTATTAATGCCCGTTTTAATGCTTTTACTACCAATAGGAGCTATTGCTCAAGGTAGTTCAATACCATCAATCGGAGGAATTAGATTTGAGTTTATTTTATTTGCATTAACTTTAGTTAGTGTTGCTTTGTTTCATAAGCAAACATTTTGGGTAGCAATAATTGGTTTGACTACAATTTTAATTTTCAAATTTATTTTCGATTCTGAATTTAATTTATTTCATCATTTTTTTGGCGAAAATTCTTTTAATGAGCAAATAATTTATAAAGGTTTAAGGCAGGGAGAATGGTCAACAATTTTAAATCTTTTGGGTTTATTGTTAGGATTTGCATTATTGGCAAAAATATTTGAAGAATCCGGAGTTCCGGATATTATTCCAAAATATTTGCCCAACGATTGGAAAGGTGGATTTGTACTTTTAGTTTTAGTTTTTGTTCTTTCCTCATTCTTGGATAATATTGCTGCAGCAATGATTGGGGGCACAATTGCTCTAATCGTTTTTAAAAACAAAGTACACATTGGTTATATTGCAGGTATTGTTGCAGCAAGTAATGCTGGGGGTTCCGGCTCGGTTGTTGGCGATACAACTACAACAATGATGTGGATTGAAGGCGTAAGTCCGTTAAATGTTGTACATGCTTATGTTGCTGCTGGGGTTGCATTATTAATAGTTGCATGGTTCGCTTCCCACCAGCAAGATAAATATCAAAGAATTGCTAAAGATGCAAAACAGGGTGCAAAAATTGATTGGGGCAAAATAATTATTGTTGGGTTAATTTTAATTGGAGCAATTCTTTCTAATTTCTTGTATGATATGCCCGCTTTAGGAGTTTGGATTGCCATTATTATTGGTTCATTTGTTAGAAAAACTCCATGGGGTGAAATTTCTGGAGCAATTAAAGGAACAATATTTTTATTATGTTTAGTTACTGCCGCATCGCTAATGCCAGTTGACGATTTGCCATCAGCATCATGGTTAACAGCATTTATTTTAGGTTTTGTTTCGGCTGTTTTTGATAACATTCCACTTACAAAATTATGTTTAGAGCAGGGCTGTTTCGACTGGGGAATGTTAGCTTATACTGTTGGTTTTGGTGGTTCAATGATTTGGTTTGGTTCATCTGCCGGTGTTGCTATTACAAATAAATTTGGCGAGGCTAGAGATGTTTTTAAATGGATAAAATATGGCTGGCATGTTATACTTGCATACATTGTTGGCTTTTTTGTTTTATATGCTATAATAGGATGGGAACCTGCTGATAACAAATTTGTAAAAGTTGCCAGAGATTGTAATTGTATCGAAAAAACAAATGACACAATTATCCAAACAGATAGTTTAAACGTTAAAATAAAAACACAAGGCGAAAGCCAAAGTGAATAAATAAATAAGGATGCAAATGCATCCTTTTTTTATTTTGTAGAAGGTACATTCTTTAATATCTCTAATAACAAATCCCAAAATTTTTGAACTGTACTAATCTGCAATCTTTCGCTTGGACTATGAACTCCGCGTAGAGTAGGACCAAATGAAATCATATCAAGTTTTGGATATTTCTCTAAAAACAAACCACATTCTAAACCGGCATGTATTGCTCTAACAATTGGATATTTCCCAAACAGTTTGTTATAAGCGGTTTTGCTTATATTCAGAATTTTACTGTTTGTGTTTGGTTTCCAACCGGGATAACCGTCAGAATTTTTAACATTAAAACCAGCTAAAATAAAAATACTTGAAACCATATTTACAATATCATTTTTAGCCGATTCAACTGAGCTTCGTTGACTTGTAGTTACTTCAATTTTATTTTTTGAAATAAATTTTATTGAAGCTAAATTTGTTGAAGTTTCAACTAATCCTGGCATTTCCTGACTCCAAGCAATAACTCCGTGTGGACAACCATATAAAGCATTTAGTAAACGAAATTGAGATTTTTTATCAATCACATTTTGTGGCTTGTCGCATAGTTCAATTGTTAATGTGATATTTGGTTCAGTTACAGAAAATTCTGATTTTATATTTGCTGAAAATTTTTCAAATTCCTGAATAATTTTTCTGGGTAGTTTGCTTGTTACAACAAAAGTTGCAGAAGCTTCACGAGCAATAGCATTTCTTAAATTTCCACCTTCGAATTTCGATAATCGTAAACCATAATTTTGGTTAACAAACCACAAAAATCTTGTTAAAATTTTTAAAGCGTTTGCAAAACCTTTATGAATGTCATCACCCGAATGTCCTCCTGTTAATCCGCTTACTAATATTTTTAGTGCAACTTGTTTGCCAGGTGTTTTTTTGTTTGTATATTTTAAAGCTGCCACTGTATCTTTACCACCGGCACAACCAATAAATAATTCACCTTCGTCTTCGGAATCTAAATTCAACAATGTTTTTCCGGTAAAAAAGCCGGGTTTTAAAGCAAAAGCACCTGTTAATCCGGTTTCTTCATCAACTGTAAATAAGCACTCTATTTTACCATGCTGATTTTTTTTAGAAGCTAATAAAGCTAATTGTGCTGCAATTCCAATTCCATCATCGGCACCTAAAGTAGTTCCTTTTGCTTTAACCCATTCTTTATCAATAACAGGGATTATTGAATCTTTATCGAAATCGTGCTTAATGTTATTGTTTTTTTCGCATACCATATCAATATGCGATTGTAAAACAACGGTTTGTTTTTTCTCATATCCTTTAGTTGCAGGTTTCAATATTAAAACATTGCCAACACTATCTTTTTTAACTTTTAAATTATGTTTTTTTGCAAAATCAAGCAAAAACATTATTATTTTCCCTTCCTTTTTTGAAGGACGTGGAACTTTTAATATTTCTTCGAATTGTTGAAATACTTCGGTTGGTTTTAATTTGTTAAGTGAAGCCATTTTATATATTTTTTGTAAAAATAAATAAAATTTTAAATAATTAAGGGGATTTAAAATTAATAATTCCTATAATTTTCAATTTTTTTTGCCCTTAATCGCTAAAGGGAACTTGGTATTTGGAATTTGGAAAAAAATCATTCCCCCATATCCATTTCTCCGCCACCATTCATATCAACGTTTTTATTTTTTTCTTTTTGTTTGTTGCCTTCGTTAATTCTGTAGCTAAATGTTATGTATGCAACTTGACTTTGGCGTTTAAATTCCATTTGGGCTTTTAAAGTGGGGTCGTTAGTAACAACCCTGAATCTCATTGTATTAAATATATCGCTGAAACGAAGCGATAATGATATTTTTTTATTTTTAAAATCTTTTCTTAATCCGGCGTCTACTGTGTAAAACTCCTTTCTGATTGCCTGTGCCATTACAGATGGTCCCTCTAACCTAAAATTCACTTGAAACGAAAAGTTTTTTGGTAGAAAAACTGATGCATTAAACTTTCCGTTATAACTGAAAATTGAACTTGTTAAATCTGTTTCAAGGTTACTTCCGCTTAAAGTAGTTTTAAACCATGAAAAATCACCCGACAAACGAATGAATTTAACAGGTTGATAAGAAATAATAAAATCAAAACCATACGATTCTGCTTTTGCAACATTTATTGGCATTACTGTAATTGCCCCAATACTATCAACAAGTCTGTATCTGCTAATTACATCGTTGGTTTGTTTAAAAAACAGTGATGAAGTTAACGAGAATTTTTTCCAATCTTTAATATGTCCAACTTCATACGAATTAATATATTCCGGTTTTAAATATGGGTTACCTGTATGCATAGTTAGTGGGTCGGAAGCATCAATAAATGGATTCATAGAGCGAATTGAAGGGCGGTTAATTCTTCGGCTATAACTTATTTGCAATTTGTTATCTTTTGGTAAATTATAGCTCGTATGAAAACTTGGGAAAAAACTAAAATAATCATTTTTGTATATAGAGTCCATTGTTTCCTGATTACCATTTTGCTCTGTTTGCTCGGCTCTTAACCCTGCCTGAAAGCTAAATTTTTTCCATTCTTTAGAAACAGTTATGTATGCAGCATAAACCTGGTCGGTATAAACAAAATGGTTTGAAAGATTGGTGTCATTATAAAAATCACTTGAAATAGTATCGTAATTCGAGAATTTATAATCATCATCGGTTGAACGGAGCATGTACTTTACTCCTGCATCTAATTTTGTTTTCTCATTAATTGGATGTGTATAATCTGATTGAAAAGTAAAATTTTTAAATTTACTATCATCTATTGATTTTTGCTCAGGAGTTATTGTATCAGGTAAAATGTTATTCTGAATATATTTATTTGATTCATTTTCATTGCTCAATGAATAATATGCATCAGCAGTTAATTCTCTGTCTTTTAGTTCAAATTTCTTTTTAAATCCCAGGGTTAAATCTGTATTATTATTATCTTCATTTGAAATTTCGTCTCGTGTGTAGCTTTGAGTTAAATCGTATAAATTATCGTAAATTAAATATGTATTGTAATCTCCTCCTGAATGCCCACCCATTCTATAAGTTCCACTTGCATTTATTGTGGTCATTGGCGATAAATTATAATCTAATCCACCTTTAAAAGTATGCGATAAAGAACTTGATTTTCTTTCTGATAAAATATTATAAATTGAAACAAGAGTATCATTATTGTATAATTCTCTATAGTGTTTTCTGTATCCGTTTCTATCGTTATTTTTAAAATCATAATTTGCATAAAAATTAAATTTACCTGTTCTGCGGTTTAAGTTAACAGAAGCCCCATATTTCTCCCATGTTCCATAATTTAATGTAATTAATCCGTTTGTACCGTTGCGTTTTTCTTTTTTTGTTTTAATATTAATTATTCCTGCCATACCTTCGGGGTCATATTTGGCAGATGGGTTTGTAATTAGTTCAATACTTTCGATTGTGCTGGCGGGAATTTGTTCTAAAATTGCCGCTTTATCTCCACTTGTCAGCATTGATGGTTTTCCGTCAATTAGAATTGTAACATTTGTGCTTCCTCTTAAACTCACAATACCGTCCATGTCAACCGAAACTGATGGTGTTGTTCGAAGAATATCGGTTGCCGAACCGCCGGCAGTAATAATATTTTTTTCTACATTAATTATTTTTTTATCTAATGAAAATTCTACAAGTGGCTTTTCGCTACTAACTTCAACTTCAGAAAGTTGAGTAGTAGCTGGTTTTAATTTTATTGTTCCAATATTTGCTGAAGGATTTTGAGGATTTACTTTTGCAGTGTTTATATATCGCTCATATCCAATAAAATCAACTTTAACTTTGTAAAACCCAGGTTTTAATTTTTCTACTTTAAAAAAACCTTTAGCATCAGTAATTGCACCGCTAACGAGTGATGAATCGCGGAGCGAAAAAATAGAAATATTTGCATATTCCATTGGCTTTCCTGAAGCATTGTCAACTATTTTTCCTGTTATTTCGCCCTCAAAACCATCCATTTGACGTTTATCTTGCGATAATGAATATTTATAACAGAATGTTAAAATTAATGTGATTAGAATTATATTTTTGAGCATAAGCTATTTTTAAAACAAGTGGTTAGACTTTAAAACCTATATTTTGTTTAAAAATAATTCCAAAATTATTAAAATTGTTTATTGTTTTATAATTGGTTGAAATTTAGGTATGCAAATTTATTATTTTTGAAAAATAATTTTTTGTCCGATGAAAGTTTTATTAAATAATTGGAAATTAGCGTTTAAGCAAAAAAACTTTTTGTTAAAAGTATTAATTACAATACCAATTCTGACAATTGTATTAATATGTGTTACTGAATTTTTAACTTTTAATGAATATAGGGCAGGCAATGTAATTAACGATTTTGTTTTAAATTTAATAAGCCCGGTTAATTTAAAATACACTATTTTTTTATTGACATATTTAATCGTTATTTTTGGAGTATTTTCAATAATTTCGAAACCAAAAGTTGTTTTAATTACATTACATTCTTATATTATTATTCTGATTTTAAGAATGGTTACTATGTACTTATTTCCACTCGAACCGCCAAAAGGAATAATTCCTTTGCACGATATTATTTTGGAAAGTTCGTTTTATTCGGGACGATTAAATTTAAAAGATTTATTTTTTTCGGGGCATATTGCAACTGTTTTTTTGTTTTATCTAGTTATTGATAATAAGACGATTAAAATCTTTTTTTTAATCCTGACTTTTATTGTTGCAATTTGTTTATTACTTCAGCATATTCATTATACAATAGATATAGTTTTTGCACCACTTTTTACATTAATAAGTTATAAATTTGCAAAACTTATAAACAAATATTAAAAAATTTGTAACTATTCAGTATAAGAATTATCACGCAAAGGCGCAAAGAAAATAGAAAAAAATATATAGAAAACGCTCAAAATGATGAAATACGAAATAAAATTGTTTATATGATTTACAAATTGTTAGTTCGCAAAGAAAAAAATCATTAATGATTTTTTTAAACTCTGCGAGCTTAAAACTTTGCGGGCATTGCGTCTTTGCGTGAATAATATTTGCGGGAAATATGATACGAACTTAATAAAAAATTAAAGTAATTTTGACACTGATTAGTTACCAAATTTTTACTTGCGTAACATGAGTGATTAAATTTAACAAAGCAAAAAATATCAGTAATTCTCAGCTAACAACTCAAAATAACTTTTTGGATGCAAACAAGAAGGACAGTTTTCTAATGGTTTTGTACCATAATGAACATAACCACAAACTCTGCAAACCCATTTTACTTTTTCGTCGCGTTCAAAAACCTTTCCTGTTTCAATATTTTCTAATAATTTTCTGAAACGTTTTTCATGTTCGGCTTCAACCGTGGAAATAACTTTAAAAGCCGATGAAACATCTTTAAATCCTTCATTAAATGCAATTTTTGAAAATTCCGGATATAACTTTGTCCATTCTTCGTTTTCGCCTTCGGCTGCAGCTTTTAAATTTTGAGCAGTTGTTCCAATAATTCCCGCTGGATACGTTGCAACAATTTCTGTTGAACCACCTTCTAAAAAGCGAAAAAATCTTTTTGCATGAGCCATCTCTTGTGCCGATGTTTGCAAAAATATTGCTGAAATTTGCTCGTACCCCTCTTTTTTAGCAACTTTTGAAAAAAAATCATAACGATTTCTTGCCTGCGATTCGCCTGCGAATGCTTTTAGCAAATTTTTTTCTGTTTGTGTTCCTTTTAATGTCATAATATTTTTTTTTATTTTATAATTTGTTATTTATTTCAACATTTTTTATTTCCGAAATATCGGTATTTTTTTATTGTTATTAATATTTTTACAATAATAAATTAAAAACATTTCATTTATTAATATATTTGCATTATGAAAGCATTATTTTTATTTGTTGTATTATCGTCATTGTGGCTTGGTTCTCAAGCACAAAAAAAGAAATCTAAAGATAATCCTGTATGGTTCAATTTAGAAGTGAAAGGCGGAATTGGAACCAGTTTATTGTCCAATAAAAATATTTCAGGCGACGAAAATATTAACGCCATGAATTTTAATTTTTATCCTGCTTATGGTATCGGAATTGGTGCTCATATAAAAAATTATTTTGCTGTTCAAATTGAAAAATCGTGGTCATCATTCGGACAAAAATATACCTATAAAAACGAATCACCTGCAAGAACATTAGTTTTTAACTCAAGCGAAATGGGATTGTTTTTACGTAAAACTTCTGAAGGTGGCGGTTTTGTTGGATTAGGTTTTAAAGTTGCTAACATTAGCAAATCAAACGTTGATTCAATTTCAGTATATTCTAAAAGTTTGAATTTTCTGAATTTCGAAATTGGTGGACCAGTGTGGCAAAACAATATGTTCGATATTAATTTGAATATTCGTTTTGGTTATGGTTTAAATAATATGGTAAGTGCCGAAAATTACAATCCAGGAGCTTACACTGTTTATACAAAAAATGCAACTACACATCCAATTACTGCACAATTTCTTATTGGTTTTAACTGGCATGTTGGATATTGGGCTACTTCAAATTGTAAACATAAAGGGTTTGTTTTCTTTTTATCTAATAGTTAATTAATTTTCATACATATAAAATAACATTTTGCAAATAAATCCTGAATATTATCAGAGGTTAACAATTATAATTTATTTTTTAGATTTCCATTGCGAATTATAAGATGTGTTCGCAAAATGCAAGTGTAAGCCGAAAAGAAAATCGGCAAAATATTAGCTGATGTTTGGGGAGTTGAATTTGTTGAAACTATAAAAATGGAGGTTGTAGATGAGCAAGAGAATTAATAAATTTAAAGTGGTCGAATTTGACCACTTTGGTTTTAATTATACCGATTTCATGGGAATTAAAATATTAAAGTAAATAATGTGGCAAAAATTGTTGTTAAAAATACCGATGTAGTTGTAATTTCAATAAATAATGCTGATTATATATCGCTTACCGATATTGCCAAATTCAAAACCGATGATACCAGCGCGATCATTGGCAATTGGATGCGAAACCGCAATACCATTGAGTTTCTGGGCATTTGGGAAACATTGTACAATCCCAATTTTAAACCCCTCGAATTCGAGGGGTTTAGAAAAGATGCTGGATTAAACGCTTTTACTATGTCGCCTTTAAAATGGATTAATTCAACCGTTGCAGTTGGTTTTATTGTGAAATCAGGTCGTTATGGTGGCACTTTTGCTCACAAGGATATTGCTTTCAAATTTGCAAGCTGGATTTCGGTAGAGTTCGAATTATATATCGTCAAAGAATTTCAACGCCTCAAGGAAGAAGAACAAAAACTTTTAGGTTGGTCGGCAAAACGCGAACTGGCAAAAATTAATTACCATATACACACTGATGCCATTAAACAAAATCTTATTCCACAGGAACTTTTGCCAGCACAAACCTAAATGATTTATGCCAATGAGGCAGATGTTTTAAACGTAGCCATGTTTGGCATTACAACAAAACAGTGGAGAGATGAAAATCCCGATTTAAAAGGGAGCATCAGGGATTGCGCCAGTATCAATGAATTAATTTGCCTGTCGAACATGGAAAACCTGAATGCTGTATTCATCAATGAAAAAATGCTTCAAAAAGAACGACTTATTAAATTGAACCAAATAGCTATACAGCAAATGAAAATATTACAAGAAGTAAAAAACCGAAAATTATTGAAATAACAAATTACAAATAATAACGCAATAAATAAAATATTTTTTATATAAAAATCAGTTATTTTTGCTCAATTGGTTATATCAAATAATTGATTTAAATTTGTAAAATAATAAATAATACTATGAATGATAACGATGATTTTGAAAACTTAACACCTGAAGAAAAACTTCAGAAAGAAAATGAATTGCTAAAACTAAAATTGCAATCAGAATTTGGAATGGAGAAAATGGATTCTTCATTAGATAAAGAAACTGAAAACAAATGGCTAAACGATGTCTATAATTTCGAGAAACAATTTGCAGAAAACAAACAGTGCAAAGTATATGATTTCATTAATCGCCCTAAATTCAGGAGAGTTGATGAACTAACTAAAGAAGAAATTTCTAAAGAGCTTGAAAAACTCACAGAAATTATGCGGACAAACGGTATTGAACTCTCAACTATCTGCGATTATGAAGATGAAATCATTTATCGTTTTATCACTGAAGAATTATTTAATCAGGAAACAGACGATGTACATGTGCATGGGATGATGAATTGTTTTATTTACGAAGAATTTCATCCCAACCATGATTATGATATTCGTGAACATTGCAATGAGTTTGTCGAATGTCTCATCAGTAAAAAATGGGATGAATTTATGAATAATATTTTGCTGGCTTCAATAGTTTCATACAACGATAATAATTACGACCAAAAAGCATTTCCAGCAATTATTGAAGCATTTCAAAGCGAATATAAAAAAATGAAGTTGTTGAAATGGGACATTCATTCTGTTAGCTTCGATTTGAAAACCGAAAAAGCTGTACTGCAAGGTTCAATTAAATACAAATTAGTACAATCATCACAAATATTTCAGGGCAAAGTCAATATGGAATTAAAATTAGAATACGATTACTGGAGTATTAGTAAAGTAGTTCTTCCAGGTTTTAGTAACTGATGTTACGCATATTTTATAGCAAAAATATTCATTTTGAAAAGTTAAAACAGCTATTTTTTGCAATTAAAAATATTGACATTATGGACAGACACTAATTACACTCTCAACCCCCAAAACTCTCTTCCGCCTTGGTTCGTGTCCTCACTTCCGCCTTGGTTCGTGTCCTCACGAACCAATTTTTCCCCCAAAACTCCAAACAATGAACATTTTTGAACTTTTTTGAACATAGAACAATGAAATAGATAGAAATAAATAGAAATACATTGTAAATTCGTATATTCGTAAAATTCGTATTTCGTAAAGAACAATGAACATTTTTGAACTTTTTGAACTTTTTTAAACCTTAAACCACTTAATAAAACATAAACACATGAAAAATATTTTTTTATTACTAATACTGATTTTTATATTTCTTATAATGGCTTCAGTAACAAATTATAGAACATTTTTTAAGAAAACAAAAATTTCAAATTTAGTTTATACCAAAATAGTTCCAGAATGGTCTAAAAACCTTACTATTTATGAAGTTAATCTCCGTCAATATTCATCGTCAGGAAGTTTTAAAGATTTTGAAAAGCACCTTCCACGATTACAAGAATTAGGTGTCGGAATTTTATGGTTCATGCCAATACAACCTATTGGCGTTATTAATAGAAAGGGAACACTCGGAAGTTATTATTCTGTTAATGATTACCTTTCGGTAAATCCCGAGTTCGGAACTATTGAAGATTTCAAAAGTATGGTAAAAAAAATTCATGAATTAGGTATGTATGTTATTATAGATTGGGTGGCAAATCATACCTCATGGGATAATACACTTATTACTGAGCATCCTGAATTTTTCACAAAGGATTCTTTAGGAAAAATCATTTCGCCGGTGAAGGACTGGACCGATGTAGCCGATTTGAATTATGATAACAAAAAATTACGTCGTTACATGATTGATGCCATGAAATTCTGGCTAAAGGAAACAAATATTGATGGGTTCCGTTGTGATGTGGCAGGCATGGTACCAACAGATTTTTGGGAAGAAGTTCACCCTGCTTTAGATAGCGTAAAAAAAGTTTTTATGCTTGCCGAATGTGAAGACCCAAAACTTCATAACATTGCTTTTGATATGACTTACACATGGGATTTTCATAATCTGATAACCAATATTGCAAAAGGAAATAAAAATGCTTCATCGTTAGTCCCTTTGTTTAAAAAAGAAAAAACTGACTATACTAAAGATGCCTACAGAATGTATTTCACTTCTAACCATGATGAAAATTCGTGGAACGGCACAGCTTATGAAAAATTCGGTAAAGGGGTAAAAACTTTCACTGTGCTTTCTTTTATAGTTCCTGGAATGCCTTTGATATATAGCGGACAGGAAGCAGGACTTAACAAGCGTCTTAAATTTTTCGATAAAGATACCATTGAATGGAAAAATGATGAGTTTTTTAATTTGTATGAAACACTTATCGCATTAAAAAAACACAACAAAGCATTATGGAACGGTGCTTATGGCGGGGATATGAAAATTTTAAAAACCTCTGCTACAGATAAAGTTTTTGCATTTACAAGAATAAATAACAAGGATGAAATACTGGCAGTCTTTAATTTTTCTGACAAATCTATAAAAACAACAATAAATAACTTATCTGTAGGTACTTATAAAAATGTTTTTACAAAACAAATGCTCCCATTAAACAAAAATACTTCATTTAAATTAGAACCATGGGGATATTTGTTGCTGGAAAAAAATAAATAGAAATTGATAGAAATACATTGAAATAAATTTTTGTCATTCCGAGTGATTAGCGAGGAATATACATTTTTTGGGAAAAGAAAGTTTTAAATAAATAAACGAAAACATTGAAATAAAAAACAGAAATAAATGGAAATAAATAGAAATACATTGTACATTCGTACATTCGTAATTCGTAAATTCGTAAAATTCGTATTTCGTAAAGAACAGTAAACATAAAACAATGAAATAAATAGAAATAAAAAACAGAAATTGATTGTAAAACAATGAACATTGAATAGTAAACAGTGAACAATTTAACAATGAAACATTCATGAATAAAATTACATTAATTGCACTAATCTGTTTAATTTGTACTTCAGCCATTGTACCGGCACAAAATCCTAAATCTCAAATCCTTAATCCTAAATTAGACTCCCTCTTTCTAATTTTAAAAACCACCAAAGCAGATACCACCCGTGTAAACACATACATAAAAATTTGCAGCCAATACCAAAGCTCTAACCCCGACACTGCCTTATATTTTGGGACCCTTGGGCTAAAACTTGCTATCTCCATTCCCTTTGGGAAGGAGCGGGGATGGGCTAAAGGAATAGCAGACTGTTACATAAATATCGGTAGTATTCACGATGACCAGGGCAATTACCCCATGGCAATAGAATATTATTTAAAGTCATTAAAAATCATGGAAGAACTTGGCGATAAAAAGGGAATGTCTGACTGTTACAACAATATCGGCAATGTTCACTATTACCAGGGCAGCTACGCTCAAGCTATTGAGTATTTTCTTAAATCCTTAAAAATAGACGAAGAATCAGGTAATAAAAAAGGAATGTCAGATTGTTACAACAATATTGGTCTTGTTCACTATGACCAAGGGTTTTACGATAAAGCCATAGAATATTATCTCAAATCCATAAAAATTAAAGAAGAATCAGGCGATAAAAAGGGAATCTCAGCCTGTTACATGAATATTGGTCTTGTTCACTATGACCAAGGGCTTTACGATAAAGCCATAGAATATTATTTAAAGTCTTTGAAAATAGATGAAGAATCAGGCGATAAAAAAGGAATGTCAGACTGTTACATCAATATCGGCAATGTTTACATGTATCAGGGCAGCTACGACAATGCTTTAGAGTATTATTTAAAGTCCTTGAAAATTGCAAAAGAATTAGGAGATAAAAATGGGATGGCATACTGTTATGGCAATATCGGCATGGTTCACTCTAGTCAAGGGCTTTACGATAAAGCCATAGAATATTTTCTAAAAGATTTAAAATTAGATGAAGAATTAGGCGATAAAAATGGGATAGCATTAGTATATGGAAATATAGCGAGCCTACATATCGCCCTTGCCGATTCTACAGCTTTATCAGATAATCAACAAATTAATTACTTGAATAAAGCTATTGAATATGGAATTAAAGCTATTGAATTAGCACAGGAAATTAAGGTTATGCCTATCGAAAACGAAGCCGCAAATACCCTTATGAGGGCATACAAAAAACTCGGTAACTTTAAAAAATCTATTGAATACGCCGAAATATTCATTGCTACCAAAGACAGTATGTTCTCAGAAGAAAAAACCAAAGCTCTTGCCGAAATGGGTGCACGATACGAAGCCGAAAAAAAACAGCAGGAGATAGAGAAGCAGCAGATATTATTAGAAAAAAAAGATGCAGAAGTAAAAAAACAATTGGCAATAAGCAGCAAGCAGAAAATAGTTATTTTGTTTGTGGTTTGTGGTTTGCTGTTAATGGCGGTTATTGCAGCAATTATTTTCCGTTCGCTGCGCATTACCCGCAGGCAACGAAATGTGATACAAAAACAAAAAGCAGTAGTTGATGAAAAAAACAGAATCATAGAACAAAAGAACAAAGACATTACCGATAGCATTACGTATGCAAAGAGAATACAGGAAGCAATTTTGACATCAAGCGAGAACTGTAAAAAAATTCTTCCACAACATTTTATTCTTTTTAAACCAAAAGATATTGTAAGCGGCGACTTTTACTGGGCTTATGCTTCACATAACAATAATGCAATATGGACAGTAGCCGATTGTACCGGGCACGGAGTGCCGGGCGCTTTTATGAGTATGATTGGCAGTAGCCTGTTAAATGAAATAATAATAGAAAAGGGCATAGCCACAGCAAACGATATATTAAATGAATTAAAAAAACATATTATTAAAGCATTAGGACAAACCGGTATAACAGGCGAAACACGCGACGGAATGGATGCATCGCTGTGTATATGGCACAAGGATACAAATATATTGGAATTTGCAGGAGCATATAACCCCCTCTATATAGTCAGAAATCAGCAGTCAGCAGTAGGATTGAGGACTGCCGACTGCCGACTGCCAACTGCCGACTGTGAACTAATTGAAATTAAGGCAGACCGACAACCAATTGGTTACCATCAGGGTAAAGAAGATTCACCATTTACCAAACAGGAAATACAACTACAGACGGGTGATACTGTTTACCTCTTTTCGGATGGTTATGCCGACCAGTTTGGCGGAGAGAAAAGCAAAAAATTTTCGTACAAAAAATTCAAAGACCTGCTGCTTTCGGTTCAGGACAGAGCAATGGAGCAGCAAAAGCAAATCCTTGACGAAACAATAGAAATATGGCGGGGACAACAGGAACAGATTGATGATATATGTGTTATAGGAGTTAGAATATAGCAGGCAGGAGGCAGTAAAACATTAGAACAATAAAACAGAAATATATTGAAATAAATAGAAATAGATAGAAATAGATAGAAATAAATAGAAATACATTGTAAATTCGTATTTCGTAAAGAACAATAAACATAGAACAATGAAATAAATAGAAATAAAAAACAGAAATTGATTGTAAAACAATGAACAGTGAACAGTAAACAGTGAACAGTAAACAGTGAACAGTAAACAGTAAACAGTAAACAGTGAACAGTAAACAGTGAACAGTAAACAGTAAACAGTGAACAGTGAACAGTAAACAGTGAACAGTAAACAGTGAACAGTAAACAGTGAACAGTAAACAGTGAACAGTAAACAGTGAACAGTAAACAGTGAACAGTAAACAGTGAACAGTAAACAGTGAACAGTGAACTTAAGCAGTGAACAATTTAACCTGCTCTCGCTCGCATTCTGCGAGTGTGTTTTACTTTTACCTCTGGTATTTTAATTGTATTTTCGTTTATAATTTATAATGAATGTATTTTGTTATAAGGGGCAGGATGCCAAATTAACAATCACTCGCAAGATGCGAGCGTGTGCGGGGGCACTGATTAATTACCAAAATGATATTCTGCTACTTTTTTAATTGATTTATCAAACTAGAATTTTAACTTTGTATTTTAAATAAATTTAAAAATCTCCAAGTTATGAAAAATAAATCTTTAAACATTTTTGGAAAATTGTTTATTCTCTTCATGTTTGTTTTTACTGCAAATTCTTGCTTTTCGCAGCCCGCAGTTGATTGGTGCAATTTACAATATCCACCTTCTGATACGATTATAGTAGGAACTGCATATAATGTGTATGCTCAGGTTTACGAGCCGGGTATAACAGAAGGAGCCGGACAAGGTGCAGGCATTTCTGCATGGATTGGTTACCATACAGAAAATACAGATCCTTCAACATGGACAAATTGGGTTGCAGCTACATACAACACCGATGCCGGTAATAATGATGAATATATGGCTGAAATAGGCAGCACTCTACCTGCTGATACTTATTACTATGCAAGTCGCTTTATAATTTCTGGCGGTAATTACCAATATGGTGGAATTAATGGTTTTTGGGATGGAACAAATAACATTTCAGGATTTCTTCTTATTAATACTCCCACACAGCCCGCAGTTGATTGGTGCAATTTACAATATCCACCTTCTGATACGATTATAGTAGGAACTGCATATAATGTGTATGCTCAGGTTTACGAGCCGGGTATAACAGAAGGAGCTGGACAAGGTGCAGGCATTTATGCATGGATTGGTTACCATACAGAAAATACAGATCCTTCAACATGGACAAATTGGGTTGCAGCTACATACAACACCGACGCAGGAAATAATGATGAATATATGGCTGAAATAGGCAACACCCTACCCGCCGGTACTTATTACTATGCAAGTCGCTTTATGATTTCTGGCGGTAATTACCAATATGGTGGAATTAATGGTTTTTGGGATGATACAAATAATATTTCAGGGATTCTTCATGTTAATGATACCACCAGTATAATAATTGAAAATTCTTTTTCAGATATTAACATATATCCAAATCCTGTTAAATCTATTTTAAATATTTCTTTTGGTTGCCATAGCAATAATACAAAGTTGACTATACTAAACATTCTCGGTCAGGAAATGTTTTCTAAAAACTTTAAAAATGGCGGTGCTAAACAAATCTTTGATATAAGTATATTGCCTGGTGGAACCTATATTATTAGAATACAAAATAATGAGCAAATGATAAATAAACCATTAATAATTCAGTAGAAGGATTAAGGATTAAGGATTTGGAATTAGGTATGAACTTAACAAAAAATTATATTAATTTTGACAAGATTAGTTACAAACAATTAAAGCAAAAATATGATGAAAATGAAAATCCTTAATCTCAAATCCACACTCCTTAATGCATTTTTGTTTATAATCCCTTTTGTTAATGCACAACCATCGTGGGTTCGTGGCGATTTTGGTGCAGGATGGAGCGATTATCTTATGATTGACCGTGGTTTAGTAAAAGCCGTTACAATTTCTTCATCTGCCGCAAATGCAGCTAATCCCTTTTTATTCACACAAGATTTGAGCTATTCTCCCAAATGGTGTGGAAGTCTTACTGATTATGCACGTTCTGTTAATCAGGTGCTGTATAACGCTACTTTTTATTTTACATCAGGAAGTTGGGACCATGACCTTACCGTACCCGTTACTAACGGAAATTATTACACATTTATAACAACCAAAAATGTTACCTCAAACAATGATATTTCTATACTTGAAACATCCTTTCAGCCCGTAAATATTGTTAATGTTGCAAGAACTCCTTCCGGCAACCCTGCACAGTGGATTTCTGTATTTGTTGATGTTACGCTAAGCGGAACAAAAGCTCCATCGGAACATGTTTTTTTAAGATGGACAACTGACAATTGGCTCACTTCAACGTTTCAGGAAATAACCACATTTAATGCAAATGAAGAAGGGAATACAATTATCTCAGGATTACCTTCAGGAACAAATGTTTTTTATTATGTTCTTACCACAACTCAAACAAATCCATCTGATTCTACCATTGATTTTTTTTCGCTGAATATCAACAATAATGCAAATGCAAATTACGGCTATACAGTTGTAGCCAATACAGGTTGTCCTTTTTCGTTTTCTCTCGGGAATGACACCACTGTTTGTGGAGGAACAGGGCTATTATTAAATCCAGGTATTACTGTTTCGCCTTACGGAGATTCGCTTACTATTACTTACGATGCTACTAAAGGACAAACACAACTTATAGGTGCATCAAAGGTTTATATGCATGCAGGTGCTGAACTTCATACCAATGGCGGGTGGCAATATGTTAAAGGTAATTGGGGTATGGATGATGGTATTGGACTTATGAACAATATCGGAACTGATATTTGGCAGCTAAAAATAAACCCTGTTACTTATTTCGGTTATCATGCCGATAGCTCTCTGAATGGTATTTTAATGGTATTTCGGGATGCCGGCGGTACGCTTACAGGCAAAGATGACCTTGGAAATGATATATGGGTAAATATGAAAACTTCTCCCCCCGCATCTTCATTTTATGGAGTAACACCAGTATTTGTTAAAAATAATTATGACTCAATAGAGTGGTCTAATGGTTCATATACACAAACTTTGCTTGTAGCCGCAACCGGAACCTATATTTGTACCATTAGTAATAGTGGCGGCGGATGTTTATACACTGATTCTATTAATTTAATTATTCAACCAATACCTTTTGTTGATATAGGAAACGATGAGGTCTTATGCAATAGTGATAGTGCAACACTCACAGCTAATCCATTAACATTTACAAGCTATAATTGGTCCACAGGTGCTAATACAACTTCTATTAATATTAATTCATCGGGTACATACTCCATTATTGTTACAGATAGTTTAGGATGTGTGGGATTTGATGTCGTTAATTTGAATTTTATGGAGAGTCCCATTGCAGGTTTCTCAGATTCAATAGTAGGTTTGACAGTCTATTTTTCAGCTCCTTTATATGAAGGAGTAATATATAGTTGGGATTTCGATGGAAATGGAACAACTGAAAGTACAATAGCGGGTAATATTACTTATACCTATAACCTTCCGGGTCAATATAACGTTATTCTGATTGTTTCCAATGAATGTGGCTCTGATACCATCCACCATATTATTTATGTAACCTCAGGAATTAACGACATCGAAACGTCTTCTGTGTGTAATGTTTTCCCAAATCCAACAATGGGATATATTACTGTAAATATTGATAATAAAGCTCTTTCTAAATGGCAAATAGAAATTTTTGATGTCTTGGGAAATTTAATTTATACTGTTCTTACAAAAGAACAAACACCAAAAATTACTCAACGTATTAACTTGTCGGTACTTTCAGAAGGTATTTATTATTTAAAAATAAGAAATGAACAAAATAATGAAACTATAAAAATAATTTTACATTAGAGTTTAAAGTTTAAAGTTTCGAGTTTGGAAATTTGGTATTTGGTTTTTGGTATTTGGACTGGCTTGGAGCGGTCAGATGGGTATAAGAAATAGACACACAATTTACTACGTACCCATCAGACCGCTTGGAGTTAGTTACTTTTGCGGGTGAGTAGCAACTTAATATTGTTTAACTTATAAAATTATAAACACATGAAACATCCACGACTATTTAAAGACACACAAGGGAATGATTATATTAGCGGTTGAGGTTAAGTGATGAGATTGAAAAAAGATTGAAAAGATTGATAAGAAAAGATTGAAAAAAACAAGATTGAAAAAGGTTGGGACGCTCTCAATCTTATCAATCTTCTTCAATCTACATCAATCTGAAAAATATAATAAATTGAGTATCAATAAACTAAAAAATATAAACACATGAAAAAAATAATTTTAATTGCATTAATATTTGCCAGTTCAATTTGCACATTTTCTCAAACCAATATTAGCGATTCGGCAATGGCTGTTTCGATATTTTCGAAAGCTTTAAGTGACGATTGGGCTATACAAAATTTAGAAAAACTTGTTACAAAATATCCATATAGGTTATGTGGTACAAAAGCGGTTTCGGATGCCGTTGATTGGTCGGAAAAAACTTTAAAAGAATTAGGTGCCGACACAGTTTTTCGTCAGAATTTAAAAGTATTGCATTGGGAAAGAGGCGAAAAAGAAACAGGAATTATTAACTCAAAAACATTTGGCAAAGAAAAAGTAAATGTTTGTGCAATTGGTGGTTCTATAGGGACTGAAGTTAAAGGTGTAAATGCACAAGTAGTTGAAGTACAAGATTTTGATGAACTTAATAAAATAGGAAAAGAAAACATTAAAGGTAAAATTGTTTTTTTTAATAGAGCAATGGACTCAAAATTTTATAATACTTTTCCTGCTTATGGAGGAGCTGTAAATCAGCGTTCAAGAGGTGCTTCGGAAGCTGCAAAATATGGAGCTATTGCTGTAATTGTTCGCTCACTTACACTTTCTACCGATAAATTCCCACATACAGGGATTATGCGATACGATACAAATTATATAAAAATTCCTGCATTTTGCATTAGCACATTTCACGCAAATCAGTTAAGCAAACAATTAACACAAGACAATAATTTAACATTGTTTTTAAAATCAAACTGCAAAATGTTATCCGAAAAAAATTCTTATAATGTTGTTGCTGAAATAAAAGGGACAGATTATCCAAATGAATATATTACAATGGGCGGACATATAGACTCGTGGGATATTACATCAGGTGCTCACGACGACGGTTCGGGAATAATTCATTCAATGGAAGTTTTAAAACTTTTTAAAGATTTGGGAATAAAACCTAAACATACTATTCGTATTGTTATGTTCATGGACGAAGAAATGGACCAGCGTGGTGCAAAAAAATATTTAGAAATTGCAATTAAAAATAACGAGAAACATATTGCCGCATTAGAATCGGATGCCGGTGGTGCAACACCTATGGGAATTTCGATTAACGCTTCTGATACAGTTTATAACAAATTACTTGAATGGAGTTATTTATTTGAAATTTATGGTATTACACAAATTATAAAAGGTTATTCCGGAGTTGATATTAGCCCCTTAAAAAGCAGAGGAGTTCCTTTATTTGATATCATTCCCGATTCGCAGCGTTACTTCGACTATCACCATTCGGCTAACGATACTTTTGATAAAGTTAATAATAGGGAACTTCAATTAGGCAGTGCTTCTTATGCTTTGCTTATATACTTAATTGATAAGTACGGGTTATAAAGAAATAATATTTTGTATAATTTTTGTTGTTATTTTTTAAAAAACTAATGTTTTGAAAAAAAAAATATCTTTAAATAATGAATTTTTTAGCACACATATTTTTAAGCGGAAATGATAACGAAATAAAAATTGGAAATTTTATTGCCGATGCATTAAAAGGCTCTACTTATAAAACTTATCCCGAAAAAATTGCATTAGGTGTAGTTATACATCATGCAATTGATTCATTTGCAGATACTCATAAAATATATTCGATTGGAAAAATTCCTTTACAAAGTAAATACGGGCATTATTCAGGGATTGTGCTCGATATTTTTTTTGACCATTTTCTTGCTTTGCACTGGGAAAAGTTTTCGAAGCAAAATTTTAAAGCATTCTGTCGAAATTTTTATTTGAACCTTACTTTAAATACAGCCACTCTCCCACCCCGTTATCGTTATATGTTTCCTTTTATGATTGTTGGCGATTGGTTAGGTTCATATATAATTATTAACAAAACAGAATTGGCATTATCTCGAATGTCAAAAAGAACAAGTCTTCCACCCGAATCGAATTTCGCTAAAGAAACATTAATAACAAATTACAATTTATACGAAAAGCATTTTTTTGAATTTATGCCTCAAATTATTGAAATGGTTGAAAATAAATTTGATATTAAGATTTACTAGTGTCTAACTGCATAAATAATCTACATTATTAAAACATATAACACTTAACAAAAAATGATAAATTTTAAGTATGAACACGAATATAAAATATGACTTAGAAGGCAGATTGATTGAGTTCTCGTTACGTAAAAACAAATCAGGGAAAAACACTTAGTCATTTCTTGTTTTATGTTTTTATGTTATTTATTTTTAATATAGATTATTAAAACATATAACACTTAACAAAAAATGATAAATTTTTAAGTATGAACACGAATATAAAATATGACTTAGAAGACAGATTGATTGAGTTCTCGTTACGTAAAAACAAATCAGGGAAAAACAC